>VFQS010000856.1_pt1 | contig 30395 bp, 31 predicted proteins | sample 3512361 | NCBI WGS metagenome assembly VFQS01 (sample SAMN10412375, study PRJNA504923) | tailings metagenome | isolation source: Relicate 1 Philex TSF3 active mining | place: Philippines
TGCTGCTGCCGGGCCGCCAGATGAATGTGCAGGTGTTCCTGGAGTGGTTCCACCGACTGGATGCCTTCCTCGTGGGGGTGGCGCTGCTGGTGCTGGCCGGCCTCGGCCTGAGCAGGCGGGCCGTGCTGCCCCGCTGGCTTCCATGGGCCACCGCGGCGGCGCTCCTGCTGGTGGCGGTGCAGGGTGGCCTGGGCGCCCTCACGGTGCTGCAGCTTCTGGCCGCCTCCACGGTGACGGCCCACCTCGGCACCGGCCTGTCCCTGGTGATGCTGCTCAGCGCCATGCACCAGGGCGTTCGGGCCGCGGCTCTGGCCCCCCTGCCCCGGCTTCCCCTGGCCTGGTGGTTCTGTGCCCTGTCCGCCGGCCTGCTGCTGTTTGGCCAGTGTCTGCTGGGCGGCGCCATGGCCAGCCGCTGGGCCGCCGATCTCTGTCTGAGTGCCGGCGAAGGCTGCCACTGGCTCTGGTGGCATCGCCTCGGCGCCTGGCCGGCGGTGGCCGGCGTCGTTCTGCTGGGCCTGGCCAGCCTGCTTCTCCCCGTGCCCTGGCGTCCGCTCCAGCGCCTCGCCACCGCTGCCCTCGGGGTGGTGGGGCTCCAGGTGGTTCTCGGGGTTCTCTGCCTCCGTCTGCAGCTGGCCGTGCCCGCTGTGACGGTGGCCCACCAGTTCGGGGCCGCCCTGCTGGTGGCCCTTCTGGGCGCGATCTGGGGGCGCGCCCTCGCGGCATCCCATCCCACCGCCGCTGCCCTGCCATGACCGCCACAGCCACCGCTGCCACCACCGCCACCACCGCGCCCGCCACCGCGGCGGCTCTGTCCCGTCGCCCCCGCCTGCCGGCCTGGCTGGAGGTGCTCAAACCCCGCCTGATCCCCCTGCTGCTCGCCACCACCATCGGTGGTATGGCGCTCACGGCCTCCTGGCCCGTGGCGCCGCCTCGCCTGCTCGCCACCCTCGGCGGTGGGGCCATGGCCGCTGCTGCCGCGGGGGTGCTGAACTGCCTCTGGGAAGAGGAGCTCGACGGGCGCATGGCGCGCACCAGCGGCCGGGCCCTGCCATCGGGTCGCCTCCCCCGCCATCAGGCCTTCGCCCTGGCGGTGCTGCTCACGGCGGGCTCCCTGCTCCTGCTGCTGATCGGCGCCAATCCCCTGGCGGCCGCGCTCACCCTGCTCGGCCTCTGCAGCTACGTGCTGCTCTACACCGCGCTGCTCAAGCCGCGCACGCCCCAGAACATCGTGATCGGCGGTGTGGCCGGTGCCATTCCGCCGCTGGTGGGGGTGGCGGCCGCCAGCGGCGGGCTCCACTGGGAGGCCTGGTGGCTCTTCAGCGTGGTGATGGTCTGGACCCCCGCCCATTTCTGGGCCCTGGCCCTGCTGCTGCGCGACGACTACCGGGCCGCCGGCATCCCGATGCTGCCCGTGGTGCGCGGTGTGGAGGCCACCGGCCGTGCCATCCGCGGCTACAGCAGGGCCACGGCCCTGCTGAGCCTGCTGGGGGTGGTGGCCCTGCCCAGCGGCGGCTGGCTGTACGGCCTGCTGGTGCTGCCCTTCAACGCCCGCCTGCTCCAGCTCAGCGCCCGCCTCAGCGAAGACCCCGCCGATCCCCAGCGGGCCCGCCAGCTCTTTCGCTGGTCGATCCTCTACCTCTTCGGCCTCTGCCTGCTGCTGGTGCTCGCCCGCACCCCGGCCGCCCAGTTCGCCCCGGCCGGTCTGCCGCTGCCGCTGCCGCTGCCGCTGGCCCTGCTGCTGCCCGGACAGGCCACGGGCTGGGCGGCCTAGATTGGCGTGCCTGTGCAGTTCCGGAGCGGCCCCGGCTTGATCGAGCTTCACCACCTGCGCAAGCGTTACGGCCGCGGCAAGACCCAGCCCGTGCAGGCCCTGGACGACCTCAGCCTGAGCGTGCCGGAGGGCTGCCTCTACGGCCTGCTGGGGCCGAACGGCGCCGGCAAGACCACGGCCCTGCGCATCCTCTGCACGCTGCTGGCTCCCGATTCGGGCGACGTGCGGGTGGCCGGCCTCGACGCCGTTCGCCAGCCCCGGGAGGTGCGCAACCTGCTCGGCTACGTGGCCCAGGAGGTGGCCATCGACAAGATTCTCACCGGGCGCGAGCTGCTCCAGCTCCAGGGAGACCTGTACCACCTGCCGCGTGCGGCCCGCGACGGCCGCATCGCCGAGCTCACCGGCCTGCTGGGCATGAGCGAGTGGCTCGACCGCCGTTGCGGCAGCTACTCCGGCGGCATGCGCCGCCGCCTCGATCTGGCCGCGGGCCTGCTGCATCGCCCCAGGCTGCTGGTGCTCGATGAACCCACGGTGGGGCTCGACATCGAGAGCCGCGCCGCCCTCTGGCAGGTGCTCCGCCAGCTGCGCGACGAGGGCACCACCGTGCTGCTGAGCAGCCATTACCTGGAGGAGGTGGATGCCCTGGCGGACCGGCTGGCGATCATCGATGCCGGCCGGGTGCTGGCGGAGGGCACCCCGGCCGACCTCAAGGACGACCTCGGCGGCGACCGGGTGACCCTGCGGGTGCGGGAGTTCAGCGATGCCGAGGAAGCCTCCCGCGTGCAGACCCTGCTGCAGCAGTGCCGCGGGGTGCGGGAGGTGGTGGTCAACCGGGCCCAGGGCTATTCCCTCAACCTCGTGGTGGAGGAGGAGGGGGTGGTGGAGCAGCTGCGCCGCCGCCTCGCCGAGGAACGCCTGCCCGTGTTCGCCCTGGCCCAGAGCCGTCCCAGCCTCGACGACGTGTATCTGCGGGCCACCGGCCGCACCCTGCAGGATGCCGAGCTCCTGGTGGCCGGCAGCCGCGATGCCAAGGCCGAGCGCAAGCAGCAGATGCGCTAGGCCCCGCATGAGCCGCCCCTTATCCCCTTTGCCGTTCCGCCCCTCCGCCAGCCTCTCCCGATGACCAGCGCCACCCCCTCGCTCGGCCGGCCCGTGCTGGCCGATCCCCAGCCCTCCGCCGCGGCCGAAATCGCCCAGGAGACCCTGGCCCTCACCCGCCGCCTCTTCCTGCAGCTGGCCCGCCGCCCCTCCACCCTGGTGGCCGGCGTGCTGCAGCCGTTGATCTGGCTGGTGCTGTTCGGCGCCCTGTTCGCCAATGCTCCGGCTGGCCTGCTGCCTGGCGGGCTCAGCTACGGCCGCTTCCTCGGCGCTGGTGTGATCGTGTTCACCGCCTTCAGCGGCGCCCTCAACGCCGGGCTGCCGGTGATGTTCGACCGGGAGTTCGGCTTCCTCAACCGCCTGCTGGTGGCGCCGCTGCGCTCGCGCAGCTCGATCGTGCTGGCCACGGTGCTCTACATCACCTGCATGAGCCTGCTGCAGAGCCTGGCGATCATGGCCACGGCCGCCGTGCTCGGCTACGGCTGGCCGGGGCCCGCCGGCCTGCTGCTGGTGCTCGTCACCCTGCTGGTGCTCACCTTCGCCGTCACGGCCCTCAGCCTCGGCCTGGCCTTCGCCCTGCCCGGCCACATCGAGCTGATCGCGGTGATCTTCGTGGCCAACCTGCCGCTGCTGTTCGCCAGCACGGCCCTGGCCCCGCTCTCCTTCATGCCCGCCTGGCTGGCCTGGCTGGCCTCGATCAACCCGCTCACCCTGGCGATTGAGCCGATCCGGGCCGCCTATGCCGGCCCGCTCGACTGGTCGGCCCCGGTGCTGCAGGCCCCCTACGGCGAGCTGGGCATCACCGCCTGCCTCACGATCCTGACGGTGCTGGCGCTGGCCCTGTTCCTGCTGATCCGCCCCCTGCTCGATCGCAAGCTGAGCTGAACGCCGCGCCCTCCCCCCTGTGATCCGTCCCCCGCTCGATCGCGCCAGCCTTGCCGGATCCCTGATCGTGTCGGTGCAGGCCCCCGAAGGCTCGCCCCTGCGGCACCCCGAGGTGATCGCCGCCATGGCCGAGGCCAGCCTGGCCAACGGAGCCGCCGGCGTGCGCCTGGAAAGCCCCGAGCACATCGGGGCCGTGCGGCGCCGCTGCCCCGGGGCGCTGATCGTGGGGCTCTGGAAGCGCACCTATGGCGACAGCCCGGTGTACATCACCCCCGGCTGGGAGGAGATCCGGGCCGTGTGGGCCGCTGGCGCCGATGTGGTGGCCCTCGATGCCACCGAGCGCCATCGCCCCGGCGGGCAGGATCTCGAGCAACTGATCCGCCGCTGCCGCGAGGAGCTCGGGGCTCCGCTGATGGCCGATGTGGACAGCGTGGCCAACGGCCTGCGGGCCGCCGCCCTGGGCTGCGCCTGGGTGGGCACCACCCTCTATGGCTACACCGAGGCCACGGCGGCCGAGCGCCCGCCCGGCTGGGATCTGCTGCCGGCCCTGCGGGCCGGGCTGCCCTCCGAAACCCTGCTGGTGTGCGAGGGCGGCATCGCCGCGGCCGAGCAGGCCAGCCGCGCCCTCGGCAGCGGCGCCGACGCCGTGGTGGTGGGCACGGCGATCACCGGCATCGACCTGCAGGTGGCCGCCTACAGCCGGGCGATGGCCGCTGTGCAGAGGGCCGCAGTGCAAAAGATTCTGTAGTCACGTCCATCCCGTCTCAGTTGGTGGACAGGATGGGAGCACGACCGTTGTGTGGCGCCCGATCGTATGCGGACGCCGCCGCATCCGGAAGGAGGAGACGATGCTTCCCACCATCACCTGCCGGGCTCCGGGCGGCCCTGATCCCAGGCCCGTGCGCGGAATGCAGGCCGCGGGCCTGGCCCTGGGCGGGGCCGGCCTGCTGTTCAGCCTTCCTTTCCTGGCCCTGCCGGTGAGCACCCATCACCTGGCCCAGTTCCAGGCGCTCAACCGGGAGCTGGGCAAGCTCTGCGCCAATCCGCCCCGGCAGGCGATCACCGTGTGCCGGCTGCACGCCCGCCTGGTGAACGCCCTCTGACGCGGTGCGGCGGGCTCACATCATGCCCATGCCGCCCATTCCACCCATGCCGCCCATGCCACCCATCCCGCCCATGCCACCGGCGGGGGCTGCGGGGGCTGCGGGTTCGGGCTTGTCGGCGATCACGGCTTCGGTGGTGATCAGCAGCGACGCGATCGACACCGCATCCTGCAGGCCGAGCCGCACCACCTTGGCCGCATCGAGAATGCCGGCGGCGAGGAGGTCTTCGTAGGTGCCGGTGAGGGCGTTGAAGCCCTTACCCTGGCGGACGATCTCCGACACCACCACATCGCCGTTGGCGCCGGCGTTGTTGGCGATCTGGCGCACGGGGGCCGCCAGGGCGCGCTGCAGGATCTCGACGCCGGTGCGCTCATCGCCGCTGCTGGCGGCGATCAGCCCATCGAGTTCGCCGGCCAGCTCCAGCAGCACGGTGCCGCCCCCGGGCACGATCCCCTCATCGATGGCGGCCCGGGTGGCGTTGAGGGCATCCTCGATCCGCAGTTTGCGGTTGCGCAGCTCGGTTTCGGTGGGGGCCCCCACCTTGATCACGGCCACGCCGCCGGCCAGTTTGGCGATCCGCTCGCTCAGCTTCTCGCGGTCATAGTCGGAGTCGGTGGCCTCGAGCTCGCGGCGGATGGAGGCCACCCGCTCGCGCACGGCGGGGCGGCTTTCCTCGCGGGCCACGATCGTGGTGCTGTCCTTGGTGATGGTGATGCGGTGGGCCGAGCCCAGCTCCGCCAGGCCCACCTTCTCCAGGGTCATCGCCCGGTCTTCGCTGATCACCGTGGCACCGGTGAGCACTGCGATGTCCTGGAGCATGGCCTTGCGGCGGTCGCCGAAGCCCGGAGCGCGCACGGCCGCCACCTGGAGCACGCCGCGGGTCTTGTTGACCACCAGGGTGGCCAGGGCCTCACCCTCCACCTCCTCGGCCAGGATCAGCAGGGGCCGGCCGCTGCGGGAGACGGCCTCCAGCACGGGCACCAGATCAGCGATGGCGCTGATCTTGCGGTCGGTGATGAGCAGCAGCGGGTTGTCGAACCCGCATTCGCGCCGCTCCTGGTCGGTGATGAAGTATGGCGAGGCGTAGCCCCGGTCGAAGGCCATCCCTTCGGTGACCTCCAGCTCCGTGGCCAGCGAGCTCGATTCCTCCACCGTGATCACGCCGTCGGCGGTGACCCGCTCCATCGCCTCGGCGATCATGCGGCCCACCTCCTCGTCGTTGCCGGAGCTCACCGTGGCCACCTGGCGGATGGCCTCACCGGCCACGGCGCTCGAGCGGGCGGCGATGCCGGCCACCACCTGGGCCAGGGCCTTCTCCATGCCGCGGCGCACCACCACCGGGTTGGCGCCGGCGGCCACGTTGCGCAGGCCCTCCTGCACCAGGGCCTGGGCCAGCACCGTGGCCGTGGTGGTGCCGTCGCCGGCGGTGTCCTTGGTTTTGGAGGCCACCTGCTGGATCAGCTTGGCGCCGATGTTCTCGAACGGATCCTCAAGTTCGATCTCCCGGGCGATCGTCACGCCGTCGTTGACGATGTCGGGGGCGCCGAATTTCTTCTCCAGCACCACGTTGCGGCCGCGCGGGCCGATGGTGACCCTGACCGCCTCGGCCAGGGCGTTGACGCCCCGCTCGAGGGAATCGCGGGAGGCATCGGAGAACTGGATCAGCTTGGCCATCGGACGTCGGGTCGCAGCGGGAGGCATGCCGTTCTCAGGGTCCCACAGGGGGTTTCCGCCGGTCAGCTGAGCGCCGGTGGGGATAGCCGAATCGGCGTGGCGGCCGCGGCCGGTGACCGTCGTTACCCTGACGGCATCGGGACCCAAGGCGCGGCGGCTTCAGAGATGGTGTGGATGGGAACCGCTCTGCCGTTGCCGGAGGTGTTGCAGCAGACCCTGGAGGGGGCCGGCGCCGGCGCCGAGGAGTCGCTGCGCTCGCCCGCCGGCGATGACGGCCTGGTGTTTCTGCTGATCACGGCCCTGGGGGTGGCGATGGCGGTGGTGTACGTGCCGGTGCGCCTGTTCCTCACCATCACCGCCCGCAGCCGCCGGCTGCGCCTGCTGCAGCGGATCCGCCGCCTGCGCGACGACCTCGGCCAGCCCCTGCCGGGGCCCGTGGGCGCCCCTGCCGGCAGCCCGGAGCCGCCGGCCTGATCACGCCTGGCGCCGCTTCACGGCTCAGCGCATCACCATGCCGCCGTCCACCTGCAGCACCTGGCCGGTGATGTAGGCCGCGGCGGGGTCGGCCGCCAGGAAACGCACGGCGCCGGCCACCTCCGCCGGCGTGCCCATCCGCCCCAGCGGAATGGCGCGCAGGATCGGCTCCCGGTCGAGCTCGGCGGTCATGTCGCTCTCGATGAAGCCCGGTGCCACCGCATTCACGGTGACGCCCCGGCCCGCGAACTCGGCGGCGTTGCTGCGGGTGAGGCCGATCAGGCCCGCTTTGGCGGCGCTGTAGTTGGCCTGGCCCGGGTTGCCCATCAGGGCCACCACCGAGGTGATGTTGATGATCCGGCCCTGGCGCGCCTTGAGCATGGCCCGGCTCACGGCCCGGGTGCAGAGGAACACGCCGGTGAGGTTGAGGTCGAGCACGCTCTGCCAGTCGGCCGTCTTCATGCGCATCAGCAGGCCGTCGCGGGTGATGCCGGCGTTGTTGACCAGCACATCGATGCGGCCTTCCCTGGCCAGCACCGCTTTCACCAGCTCCTCCACCTCGGCCTCCACGGCCACGTTGGCCTGGTGGCTCCAGGCGCGGCCGCCGGCCGCCTCGATGGCGGCCACGGTTTCGGCGGCGGCTTCCGGCGAGCTGGCGTAGTTCACCACCACCGTGGCGCCCGCTTCGCCCAGGGCAACGGCGATCGCCCGGCCGATGCCGCGGCTCGCGCCGGTGACCAGGCAGATCTGACCTGCAAGGGAGGGGGCGGACATGGTGAAGGGATGGACCGGTGCGGCCGATCGTATGGCGCCACCGGCTTCAGCCCGGCATGCTCCCCACCTCCACCAGCGCATCGCCGAGCACCTCGCTGAGCCGGCTGAGCTGCGCCTTGCTGCCCATCACCACGAGCAGCTGCCCGGGGCCGAGCCGCACATGGCCGCCGGGGTTGGCGATCAGGCTGCGCTCGCTGCCTGATCGCCAGGGATTGAGCAGGCCATCGGCGGGGGGGCGCACCGCCAGCACCATCGCCCCGGTGCGCCGGCCCAGCTCCAGCTCCGCCAGGCTGGCGCCGTTGATCGGGCCCAGGTCGGCGCCGTTGCTGCTGAGCTGGAACTCCTCCACCTCGCAGTCGGAGCCCGCCAGCAGCTCCATGAAGCTCACCGCCAGGGGGCGCAGGGCGCTGGCCGCCATGGTGCGCCCGCCGGCCACGTAGGGGCTCACCACCTGGTCCGCCCCCGCCAGGCGCAGCTTGCGCTCGGCCTCCTCGCTGTCGGAGCGGGCGATCAGCCGGCAGCGCGGCGCCAGCCCCCGGGCGCTCAGCACCACATAGAGGTTGGCGGCGTTGCTGGTGAGGGCGGCCACCAGGGCCCGGCAGCGGTGGATGCCGGCCTCCAGCAGCGTTTCATCGAGGGTGGCGTCGGCCTGGAGCACGGGCAGCCCCCGGTCTTCGGCCGCCTCCCGGCGCTCCTGGTCGTTCTCCACCACCAGCAGGGGCACCCCCTCCCGCTGCAGCTGCTCGGCGATCTCGCGGCCGATGCGGCCGTAGCCGCAGAGGATCACGTGGTTGTTCATGCTGCGCAGCCAGCGGCGGAAGCGGCGCTCGCGCAGGCGCCGGAAGTAGCCCGATTCACTGAGGCCGAGGATGCTCTGGATCGCCAGCTGCACCACCACGAGGCCGCCCACCACCAGCAGCACGGTGACCAGCCGGCCCTCGTGCGAGAGCGGCTGCACCTCGCCATAGCCGATCGTGCTGATGGTGATCGCCACCATCCAGTAGCAATCGCCCCAGTCCCAGCCCTCGGTGATCCGGTAGCCCACCGCCGCCCCGTTGACGAGCAGCAGCAGGCCGAGCAGCGGCGTGCGCCAGGGCCGTCGTGCCCTGCGGCTCGGCGCCGAGCGACTTCCCCGCCGGCGCCGCCCCGCCCAGGGGAATCGCAGTGGCCGGAGCGGTCGCATGGGCGGAGGCTAGGGGGGATGGCCGCCATGGGCCTCAGCCCAGCCCGAGGGCGCCCAGCACGGCCTCGCTGCTGAGGCCGGCGGCCGGGGCCAGGCCCTTCACATCGGCCCGGGCCGGCAGGCTGGTGGCCTCGCGGCCCAGGGCCACGAGCGGCACGCCGCAGAGCAGGGCCAGCTCCTGGGTGAGGCGATCACTGGCCAGCACCACATCGGCGCGGGCCACCAGGGCGGCCCGCTCCTGCAGCCCGGCCGGCGTGGCCGCCGCCAGGCTGAGGCTGCGCAGGGAGGGGAGGCTGGCGCGGATCCGCTCCGGCAGGCCGGCCCACGCCGCCGCGGGCCAGTCGGCAGGCCCGCCGGCGGCCGCCAGCAGCAGCAGCGGCCCATCCCCCGCGGGAAGGGCCGCGGCGGCCTGATCCAGGGCCGGGCGGGGCAGGGCGAGGCGGAAGGCCTCGGCCGCCAAGTTCACCCCCACGGGCTGCAGGTAGGCCGCCAGCGCCTGGGCCGGCCAGACATCCTGCGGCGGCGCCACGGTGCGGGTGGCCGAGAAGCCGGCGGCGGCGATGCGGCTGGGGATGTGGCTCATCGAGAGCATCAGATCCACCTGGCGGCCGCTGGCCAGGTTGATGCAGAGCTGGAAGTCGGGTTCCCGCACCGAACCGAGCAGGTTGGCCCAGTCCGCCAGGGTGGCGGAGCCGAAGTTGAAGGGGATCACCTTCTCCACCGCCGGCAGCAGCCGCCAGATCGGGGCGAGGTCGGCGGCGCAGGCCACCTGGATCGTGAAGCCCAGCTGCCGGGCCGTGGCGTCGACCGCCGGCAGGGCCTGGAGCTGGCAGACGCCATCGCCCGGGATCAGGAACAGGGCACGCATCGGGCGCTCAGGACGGGCTTCGCGGCCTGATTGTATGGAGCGGATCCATGCCGTTCTGCTCGGGGGAGTCGCTTGTGCATCTGCTGATCGCCGCCGCCGGAAGCGGCCGCCGCATGGGAGCCGAGGGCAACAAGTTGCTGCTGCCCCTGGCGGGTCGGCCGGTGCTGGCCTGGAGCCTGGAGGCCGTGCTCGCCTGCGCCGAGATTTCCTGGGTGGGAATCGTGGGCCAGCCGATCGATCGCGGGCCGATCGAGGCCCTGGTGGCCGCGGCCGCACCGGCCCGGCCGGTGGTGTGGATCGAGGGCGGTGACACGCGCCAGGAGTCGGTGCGTCGCGGCCTCGCCGCCCTGCCGCCGGAGGCCGAGGCGGTGCTGATCCACGATGGCGCCCGCTGTCTGGTGGAGCCCGAGCTGATCGCCCGCTGCGCCGCCGCCGTGCGGGCCGGCGCCGCCGTGATCGCCGCCACGCCCGTGACCGACACGATCAAACGGGTGGACGCCGACGGCACGATCGCCGACACCCCCGACCGCAGCGTGCTCTGGGGCGCCCAGACCCCCCAGGGTTTCCCCGTGGGGCGCCTGCGCGAGGCCCATGCCCGGGCCGAGGCCGCCGGCTGGAGCGTCACCGATGACGCCTCCTTGTTTGAGCGGCTCGGCTGGCCGGTGCGGGTGATCGAGGCGCCCCCCGCCAACATCAAGCTCACCACCCCCTTCGACCTGGTGGTGGCCGAAGCGGTGCTGGCGGCCCGCCCGCCGCTCAGGCCGGCAGGCTGAGGCGGCCCCGGTCGGCGTCGAGCCGGGCCCGCACCCCCAGGGGCAGGGCCGCGTTGCCCGCGGTGTGGCCCACCGGCAGACCCGCCAGCACCGGGATTCCCAGATCGGCCGTGCGCTCGCGCAGCACCTGCTCCAGGCTGAAGCGGTGCTCCGGCGGCTGATCCTCCCGGTCGGCGTCAACGCAGTCGCGGAAGCTGCCGAAGCCGATTCCCGCCAGGCGCTGCAGGGCCCCGCACAGCCGCCAGTGGGTGAGCATGCGCTCGATCCGATACGGCGCCTCGGCCACGTCTTCAAGCACCAGAATCGCGCCGTCGAGCGGCGGCAGGTGGGGGGTGCCGAGCAGATGGGTGGCCACCGTGAGGTTGCCGGCCAGCAGCGGCCCCTCGGCCACTCCGCCCACCCAGCGCTCCCCCTCCAGATCGGCCAGCGGCTCGCCGAACAGAAGCCGCCGCAGCCGCTCCTGGCTCCAGCCGGGTTCCGCCGCCAGGGTGGTGAGCAAGGGGCCATGCACCCCGCCGGCCTGGCGCCGGGCCAGCCGGGCCCACAGGAGCGAGGTGACATCCGAGAACCCCAGCAGCCAGCCCTCGGGCAGGGCCAGCGGCTGCTCCAGCAGCCGGGCGGAGCCCCAGCCGCCGCGCACGCAGGCCAGCAGCGGGGCGCAGGCCGCCTCGAGATCACTCCGCCGTTGCCCGTCGTCGCCCGCCATGTAGCCCCAGCGCCGACCCACCAGATCCCCGGGCTGGCCCGCTGGCACCAACCCCCAGCTGCGCAGCACCGCCAGGCCCGCCTCCAGCCGGCCGGCCTCCTCCAGGGCTGAGCTGGCGGCGGCCAGGGCCACGCCGTCGCCGGGCCGCAGCGGCGCCGGAGGCGGCAGGCAGGCGGCCCGGAACGGCGCGGGGGCGGGCTTGGCGTCGTGCTCGGCGGGGGGCATGGCGGGCGCGGGGGCGATCAGATGGTGCGGCCGAGCACCAGGGCGAAGAGCAGCAGGGCGCCGAGCTGCACCTGGCGGCCGAAATGGCGTCCGTAGAGCGCCCGCGGGGGATCGGGGCGGCGCAGCTGCCAGGCCTCCCATTGCATGCCGGCCGCCGCCAGGGCCCAGGGCAGCCAGAAGGCCCCCCGCACCCCGGCCAGCAGGGCGGCCCCGGCCAGGCCGAGGGCCGTGAGGGCATAGCAGAGGGCCACGGCCGTGGCGGCGTGGCGGCCGAGGGTGAGGGCGCTGCTGCGCACGCCCACGCGGCGGTCGTCCTCCCGATCGCTCATCGCGTAGACGGTGTCGAAGCCGAAGGTCCACAGCAGGGTGGCCAGCCAGGTGAGCAGCAGCGGCCAGGGGCCGGCCGCACCGCCCGAGAGCGAGCCGGCGGCGGCGGCCCAGGGGATCAGCACCGCGAAGCCCCAGCAGAGGGCGAGCACCAGCTGGGGCAGCGGAAACCAGCGCTTGGCGGAGGGGTAGAGCAGCACGGGAGGCAGGGCCGCCACGGCCAGGGCCAGGCAGGTGGAGCGGCCCACCGCGGGCAGGGCGAGCACCACCAGCAGCGCCAGCAGCAGGCAGACGGCCAGCAGGGCCAGGGCGGTCGGCACACCGACCCGGCCCGAGGCCAGCGGCCGCTCGCGGGTGCGTTCCACCTGCGGATCGATGCGTCGGTCCCAGAGGTCGTTGGCCACGCAGCCTGCGCCGCTCACCGCCAGACCGCCGAGCACGATCCAGCCCACCAGGGCCGCATCCGGCGGCGCCTGGGGCTGCAGCCAGAGGGCCCAGCCGGCGGGAATCAGCAGGATCAGGCGGCCACTGGGCTTGTGCCAGCGGAGCAGTTGCAGCAGCGCGCCGCCCATGGCCGTGAACCCACCCGGGAGAGGGGCACCCTAGGGCGCCTCAGCCCTGTGGAGATCGGGGCCGGCGGCGGTGCCAGAGTGGCGCCGCCTGCGATCGGTCCTGCCGGTCCTGTCCCCCGCGAGGGTTCCGAACAGGGTTCAGAACAGCGATGGCCCAGACCTCCGACGCCCGCCCCGCCACTCCCCCGGCTGCGCCAGCCCCGGCTGCCGCCACCACGGCTGCCGCCACCCCGGCGGCTGCGGCGCGGCGCGTGGCCGCCATCGACATCGGCACCAACTCGATCCACCTGCTGGTGGCCGAGGTGGACCCCGTGCTGCACAGCTTCAGCGTGGTGCTGGCCGAGAAGAGCACCACCCGCCTCGGCGAGCGGGATCCGATCAGCGGCGACCTCAGCGCCGATTCGATCGAGCGGGCCTTCCGCACCCTGCGCAACTGCCGCGACCTGGCCGTGAGCCATGGCGTGGAGGCGATCGTCACCGCGGCCACCAGCGCCGTGCGCGAGGCCCCCAACGGCCGCCAGTTCCTGCAGGCCCTGCAGGAACAGCTGGGGCTGGAGGTGGATCTGGTGAGCGGTCCGGAGGAGGCCCGCCTCATCTACTTGGGCGTGCTCTCCGGCATGGCCCTCGGTGACACCCCCCACCTGATCCTCGACATCGGCGGTGGCTCCACCGAGCTCGTGCTGGCCGACGGCAGCGACGCCCGGGTGCTCACCAGCACCCGCATCGGCGCCGTGCGCCTGCAGCGGGAGTTCTGCCGCGAGGATCCCCTGCCCGCGGAGCGGCGCAGCTTCCTTGAGGCCTACATCCAGGGCGCCCTCGATCCGGCGGTGGATCAGGTGCGGCAGCAGCTGCGCCCCGGCGAGACGCCGGTGATGGTGGGCACGAGCGGTACGGCGATGGCCCTGGCGGCCCTGGCGGCCGCCGAGGAGCCCCGGCCTCCCCTGCGGCTTGCCGGCTACCGGCTCAGCCGGGCCCGGGTGGATCAGCTGGTCGACCGGCTGGTGGGCCTCACCCCGGAGCAGCGCCGCCAGCTGGGGGCGATCAACGACCGGCGGGCGGAGATCATCGTGCCCGGCGCCCTGATCCTGCAGCGGGCCATGGCCATGCTCGGCGCCAGGGAGCTGGTGGTGTGCGAGCGGGCCCTGCGGGAGGGCCTGATCGTGGACTGGATGCTGCGCAACGACCTGCTCGGCGACCGCTTCGCCTTCCAGAGCACCATCCGCGAGCGCACCGTGCTGCACCTGGCCCGCAGCTACGGCGTGGACCTGCCGCGGGCCGAGCGGGTGGCCGGCCATGCCCTGAGCCTCTACGACCAGGGCCGCGGCCTCCTGCACGACGACAGCGGCGACGGGCGCCTGCTGCTCTGGGCGGCGGCCCTGCTGCACGCCTGTGGCAAACACATCAACACCGCCGCGTATCACAAGCACACCTGGTACCTGATCCGCCACGGCGAACTGCTCGGCTATTCCCAGGCCGAGCACCTGATGCTGGCGGCGATCGCCCGCTACCACCGCCGCAGCCTGCCGAAGAAGCGCCACGAATCCTGGCAGTTGATCGAGGGCCGGGAGCAGCGCCGCACCGTGGGCGCGATGGCGCTGTTGCTGCGCCTGGCCGCCGCCCTCGACCGCCGGCCGGAGCCGCTGATCGCCGGCCTGAAGCTCACCCGACGCTCAGCCGCCGGCTTCGCGATCGAGCTCCAGCCCCTCACCCCCGAGGGAGGTGGCACCGTCCCCGACCTCAGCCTCGAGCGCTGGAGCCTGCGCTCCTGCGCCGCGGTGGTGCTCGAGGCCACGGGCCTGCAGATGACTGTGGCCTGAGCGCCGTCGCCGTCGCAGCATCCGGCTGCGCCGCATGGCCTCGCCGAGGCCGAGCAGCGCCAGGGGAGCGGGTGCGCTGGGGGCCTGCAGCTCGCCTGTCGTGCTGTTGGCTGCCGGGTTCGCGTTCGGATCGGAAGCCTCCGGTGGTGGAGCCGAGCGGGGGTTGATGAACGGAACCTCCCCCGCCGGGCCGTCGCCGGCCGAGGTGTTGCTGTCGTCGGCGAGGGCGAAGCTGGCGGCCCAGTAGCCCTGCACGCTGATGCCGGCCGGGAAGGCCTCCAGCGGCAGCGCCAGGGTGGTGACCCCTGGCCGGAAGCGGGGCTGCAGGTAGGTCACCCCATCGGCGCCGCGCAGCCGTTCGGCGTTGTAGGGCACCTGGTCGCCCCCTGCCCACACGCCGGCCGCGGCCACGGTGTACAGGCCCGCAGGCAGCTCCAGCCTGGGGATCCGGCGCCAGGTGAACGCGTCCTTGATCGCATCGCCGGAGCCCTCGATGAAGGTCTGGGCCAGCAGCCTCCCCACGCTGTCGTAGAGGCCGGCCTCGAAGCGACCGCCGAGGCCATCGCCATCGGGGTCGTACACGCCGAGGGCGTCGATCGAGGCGGCCTCGCTGAGGCTGAAATCCCAGCCGAAGGCGAAGGCGGGGCGGTTGGCCAGCAGGGCACCCTCAAAGCGGATGGCCGCCTCGCCGATCTCGGAGGCCGTGGACCGCTCCGGGATGGCCAGGCTGCAGCCACCGACCAGAACCAGGGCCAGGGCGTGGGTGACCCGGCCCACCAGGACGCTCACCATGGCGGCAGATACGTGATAAGAAGACAGGAAACGGCGGAATCTGGAGGGCCGAGTGCATCGTCCCCGCTAAAAGCTCAGAAAATGATGTCACAAACTCTTCTGCTGTGGGTGCGTTCCTGCGCCGAGCGGGGCCTCCGGCCAGGGCCGGGCGCGTGCGGGAGGCACGCCGCAGCGTGACGCTCACCATCGCGGGGAGCACGCCCGCTGGCAGAGGCAAAGCGGCGGAGTGCGCGAAGCCGCGAAATGCTGTGGGGTGAGGGCAGCGTTCCCGTGGGAAGATCCGCAAATCAGAGGAGGAAACTCACGCCCAGGTGGGTGAACCTGAATGGACTGGTTCTTCTTTCGGAAAAGAAGGTCCTGAAATGTATGGGCGATACTGGATTCGAACCAGTGACCCCTTCCGTGTGAAGGAAGTGCGCTACCGCTGTGCTAATCGCCCGTTGCTGAGGAGTGCTGTGGAAGCCTCCCCGACCGGTGTGGACTCGCCCGAGGGGCTGCCTTGCCGGACCCGCAGGTCGGAGGCATCAGCCCCGCCGCGTTGAGCCGATCCTAGACCACGGCCCTGCCGGCCGATCGGGGAGGATGGATCCTTTGCAGGGGCTCTGGCGTGGCAGGGAGCGATGAGCGGGCAACCCCGGCTCCGGTGAGCGGCGAAACCGACGTGCTGATCGTGGGCGGCGGGGTGTGCGGCACGGCCCTGCTGTTCGAGCTGGCCCGCTACACCGATCTCGGCCGGCTCACCCTGGTGGAGCGGCGCGACCGGCTGGCCCAGGTGAACTCCCGCGCCACCAACAACAGCCAGACCATCCACTGCGGCGATATCGAGACCAACTACACCCTCGAGAAGGCCCTGCGCGTCAAGCGCACCGCCGAGATGATCGTGCACTACGCCGACCTCCTCGACGCCGAGAGCCGATCCCGCTGCGTGTTCCGAACCCCCAAGATGGTGCTGGCCGTGGGCGAGGCGGAGTGCCGCTTCCTGCGCCAGCGCCATGGCGAGTTCGCGCCCCACTTCCCGGCGATGCAGCTGCTGGAGAAGGAGGAGATCGCCGCCTGGGAGCCCCGGGTGGCCCTGCGCGCCGGCGCGCCGCGCAGCGAGGAGCTGGTGGCGATCGGCATCCGCGACACCTACACCGCCGTCGACTATGAGGCCCTGTCGGAGTCGTTCGTGGCCCAGGCCCGCGCCTCGCTGGAGGAGGGGGGCCGCACGCTCGACCTGCGGCTGGGCACGGAGGTGCACCGCATCCAGCCCGAGGGTGAGGGCTTCGTGGTGGAGCTCGCCCCCACGGCGGCGGCGGCGGCGGTGACGCGCCTGCGGGCCCGCCATGTGGTGGTGAACGCCGGCGGCCACAGCCTGCTGATGGCCCAGCGGATGGGCTATGGCCTGCAGTACTCCTGCCTGCCGGTGGCGGGCAGCTTCTACTTCACCCCCGATCTGCTGCGGGGCAAGGTGTACACCGTGCAGAACGACAAGCTTCCCTTCGCCGCCATCCACGGCGATCCGGATGTGCGGGCGCCGGGCAAGACCCGCTTCGGTCCCACCGCCCTGCTGCTGCCCCTGCTGGAGCGCTACCGGCCCTCGAGCTTCTGGGACTTCCTGCGGGTGCTGCGCCTCGACTGGGCCGTGCTGGCGGTGTTCTGGCAGCTGTTCGGCGTGGCCGACATCCGCAACTACATCGTGCGCAACCTGCTGTTCGAGGTGCCCTGGCTGCGCCGCCGCCTCTTCCTGCGCGACGCGCGCAAGATCGTGCCCGACATGCAGCTCGAGGATCTGCGCTTCGCCGAGGGCTACGGCGGCATCCGGCCCCAGCTGATCGATCGCAGCGCCCGGCGGCTGATGCTCGGCGAGGCCCGCATCGAAGCCATCCCCGGCCTCAGCTTCAATGTGACGCCCTCTCCAGGCGGCACCTGCTGCCTCGGCAACGCCCTGCGCGACCTGGAGGACATCGCCGCGCGGCTGGGCTGCCGCTTCGACCGGGAGCGGCTGGAGCGGGAGCTCCTGGGCAAGCAGGCCGCCAGCGCGGCCCCGGGCCAGCCGGAGGCCGCCGGCCGGCCCTGATCGGGCTGCCCTACTCCGCGCCGCCGCGGAAGAGGTGGTTGTGGCTTGCCGAATACAGCCGCGAGCGGGCCTCGCCCGGTGCCCGCAGGGCCGGGCTCACCACGTAGAGGGTGGTGCGGATCAGCTCCCGCTCGCGGCTGGTGGCGGCCATCTGGGCGAGGGGCACCACCGCCAGCCACTGATCGGGCCAGCTCACCCGGTAGCCGATCGCCACCGGCGTGTCGGCCGGGTAGTGCTGCAGCAGCTCCCGCTCCACCTCCTCCACGTGGCGGGCGCTCAGGTACAGGCAGAGGGAGGCCTGCAGGGCCGCCAGCCGGGCCAGGCTCTCCCGCTCCGGCACGCCGGTGCGGCCGCCGGCGCGGCTCAGCACGATCGTCTGCACCAGGCCGGGGATGGTGAGCTCCTGGCCCAGGGCCGCGGCGGTGGCCTGGTAGGCGCTCAGGCCCGGCACCACCTCCACCGCCAGGCCGGCATCGGCCAGTCGGCAGATCTGCTCCTGCAGGGCGCCGTAGAGGCAGGGGTCGCCATCGTGCAGGCGCACCACGCGCCGGCCGGCGCGGGCCCTTGCCACCACCACCTCCATCACCTCCTCCAGGGTGAGGGTGCTGGTGCGGATGCGTTCGCACTGCGCCGGGGCCAGGGCGGCCACCTGGGGGTTCACCAGCGAGTCGGTCCACACCAGCACCTCCGCCTCCTCCACGGCGCGGGCCGCCCGCAGGGTGAGCAGATCGGGGGCGCCGGGGCCTGCCCCGACGATGCGCACGGGCGTGGTGGGGCTCATCGGGGGGAGGCGCAGGGATCGGGAAGGGGACGTTGCCGCACCACCAGCCACCAGAGCCCGAGGGCGCCGAGGCCGATCAGCAGCAGGCTCATCAGCTGGGCCATGCGCAGGCCTCCCTCGCAGAAGGGGGGCGTGGCCAGCAGGCAGAGGGGATCAAGGCGCAGGCCCTCGATCCACACCCGCCCGCTGCTGTAGGCCATCAGGTACACACAGCTCAGGGCACCGGCGGGCAGCTGCAGGCGGCCGCGGCTGGCCTGGTGGAACAGCACCAGCAGCAGGGCGCACACGCCCAGGTTCCAGAGGGATTCGTAGAGGAAGGTGGGGTGGAAGGTGCTCTGCTGCAGGAATTCCGCCGGGCGTTGGGCCAGGGGAATCGAGAGTTTCCAGGGCAGATCGGTGGGCAGGCCGAAGGCCTCGGAGTTGAAGAAGTTGCCCCAGCGGCCGATCGCCTGGCCCAGGGCCACCGCCGGCACGAGCACATCCAGCAGGGGCCAGAAGGCCTGGCGCCGCCAGCGGCAGAAGAGCAGCAGGGCGAGGGTGCCGCCGAGCAGGGCGCCATGGATGGCGATGCCCCCGTTCCACACCGCCAGCATGTCGGCCCAGCGGCCCTGGTACTGGCGCCATTCGAGCAGCACGTAGTAGATCCGTGCGCCCACCACGGCTCCGAGCACCAGCACCGGCAGCAGATCGGCGATCAGGCCGGGATCGATGCCGCGGCGCTTGCCGAGGCGCATGGCCAGGCTGAGGCCCACCAGCACGGCCACGGCGATCAGCAGGCCGTACCAGCGCAGGGAAAAGGGGCCCAGCTGGAATACCAGGGGCCCCGGAGATTTGAACTCTGCCAGCAGCAGCATGGAAGGGCTCAGACCATGCCCTCAGCGGCCTGCACCTTCTCCACCTGGCGCTTCTTCAGCACCAGCATGATCTGGGCCAGGGCCACGGCGGCGAAGAAGGCCAGCATGCCGTAAAGGCGCACGGGGTTCTGGAGCACCACCTCGGCATCGATCTGGCCGAAGCCGCCCACGTTGGGGTCGTTGGTGATGGCGGCGCCGGCTTCCACGCTGTCGCCCACGGCCACGGTGAGGGTGGGGCCGGCGGGGATGGTGTCGGTCACGCTGCCGTCGGCGGTGGTGATCTCCACCAGGCGGGCGCCGTTCTCGCCATCGCTGATGGCGGCGATGGTGCCGGCGGCGGAGGCGTTGAACACGCCGTTGTTGCTCTTCTCACCGGTGGGGTACACCTGGCCGCGGCCGCGGTTGCCACCCACGTGCAGCTGGTACTTGCCGAAGTGGATGTTGGCGTCGGTGGCGGGATCGGGGGAGAGCACAGGGAAGACGATCTCCTGGTGCTGGTCACCGGGGATCGGGCCCACCAGCAGGATGTTGGGCTGGTCGTCGGAGTACTGGGTGTAGTAGATGCCGGCGGTTTCCTCCTTGAGCTCCTCGCTCATGCGCTCCGGGGGCGCGAGGCGGAAGCCTTCGGGCAGCATCACCACGGCACCCACGTTCAGGCCGGTGGGGTTGCCGTCGCCGGCCACCTGCTGCACCGAGGTGTCGTAGGGGATCTCCACCACCGCCTTGAACACGGTGTCGGGGAAGACGGCCTGGGGCAGTTCCACCCGGGTGGCCTTCTTGGCCAGGTGGCAGTTGGCGCAGACGATCTTGCCGGTGGCCTCGCGGGGGCTGGCGTAGTTCTGCTGGGCCCAGAAGGGATAGGCCCAGCTGGGGCTGGCGCCGGCGAGGAGCACACCCAGCGACAGGGTGACGCTGAGGGCGGTGCCGAGCAGGGCGGAGAGGGAGCGACGCATGGCGGAGGTCGGGGCTGACGGCGGGCGGGGGCTGATGGCGGTGCGGAGCGGGGGGCGGCTGGAGCCGATCAGGCCCACCAGGGCTTGTCGCCGGTGCGGAAGTCGGTTTCCGTCCACTGGCTCACAAACACGTTGTCGTTCTCGACGTTCACGTGGGCCAGCGCCAGCGAGAGCGGAGCGGGACCGCGCACCACCTTGCCGGTGGCGTCGTACTGGGAGCCGTGGCAGGGACACATGAACTTGTTGGCGCCGCTGTTCCAGGGCACCACGCAGCCGAGGTGCGTGCAGATGGCGTTGATGCCGTAGTCGCCGATCGAATCGGGGCCATCGACGATCAGGTAGGTGGGATCGCCCTTGAGGCCCTGCACGAGGCTGCGGTCGCCCTCCTTGTGGCTGGCGAGCCAGCCGCTGAGGGTGACGTTGTCGCCGAGGGCGTCCTTGGCGGTGGTGCCGCCACCGCCACCGGCGGCGCGGGGCGGGATGAAGTAGTTCACCACCGGGTAGAGGGCCCCGAGGGCCACACCGGTGACCGACCCGAAGGTCAGCAGGTTCATGAACTGCCGACGACCCATCCCGGGCACATCATTGTTCGAAGCGCTCGCAGGCATCTGGGTCATACGGGGCGTTCCGGGGACACCGGGGCAACGTGGCGCCCATTATGAACCGTGCGGTTCCCGCGCCGTGCCGGCAGAGCCGCCGCATGGCACGGCCTTGCAACATGCTGTTGTGCAGCCGCGTTCCGCCGTGCCCGCCGACGCCCCCGCCAGCCCCGCCGACGAGGCGCCCCTGCAGGCCGCCGAGCTGCTGGAGCTGCTGCGTTCCCGCTGGCAGGCCTCCTACGACCTGCAGCTGGTGATGCGCCGCGGCCGGCTCTATCTCCAGGTGATGTGGGGCTATCTGGAGCAGCAGTCGTTCCCGCTCTCCGCCGAGGCCTACGCGGCCCATCTCGAGGAGCTGGTGGGCACCCTCAACGGCCTGGGCGTGGCCGATCAGGTGCGCCACTGGCTGCGCACCACCCGCGACAAGCCCCGGCTCGGCAAGGCCCTCTCCCTGCCCCTGGAGCTGCCCGAGGGCCGGGCCAGCGAATTCCTGCTCTGAGCTCAGGCCGCCCGCGCTGGGGCCCTGCCGCTCAGGCCCGGCTGCCGGCGGGGCGCACCCCCTGGGCCAGGGCCACCAGGCCCACGCCGATCAGATACAGCGCCGTGATGGCGCCGCTGAGCAGCAGCATCGTGACGGGGTCGGTGGAGGGGGTGAGCACGGCCCCCGCCAGGGCGCTCACCAGCACCACCCAGCGCCAGGCCCCCAGCATCGTGGCGGCGTCGATCAGGCCGAGGGCCCCGAGCAGCAGCTGCAGCACCGGCAGCTGGAAGGCCAGGGCTGTGCTCACCATCAGCAGCAGCACGAAATCGAGGTAGCGCTCGATCGACCAGAGCGGCTCCACCACATCGGCGCCGTAGCTGACCAGAAAGCCGAGGGCCGCAGGCACCAGGGCCCACCAGGCGAAGGCGAGGCCGAGCAGGAAGAGCACGCTCGAGCCCGCCACCGCCGGCGCCACCAGGCGCCGCTCGCGCCGGCTCAGCCCGGGCAGCACGAAGGCCAGGGCCTCGAACAGCACCCAGGGCAGCGCCAGGGTGAGGCCCGCATAGCCCGCCACCTTGATCGACACGAACAGAAACTCGCCGGGGGCCAGCTGCAGGAAGCGGATGTCGCCGGCGGGCACCTCCAGCAGCCGCACCAGGGGCCGCACGCAGGCCAGGCAGACGCCCGCCGCCACGGCCACCACCAGCAGGCTGCGCAGCACCCGCCGCCGCAGCTCCTCGAGGTGGTCCATCAGGCTCATCTCCACCTCGCCCGGGAACTCGTCGCCGGGATCCGGGGGGGGCACCTGCTCACCGATCACGATCGGCACCGGCAGGGTGGGGGTTGGGGTGGGGTCGCTGCTTTCGCTCATGGCCGGCCTTCCTCGCCGACATTAGGGGGGGCCAGCAGGCGGCGGCTGCGCTCCGGTTCCCCCCAGAGGATCTCGCCGCCGCGGTGGCGCACGGTGCCGGCCACGGCTCCGGGAATCCGCTGCAGCTCCTCCACCGCCACCATCACCACCGGCACCCTGGCATTGCCGCGGGCCCGGCTGAAGTGGGCGGCCAGGTCGGCGGCGGCGGCGAGGTCGGCCTCCGCCGCCGGGGCCTCCGAGGCCTTGAGCACCACATGGCTGCCCGGCTGCTCCTGGGCGTGGAACCAGAGGTCGCCGCGGCGGGCCAGGCGCAGGCTGATCGCCTCGTTCTGCCGGTGGTTGCGGCCCACCTGCAGCCTCAGGCCGCCGGGGCTGCGCAGCTCCAGCGGCGTCGCCCCCGCCGCCGCGGCCGCCCGGCGCCGCTCGGCCCGGTTGGGGCCGCCGCCCCCCTCGGCGCCGCCGCCCAGCAGGGCGGCCAGCTCCTCCTCCAGGGCGGCCAGATCGCTCTCCTCGCCCGCCTGCTCCAGGAAGGTGAGGCTGGTCTCGAGGGCCTCGAGCCGCTCCCGGTGCCAGGCGATGCGGGGGGTGATCGCCGCCGTGGAGCGCCGCAGCTTGCGGGCCCGCTTGTAGAGCTTCTGGGCCTGGTCGATCTGCTCGCGCCCGGGGGCCGGCTGGCTGAGCAGGGCATCGGCCTGGCGCTGCAGCTCCTCGCCGCCGGGCACCGCATCGAGGCGCTCCTGCTGCAGCTCCAGGCCGCGCCGTTCGCGCCCGGCCGCCGCCTCCAGCCGCTGGCGCAGGCCCTGGCGGCGCTGGCGCAGCCGCCGCTCCCCCAGACGCTTGGCGTAGTACGCGGCCAGGCCCCGGTTGATCGCCAGGGCATCCCGCGCCGGTGCTGCCTGGGGCGCTGCCTGGGGCAGGGGTTGCCAGCAGGCGTGGTCGCTCGGGCCACCCAGCACCAGCTGGAAGCGCTCCTGCTCGAGGGCCCCCAGCCAGGTCAGCCAGCGGCCGTGCAGCCTGGGCCAGAGCGCCTCGGGCAGGTCGGCCACGGGGGTGGCGAGCAGGTCGGCCAGGGCCGCCTCGGGCGCCAGGCCCGCCGTGAGCTGGCGCGTCAGGGCCGGGCTCACCCCCTGGTAGGCATCGGCCAGGGCGCGCCCCAGCGGCAGGGGCAGGAGGCAGAGGCGCCGGCGCCAGTCGGCGGCGCTCTCGGCGCTGCTGGGCCGCTCGCCGCGGGGCGGCGGCGGCGGGCCGTAACGGTCGCCGGTGCCGATCGGCCGCAGTCGCGATCGGTCCTCGCGCACCTGCCGGCCGAGGGCCACCACCCGCCGCTCCTCATCGAGCAGGAGCAGGTTGCTGTGGCGGCCCATCAGCTCCAGCACCAGCCAGCGGCGCACCGGATCGCCGGGCCGCGGCGCGAAGCCCATGGTCACCACCCGATCCCAGCCCTCCTGCTCCAGGCTCACCAGGGCCAGGCCGCGCAGGCCGTGCTGCAGCTGCTGGGCCAGGGTGCTGCCCTCCCCCTGCCGCGGCGGCGGCGGGATCGCCAGCAGCCGCGGCGCCTCCGCCAGCCAGCTCAGTTCCAGCCACTGCACCCCGCTGAGGCTGCGCAGGGCCAGCTGCACGCCGCAGCCCTCCATCTGCTGGGCCTTCTCGAAGCGGCTCGGCAGCAGGGCCGGCCGCAGCTCCGCCAGCACGGCCCGCAGGGTGGTGAGATCGATCGCCTGGATGGGGGGCTCGGCGCCCATCGGCCTCGCGTGGCGGCGGCCCTCCTGTCTACCTGGCCGCCCCTACGCTGCAGCCCTGCCGCTCCCTGCCATGTCCACCTCGCCCTCCTCCGGTCGGCTCACGCTGATCGCCGGTCCCAGCGGTGTGGGCAAGGGCACCCTGGTGGCCCGACTGCTCGAGCGGCATCCGCGCATCTGGCTCTCGGTGTCGGCCACCACCCGGGCCCCCCGCGAGGGGGAGGAGGAGGGCCGCAGCTACTTCTTCCTGAGCCGGGAGGTGTTCGAGGCGCGGGTGGCCGCCGGTGGCTTCCTGGAGTGGGCCGAGTTCGCCGGCAACCTCTACGGCACGCCCCGGGAGCCGGTGGAATCCCGGCTGGCCGAGGGGCGGCCGGTGCTCCTCGAAATCGAGCTGGAGGGGGCCCGCCAGGTGCGGCGCAGCTTCCCCGCCGGCTTCCAGCTGCTGGTGAAGCCGCCCTCCTTCGAGGAGCTCGAGCGCCGCATCCGCGGCCGCGGCTCCGAGTCGGAGGCGTCGATCGCCCGGCGCCTCGAGCGGGCCCGGGTGGAGCTGGCCGCCGAGCCTGAATTCGATGCGGTGCTGGTCAACGACGACCTTGAGCGGGCCCTGGCCGAGCTGGAGCAGCGGATGGGCCTGGGCGCGGCCTGAGCGGCCCGCCCGGGCTGCGGCTCCCCGTGGCACAGGCCATAAAAAAAAGCGGCCCTGGGGGCCGCCTGGAAATACCGCATCTGCGGTGATGTCACATCGGGTGGAACAGCAGGTCGGGGAAGAACCGGTTGAACTCGATCATGATCCCGGCGGTGAGGGTGAACCAGATGGCGGCGAACACCGGAGCCGTGGTGAGGAATTTCTTCATGGCGTCAGGGGGGAAGCGTCTGAAGGTGGGCGTTGTGGAGGGGGTGCGGAGCGTGCCGGTGGCCGGGCTCAGCGGGGGGAGACGGTGATCTTGCTGTCGGCCTCGGTGAGCTTGCCGCTGGTGAGCTCGCCGAAGGCGGCCAGGGGCCAGGTGGCGGCGGCCAGGGTGCTCTTCAGGGCCAGGGGCAGATCGATCTGGATCTCGGCCATGGTGGCGTCCTTGCGGCCGCGCACGGCCTGGAGGTAGGTGCGGCCGGCCCAGCCGATCGTGCCGGTGATGTACAGGAAGGCGATGCCGGGGATCATGAAGTCGCCGGCGTGATTCCAGCGGCCGTCCACGATCAGGTGGGGCAGGCCGTCAGTGCCGCAGAGGGCCTGGCCATACATCTCGAAGCGGGCCTTGGCCTGGGCCGTCTGGGCCGTGGCGGCGCGCGCCTGGAAACGGGCGTTTTCGGCGCAGGGGGTCAGGCCGGCCACATCGGCCCGGGCGGCTGGGGCCAGGCCGAAGATCAGGAAGGCGGAGAGCAGAACGGCGAAGAGACGGCGCATGGAGGCAGGTCCGCGATGGAGATAGCGCTTGGAGAAAGCGTTTGGAAATCCGCCGCGGTGCGGCCCGCGGGGGCAGGATGTCACCAGCGGACAGTAAGAGAGTCGCCCGCGGCCGATGCCCACGGTTCTTGCCCTCGAAACAAGTTGTGACGAGTCCGCCGCCGCCATCGTGCGCGGTCGCGAGGTGCTCGCCAGCGCCGTGGCCACCCAGATGGAGGAGCACGCCCGCTGGGGTGGCGTGGTGCCCGAGATCGCCTCGCGCCGCCACGTGGAGGCCCTGCCGGCCCTGATCGCGCGGGTGCTGGCTGAGAGCGGCCTCCAGCCCGCCCACCTCGACGGCTTCGCCGCCAGCGTGGCGCCGGGTCTGGTGGGGGCCCTGCTGGTGGGCTCGGTGACCGGCCGCACCCTGGCGCGCCTGCATGGTCGCCCCTTCCTCGGCATCCATCACCTCGAGGGCCACCTGTGCTCCGTGCACCTCGGCGACCCCCTGCCGGAGGGGCCCTTTCTGGTGCTGCTGGTGAGCGGCGGCCACACCGAGCTCGTGCGGGTCGATGGGCCCGGCCGCTACCGGCGGCTGGCCCGCAGCCGCGATGACGCCGCCGGCGAGTGCTTCGACAAGGTGGCCCGCCTGCTGGGGCTGGGCTACCCCGGCGGGCCGGCGATCCAGGCTGCGGCCCTGGCGGGAGATCCGCAGCGCTTTGCCTTCCCGCGCGGCCGGGTCTCCCTGCCCGGTGGCGGCTACCACCCCTACGACTTCAGCTTCAGCGGCCTCAAGACGGCCGTGCTGCGCCAGGTGCAGCGCCTCCAGGCCGAGGCCCCGCAGGCGCCGCTGCCGGTGACCGATCTCGCGGCCAGCTTCGAGCGGGTGGTGGCGGAGGTGCTGGTGGAGCGCAGCTGCCGCTGTGCCCGCGATGAGGGCCTCGGCACCCTGGTGCTGGTGGGCGGCGTGGCCGCCAACCGGCGGTTGCGTTCCCTGCTCGAGAGCCGGGCCGCCGCCGCCGGCATCGCCTGGCGCCTGGCGCCGCTGGCCTACTGCACCGACAACGCCGCCATGATCGGCGTGGCCGCGGCCCAGCGCCTGGCGGCGGGCCAGTGCAGCGTGGCCAGCCTGGGGGTGGCCGCCCGCCTGCCCCTGGAGACGGCGGGGCGGCTCTACGACCCGCAGCCCTGCTTCTGAAGCCCTTAGGCTGGCGCCACAGCCTTGCTCCGGGCGTTCCGACCCGGCGGAGCCATGTCCCTCGAGCCTCCTGCCGCCGCGTCTCCCGCCCGCCCCGACCAGGGACCGGAGGTGGAGGAGGTGTCCCAGGAGGAGCTCAACGCCTGGCGCCGCGGCTTCACCCCCCAGGCCGAGATCTGGAACGGGCGCCTGGCCATGCTCGGCCTTTCGGTGGGGATCGGCGTGCTGCTGGTGGCCCGGCTGGCCGGAGCCTTCGGCCCGCCCCACGCCTGAGTCGGTGCCCCACGCCTGGGCCCACGCCCCACGCCCCTCGCGTTCCGCCCCTCAGCTCCGCCCGCGCAGGTGCTGGGCCAGTTCGCTGGGCCTGAGGCTGTGGCGCAGGGCCTCCTCAGCCTCCACCCGGCCCCCCTCCACCAGCTTCAACAGCGACTGGTTGATTGTCTGCATGCCGTCGAATCCACTGCGCGACATGATGTCTTCAATGGCATCGAGTTCGCCGCGGATGATGTAATCGCGGCAGGCGTCGGTGTTCACCATCACGTCGTGGAAGCCCACCCTGCCACCGTCGGTGGTTTTGGCGAGGCCCTGGGAGATCACCGCCAGCAGGGCCTCCGACACCGTGCGGCGCACCGCGTCCTGCTCCTGGGGCGGGTACATGCCGAGGATCCGCTCGATCGTGCGCACGGCTGAATTGGTGTGCAGGGTGGCGAGCATCAGGTGGCCCGTCTGGGAGGCCTCGATCGCCGCAGTGAGGGTTTCCTGGTCGCGGATTTCACCGATCAGGATCACATCGGGATCCTCGCGCAGGGAGGCCCGCAGCGCATTGCCGAACACCTTGGTGTGGTGGTGCACCTCCCGCTGGCGGATCAGGGATTCCTTGCTCTCGTGCACGAATTCCACCGGGTCCTCGATGGTGATGATGTGGCGCTTCATCGAGGTGTTGATGTAGTCGATCACCGCCGCCAGGGTGGTGCTCTTGCCCGAGCCCGTGGGGCCGGTGACCAGCAGCATTCCCTTCGGCCGGGCGGCCAGGGTGCGCAGCACTTCGGGCAGGCCGAGGTCGTCGATCGTGGCGATCGCCTGGGGAATCAGGCGCAGCACCATCGCCGGCCCGCGCAGGGAGTCGAGCAGGTTGATGCGCACCCGCACGTAGCCGAAGGCATGGGAGCCGTCGTATTCCTTGTCGCGCAGGAACTGGTCGATCTCGGCGGGGGTCAGCATCTCCCGCAGCCAGTCGCGGAAGGTGACCGGATCGGTGATCGGCCAGCCGGTGCGGATCATGTCGCCGCGGCTCCTGTAGCGCGGTTCCTCGCCCACGCCGAGGTGCACATCGGAGTAGCGCTGCTCGAACGCGATCCGCACGATCCCCTCCAGGCTGCCGGGCATGCCGCTCGGATCGGCGGCGGCGGCGGCCCGCTGGCGGCCGGCCCGGTGGAACAGGTTGGAGAGGGGGGCGGCGGCGGCGGTGCCGGCGGAAAGCTGGTGGGGGTCAGCGCAAACGGCAGATCGGGCACGGCGACACCCGCGGGCTTCGGCCTCATGCTGCCACCGGCGCGCCGGAAATGGTGAGGGCCGTTCCGGTCGCCGCCGCGGCCTCTGCCTAGGATCAAGGGGTCTGCGACCGGCTTCTTGACCGCTCATTCCGAGGCCGGCCGGCCCCTGGTCACGATCGTGCTCGGCACGCGCCCCGAGGCGATCAAGCTGGCGCCCGTGATCCGCGCCCTCCGCGGTGCCGACGACCTGCGCACCCGCGTGGTGCTCACCGGCCAGCACCGCGAGATGGTGCGCCAGGTGATGGATCTCTTCGCCCTCACGGCCGATGCGGATCTCGACCTGATGGCCCCCCGCCAGACCCTCACCCACGTGACCTGTGCCGCCCTGCAGGGGCTGCAGCAGGAGTTCGGCGCCCACCGCCCCGATCTGGTGCTGGTCCAGGGCGACACCACCACCGCCTTCGCCGCCGCCCTGGCCGCCTTCTACGAGCAGGTGCCGGTGGGCCATGTGGAGGCCGGCCTGCGCACCGACAACCTGTTTGACCCATTCCCCGAGGAGGCCAACCGGCGCCTGATCTCCCAGATCGGCCTGCTGCACTTCGCGCCCACCGAGGTGTCGGCCGCCAACCTGCGGGCCTCCGGCGTGGTGGGCGAGATCGTGGTGACGGGCAACACGGTGATCGACGCCCTGCTGCAGATGGCCGAAACCGCTCCCGCCCTGGAGGTTCCCGGCCTCGACTGGCAGAGCCGCCGGGTGATCCTGGCCACCGTGCACCGCCGCGAGAACTGGGGCGAGCCCCTGCGCGCCATCGCCGCGGGCTTCCTGGGGGTGCTCGAGCGCTTCCCCGACACCGCCCTGCTGCTGCCCCTGCACCGCAACCCCACGGTGCGCGAGCCCCTGCAGGAGCTGCTCGGCGGCCATCCGCGGGCCTTCCTCACCGATCCACTCGACTACGACGCCCTGGTGGCGGCGATGCGGGGCTGCACCCTGCTGCTCACCGATTCCGGCGGCCTGCAGGAGGAGGCGCCGGCCCTCGGCAAGCCCGTGCTCGTGCTGCGCCGCACCACGGAGCGCCCCGAGGCGGTGGAGGCCGGCACCGCCCGGCTGATCGGCACCGCCAGCGCCGACATCCTGGAGGAAACCAGCCGCCTGCTCTCCGATCCGGAGGCCTACGCGGCCATGGCCCGCGCCCACAACCCCTTCGGCGATGGTCAGGCCAGCGGCCGGATCCTGGCGAGCGCCCGCCGCTTCCTGGCCGCCCGGCGGGCTGAGGCGGGCGGCTGAGGCGGGCGGGCTGAGCCGTCAGTCGCGGTTCTTCTTGCTGGCCCAGGGCGGCAGGTCGACGAACACCCGCGTGCCCGATTTCAGGCCCGAGAGGATCGCGGTGTCCTTGCCGCTGCTGGGGCCGAGCTCCACCGGTTGGAAGGTGGGCTGGCGGTCGCGGCCCACCAGCAGCACCCCCGGCCTGCCGTCCTCGGTGACGATCGACACGGTTGGCACCACGGTGTCGGCCCGGAGCTCGCCGGTCTGGAAGCTCACATCGGCCGTCATGCCGATGCGCAGGTCGGTGGGGGGATCCACCAGCGTCAGCTTCACCTCAAAGGAGTTCACGTTGTTCTGCTTCACGGCGCGCGGGGCGATGCGCCGGATCCGGGCGGCGAAGCGGCGGTCGGGGAAGGCGTCCACCCGCACCGAGGCGGGCATGCCCACCCGCAGGCGGCCCAGGTCGCTCTCGGGCACCTTGGCCTCCACCTCCAGGCCGCTGGAAAGCTCCACGATCGAGGAGCTGCTCGCCCCCGCCACGGCGGCGGCCGTGGTGGTGGGGGTCACAAAGGCGCCGGGCTCGGCGTAGCGCTGGCTGATCACCCCCGCGAAGGGGGCGCGCACCAGCAGGTCTGCGCGCTCCACCTGGCGCTGGGCCAGCCGGTCGCGGGCGGCGGCCACGGCCATGCGCTTGATCTGCTCATCGGCCACGAAGCGGTTGAGGTCGTCGAGGCTGATGGCGCCCTGGCGGTAGAGCGGCTGGTTGCGCCGCAGCTCGCTGGCGCTGCGTTGCAGCTCCGCTTCCGCCGAGCGCAGGTTGGCCCTCAGTTCCGCCAGGCGTTCCTCCAGGTCGCCGGCATCCATCCGCGCCAACGGCTGGCCTGCGCTCACCGCGTCGCCCTCCTCCACCAGCAGCTCGCGCATGATCCCCTGCCGCTTGGGGCTCACGTTCACCCGGCGCTCGGCATCGAGTTCACCGCTGGCGGTGACCACCCCGGGGAGCACCCCGGAGCGGGCCACCACCGTGTAAGGGGAGAGGTCGCGGCTGCTGATGCCGCGCTGCCGCTGCACCAGGCCTGCGGCCGCCAGCAGGCCCGCCAGGCCCAGGCCGATCCAGAGGCGTCGCCGGCGCAGCAGCGGCCGCCGCGACCCCCGGCCGGGCGGGTCCGCCGCACCGCCCGGGTCGGCGGGAGGCGTGGCGGCGTTGGGGCTGGGGCCGGCTTGCGCTGGTGGGGCCGGCCGGAGGTGAGGAAGGGTGGAAATCGGCTGTATCGAATCTTCATCCAGTCTCGCCCGTCATGGTCGCCGCTGGGGGGTGGACGGCGGCCAGGGCGGGCCGGCCGACGCTGTGGCCGTAGATTCCGGCCATGCTCAAAGCCGGAATCGTGGGGCTGCCCAACGTGGGCAAATCCACCCTGTTCAACGCCCTGGTGGCCAACGCCCAGGCCCAGGCGGCCAATTTCCCCTTCTGCACGATCGAGCCCAACACCGGGGTGGTGGCGGTGCCCGATCCGCGGCTCGACCAGCTCTCGGCCCTCAGCGGGTCGCGCGAGATCATCCCCACCCGGGTCGAGTTCGTCGACATCGCCGGTTTGGTGAAGGGCGCCAGCCAGGGGGAGGGCCTGGGCAACAAGTTTCTGGCCAACATCCGCGAAGTCGACGCGATCGTGCACGTGGTGC
>VFQS010000857.1_pt1 | contig 30390 bp, 39 predicted proteins | sample 3512361 | NCBI WGS metagenome assembly VFQS01 (sample SAMN10412375, study PRJNA504923) | tailings metagenome | isolation source: Relicate 1 Philex TSF3 active mining | place: Philippines
CAGGGATCTTCTTCCAATTGCTTGTGTCCAAGTTGCAATTTTCTGTTTTCCTTGTCAATGTTCAAAATGATGGTATCGATGGATGAACCTGATTTGGTGAATTCAGAAGGATGGTTGAAGCGCTTCAACCAGCTCAAATCGCTGATATGAATCATTCCACCAATTCCAGGCTGCAATTCGACAAACACGCCATATGGAGTGATATTTTTAACCAATCCACTGTGCTTGCTGCCAACAGGGAATTTCTCTTCAATTTCATTCCATGGATCAGCACTGAGTTGCTTGATGGACAAACTCATTTTTCTGCTATCCTTGTCAAGTGTCACAACTTTTGCTTCGTACTCATCACCTAGCTTGAAGAATTCTTTGGCGTTTACAGGAGTATTGGCCCAAGTGATTTCACTTACGTGAACCAAACCTTCAACACCAGGAGTGATTTCCAAGAAAGCACCATAGTCTTCGATGTTGACTACCTTACCTTTTACAGTAGCGCCTTCAACGATGTCGGTTGATAAAGTATCCCATGGATGAGGAGTCAATTGTTTCAAGCCAAGGCTGATACGCTTTTTCTCATCATCGAAATCCAAAACAACGACATTTACCTTCTGGTCAAGTTTCAATACCTCTGAAGGATGGTTGATTCTTCCCCAGCTGATATCTGTGATGTAAAGGAGACCGTCAACACCACCCAGATCCAAGAAAGCACCGAAGTCGGTAATATTCTTGATGGTTCCTTCCAACACCTGACCTTTCTCCAATTTACCCATGATCTCAGCACGTTGTGCTTCGATATCACTTTCAATGAGAGCCTTATGTGAAACAACTGCATTCTTGATGGCTTCGTTGATTTTCACCACCTTGAATTCCATTGTTTTTCCTACGAATTGATCGTAATCTGTGACAGGCTTCACGTCAATTTGAGATCCAGGCAAGAATGTTTCCATACCGAGGATGTCGACAATGAGACCACCTTTTGTTTTGCTGGTAACAAAACCTGAAACAACTTCACCTGTTTTGTGCATTTCAACAATGCGTTCCCAGGCACGGCTGATACGTGCTTGTTTGCGACTGAGATGAAGATGTCCTTCTCTGTCTTCTTTTTCCACTACCATCACCTCTACTACATCACCGGTTTTCAAGTCATGCAAGTCCCTGAATTCATTCAATGAAACCAGTCCATCGCTCTTGAAACCGATGTTGATCACCACGTCGGTCTTGGTCATACCTACTACGGTACCTTGAACCATTTCACCGTCGGTGATTGTTTTGAATGTGCCCTCGTAAACGGCATCATACTTTTGTTGCTCCTCGTTGTTGTAACGGGCAACATTGCGCTTGTCAATACTCCAGTCAAAATCATCATGAGCTGTAGCAACTGACGGATTTGTTAGTGTGTTGTTTTCTTCCACTATTTATGTCCTCCTTTTGTTTAAATTTCAAGCTGTTTTGTCAGCCTGATTTGGGGACGGCAAAGTTAGCAGAATTGGCGAAAAACGCCTCAAAAAAGACCTTGAAATTGGCTAAAAAATGAGCGATTTGATGGCAAAAAGGCTGTTTTGGGGGTTTTACCCGGCAATTTTCTTCAGTGCCCCCACCAACTTGTCCAATTCCTTGATGGATGTATATACATTGGGCGTTACCCTTACCCCATGGATATTTTCCCAATTGATGGCAACCGCATGGATTTTATACTTCGAAAAAAGTTCTGCAGAAACCTCTTCGGGTTTTTTTCCTGCAACCGCCACGTTGGCAATTGCACAGGAGAGATTTTTTGAATGCGGTTGGTTGAATGAAATCTTGGGGTGATTATTTAGCTGATCCACCCAGTAATTTTTCAAATACCTCAATCTTTCTTCCTTTCGTTGACTTCCCATTACATCATGAAAATCAATGGCCGCACCGATCGCCATTTCCGATGCGAATGACCTGGTACCCAGTGATTCAAACTTTCGGATGTCTGTTCCATCAGGCTCATTATTGGAAAGCAAAGCCCAAACATTTTTGATTTTATCCTTTTTGATGTACAGCACACCGCTTCCAAACGGAGCACTCATCCATTTGTGGAGTGAGGAAGCAAAATAATCACAACCCAAATCCGGCACCTTGAAAGCAAAATGTCCCAACGTATGCGCACCATCAGCAATCACTTCAATACCGCGTTGGTGAGCAGCATCAGCAATTTTTCTAACCGGCATGATTTGACCGCACCAATTGATCAGGTGAGTCACCATCACAACTTTTGTTTTCGATGTGAATGCTTTTATATAGTATGAAGCGATTTCATTTTCATTTTCCAATGGCAATGGAATATCAATCCATACCAACTTGATGCCATCTCGTTTTTCTCGTTGTTTCCAAGCATTGATCATATTTGGATAATCTTGCTTGGTCAACACCACCTCATCGCCTGCTTTTAAATTCAATCCAAAAATGACCGTATTCAATCCCTCGGTTGCATTTCTGTTGATTGCAATTTCTTCAGTGTCAGATCCGCATAAATGGGCCAGCCGTTCACGCAGTGGCTCTCGGCCTTGATCCAATATCTGCCACATATAATAAGACGGGGCCTCATTGCAATACTGATAATACCGAATGTGAGCATCCTGAACAACCTTTGGCTGGGGTGCAACCCCGCCATTGTTCAAGTTAATGATATTCGGACTCACAGTATACGCCTCTCTGATCCAAGCCCATAAATCATCCTCTGATGAAAAATCGCCAGGCAAAGCATTTTCAAAAAGAGATTTCACATGTTTCGCCTCTGCTGCAAAAGCAGGATTGACTGCGGACAAAAAGGGAAGTGCGGCAGTGGCGCTTGCGAGGGTTGTAATAAAATTACGTCTTGAATTGAGTGACATGCTGTATTGTTGTAGTTGTTGTAGTTGTTGTAATTGTTGTAATTGTTGTCATTGTTATCACTATGGTCATCAATGACGCATACCACAAACATTAAGTTATGTAAAAAAAGCAAGACTTGCAACAAATTTGAATCAACTTATAACTTATTATTTACAACCTACAACAACTACAACAATTACAACAACTACAACTGCTGTTGGCTGCTAATAGCTCTCGCAGCAACCATCCCGCTGCTCCAGGCATGTTGAAAATTATAGCCTCCTGTGATGCCATCAACATCGATGATTTCGCCCGCAAAATACAATCCTGGAATCTTTTTTGATTCCATGCTGAATGGATCGATTTCAGTCAATTTCACGCCGCCTGCAGTAACAAATTCTTCCTTGAATGTTGTCTTACCGCGGACCGGATATTGATCACTGCATATATTTTTAGAAAGTTGTACAAGTTTTTTTTGTTGGATGTCTTGCCAGTAGGAAGCAGGATCGACATCGGTCTTGAACAGTAAATATTCCCATAACCTAGAGGTCAATGAAAATATATTTTTATTGCCAATGTTTCCCCGTTGTAAAGATTTCTCAGTTTTCAACTTTTCCAACATGCTGCTCTCGTTGAAATCTGGACACCAATTGACAATTGCATCAAAAGCATAATCAAGTTTTTGCAACTCTCGTGCTGCATATGAAGATAATTTCAAAATTGCTGGTCCGCTAAGTCCCCAGTGTGTAATCAGCAAAGGGCCTCTTTGTTCGAGTTTACATGCCGGAATTTTAACCAATGCTTCAGTTGCAGAAACCCCCATCAGTGCATGCAATTGCTTATCCGCAATGTTGAATGTAAACAAGGATGGGACGGAAGGCTCCACTTCTAAACCCATGTTGGTTAAAAAAGAGAATGATTCCAACTTCGGAAATCCTCCAGTAGCAATGCAGAGAAAATCAATACCCGCAATTTTTTCGTTGGTATTTTTAAAGGCAAGTTCAAATCCATTTGCCATCTTTTGAATGGATAAGAGCTCCTTATTGTATACAACCTTGACATTGTAATGATTGACTTCATTCAAAAAACAATCAATGATGGTTTGAGCGTTGTTGGTAACCGGGAACATCCTGCCATCAGACTCAACCTTCAACTCAACTCCTCTTTCATTGAACCATTGAATCGTGTCTGCTGTTGAAAATTGATGCAGCGTTTTGCGCATAAAATGTTTTCCCCTTGGATATGCATCCAACATGTCATTGATTTCAAATGACTCATGTGTAACATTGCAACGCCCACCTCCACTTGCTTTCACTTTTGACAATACTTTACCCGACTTCTCAATGATTGAAATGTCTAGCTGGGGGTTCAATCTTGCCGCATTGATGGCACAAAAAAAACCGGCGGCTCCTCCGCCAACAACAATTAGTTTTCTGCGATTTTGCATTTGACTCTTTTTCATGTTTTTCACAAAACGCAAAGAGCATGTAAGGTAATAAGTTACGAAAGATCAGTACTCACTGAATAAAGATGGATTGTTTTTTTCCTGCTGGATGATATCTGAAAAACTGGAGAGAATATCTGCCTTGTTCTTTTTGATGCAAATGGTATGCTCATAGTGAGCTGAAAACTTTCCGTCCCTTGTTCTAACTGTCCATCCATCTTCATCATATATCACATCTTTGGTGCCCAGGTTGATCATGGGTTCGATGGCGATCACCATGTTTTCTCTGAGCTTGGGACCCGCTCCTTTTTTACCATAATTGGGTACTTGCGGATCTTCGTGCAAGTGTTTGCCCAAGCCATGCCCAACGAGTTCCCTCACCACACCAAAATGATATTTTCGTTCGGTATACTCCTGTATGGCGTTTGAAATATCGCCAACCCTGTTGCCGTTGACTGCTTTTTCAATTCCCAACATCAGTGAATCACGTGTAACCTTCATCAGCAATTGATGTTCCTCCACCACAGGAGACAATCCAAATGTATATGCGCTGTCTCCGTGGTACCCATTTTTGTATACTCCAACATCGATGGAGACCAGGTCACCCTCTTTCAATTCTTTGTTGTTGGGAAATCCATGCACTACTGCATCATTCACTGAAATACAAGTAGCGAAGGGGTAGCCTTTGTAATTTTTAAATGAGGGGATTGCCTCATTGGAAAGAATAAAATCTTCAGCTCTTTTATCGAGTTGAGCGGTTGTGATACCCGGCTTTAAAATAGATGCGAGTTCAGCTAGGGTGCGACTGACTAAAAGTGCACTTTCGCGGATCAACTCAACTTCTTCGTTGGTCTTGATCCGGATCATTTTAAATGGAACTTGTTGTTACCGGTTGTCTTCCTTGAATTCTTCCGCCGGAAACCAAACCATCATATTGTCTCATCAACAAATGGGTTTCGATTTGCTGCAACGTGTCAAGTATAACACCAACCATGATCAACAAAGATGTTCCTCCAAAGAAGGACGCAAATGATTGCGTAACACCGAGTTGTTGTGCGATCCCTGGAAGGATTCCGATCGCTGCGAGGAAAATTGCTCCAGGCAGTGTAATCCGATCCATGACCTGTCCAATATAATCAGCCGTTGGTTGTCCGGGTTTTACACCTGGAATAAATCCATTGCTTTGCTTCAGGCTATCGGCCATCTGCTTTGGATTGAAGATAAGGGCGGTATATAAGAAAGTGAAAGCAATAACCATGATAACATAAATGGTCATATACCAAATATTGCTTGGATCATTGAAGATTCTGGCAATACCCTGACCGGATTCCAAATTGGTGAAGGAGAACAGTGTTGGAAGGAACATGATCGCCTGGGCGAAAATGATTGGCATCACACCAGAGGCATTCACTTTCAATGGAAGGAACTGTCTAGCACCAGAAAGTGCTCTATTCCCTACAAGTTGTTTGGCGTAGCTTACAGGTACTTTTCTGACACCTTGAACCAACAAAATCAGTCCAAGTACAATCACAATCAAAAATGCAATTTCAATGAGGAACAAAAGCAAGCCACCGCCACCGCGGGTTTGTTTGGCACCCAATTCACCTATAAATGATTGTGGGAGGCGGGCAAGGATACCGACCATGATGATGATGGATGTTCCGTTGCCAAGACCCTTGTCCTGAATTTTTTCACCCAACCACATTACAAATAGGGTTCCTGCTGTCAATACGATTACGGTTGAAAGCCAGAAATATGGCTGGTATGCTTCGATTAAAGCATCTCTGCTCACATTTTTCAGGTATGCCACATATGCTGCTGCCTGAAACATGGTTACCAGTGCAGTGATATAACGTGTCCACTGATTGATTTTTTTTCTTCCGCTGTCACCTTCTTTCTGGATCTTTTGCATTTGAGGAACAAAAATCGTCAGCAACTGCATGAAGATGGAAGCAGAGATGTAAGGCATGATACCCAATGCGAAAATGGACGCATTTGTAAATGATCCTCCGGCAAACGTATCAAAAATTCCCAAGAGGCCTTTTTTAGCGCTCTCAAGATCAAGTTTATTTGGGTCGATACCAGGCAATGAAACATGTGCACCGAATCTATAAACCAAGATGAGCAGCAACGTGATGCTGATCTTTGATCTTAGTTCATCAATGCTCCAAATATTCTTGAGTGTTTGGATGAATTTTTTCACTGAGAAAATTATTTAATGATTTCAACAGATCCGCCAGCAGCTTCGATGACAGCTTTGGCTTTTTCACTTACCGCGTTTACTTTAAAATCAACTTTTTTGCTGATGGCACCGTTCCCAAGGATTTTAACCTTATCGGTACGGCTGATGAGACCATTGACATAAAGGTTCTCCATGCTGAAAGATGATAATCCATACTTTTCAACAAGGGTTTCCACTTGTCCGAGGTTGAATACTTTGAATTCTACCCTGCTGATATTTTTAAATCCAACTTTTGGAATACGGCGCTGAATGGGCATCTGGCCACCCTCGTGACCTTTTTTGGACTTGTAACCTGCGCGGCTTTGTCCACCTTTGTTACCTTTCGTTGAAGTTCCACCGTGACCGGAAGCTTCACCGCGACCCAATCTTTTTTCTCTTTTTGTAGCGCCTTCTGCAGGCTTTAAAGTGTGTAGTTTCATTTTTCTTGTTTTACTCAACGCAGTCTCCCTGAGACCACTCGTATATATGTTCTAAGATAAAGACAAACAGGGATTTGTCCTACAGTTCTTCTACTTTAACCAAGTGTGTCACTTTCTTCACCATTCCCAGAATTTGGGGAGTGGCTTCCAACTCAACGGACGCATGCAACTTGCGCAATCCGAGTGCCTCCATGGTGCGTTTTTGACGTTCTGGACGATCAATCACACTTTTAACTTTGGTAATCTTGAGCTTTTTCATATTGAAACCCTAAGGTGGTTTTATCAGTGATTTATTCAATTATCCGTTGAAGACTTTCTTCAACCCGATTGTTCTGGTTTTAGAAACATGGATGGGTTCACGGAGCATGGCCAAGGCTTTGAAAGTAGCTTTCACCACGTTGTGCGGATTGGCAGAACCCAATGATTTGGCCAATACGTCTGTTACACCAACGCTCTCCAAGACAGCGCGCATGCTGCCTCCTGCGATCACACCTGTACCATGGGCAGCAGGCTTGATCAATACTTTTGCAGCACCTTCTTTCGCATACTGATCGTGCGGGATGGTTCCTTTCATTACAGGAACTTTTATGAGGTTTTTCTTGGCGTCTTCAATTCCCTTGGTAATTGCTTCTTGTACTTCTTTTGCTTTTCCGAGTCCGTGTCCAACTACACCTTGCTCATTACCAACTACAACCAATGCAGAGAAACTGAATGCTCTACCACCTTTTGTTGTTTTCACAACACGGTTGATAGCTACTACTTTCTCCTTTAACTCAAGGTCTCCGGCTTTAACTCTGCTGTAATTTACTTTTGACATCTAAATATTGATTTGAATGAATTAAAATGTAAGTCCACCCTCACGCGCACCTTCTGCGACTGCTTTTACTCGTCCGTGGTACAGGAAACCTCCGCGATCAAACACACATGATGAAAGTCCGAGTGCAACAGCTTTCTTCGCGATTGCCTGTCCAACCAACTTGCTCTTTTCGGTCTTGGTTCCTTTTTGTGCCAAGATCTCTTTGTCCTTTGAAGAAGCTGCAGCCAATGTTGTTCCATTGACATCATCAATCAGCTGTGCATAAATATCAGTGTTGCTTCTAAAAACAGCGAGTCTTGGTGATTGAGCAGAACCAGCAACCTTCTTGCGGATGGTGTATTTGATTCTTTGTTTTCTTAATGATTTAACGTTCATCTTATTATGGTTTTTCCTGATGCTGCCAGGATGTTTAATTTATTTATTTACCAGCTGCTTTACCTGCCTTGCGACGGATGTATTCATCCTTGTATTTCACACCCTTTCCTTTGTATGGTTCAGGTTTTCTCAAGCTTCTGATTTTTGCGGCAACTTGACCGAGCAACTGCTTGTCAATTCCTTCGAGGAAGATTCTTGGGTTGTCACCTTTTTCCTGGGTGGTTGAAACTTTCAACTCTTTGGGAACTTCGAAAATGATGTTGTGAGAATATCCCAATGAAAGATCCAACACATTGCCCTGGTTGGCGGCTTTGAAACCCACACCCACCAATTCAAGTTCTTTTTTGAACCCGTTGGTTACTCCGTTGACAAGGTTGTTGACCAATGCCCTGTACAGACCATGCAATGCACGGTGTCTGATTTGATCGGTTGGTCTTTTGAATTCCACAACATTCTCATTAACAGCAATGGTAATATCACGGTCAACCTGTTGCTTCAATTCACCTTTCGGACCTTTAACGGTCACGGTATTATCACTCCCAACTGAGAGGGTTACACCTTTTGGAAGTTCAATGATTTTTTTACCTATACGAGACATAGTAGTTTTTTTTAATAAACGTGACAAAGTACTTCACCACCAACATTTTGAGCTTTTGCATCCTTGTCGGTCATTACCCCTTTAGAGGTAGACAGGATGGCAATACCCAAACCATTTTTGACTCTCTTGAAGTCAAGTGGCTTCGCGTATTGTCTCAAACCCGGACGAGATACTCTCTCCATGGTTTTGATTGCTGGCTCCTTGGTATTTGGATCATACTTCAAAGCGATTTTGATAACACCTTGTTTGCTGTCGTCTTCGAATTTGTATTTCAAGATGTATCCTTGGTTGTACAAAATCTCAGTGATGCGCTTCTTTAAATTGGAAGCTGGAATCTCTACGATTCTGTGTCCTGCCATTTGTGCATTTCTAATCCTGGTTAGAAAATCTGCAATTGGATCTGTTGTCATATTTTGTCCCTCCTTAGTCCCTTTTTATCGGGAGTATTTCGGTTTGAGTTTAATTGTTAATTCGATTGGATTACCAGCTTGCTTTTTTAACACCTGGAATCTTTCCTGCCAATGCCATGTCGCGGAACGTTACCCTTGAGAGTCCGAAGAACCTCATGTAACCTTTGGGACGACCAGTCAGTTGACACCTGTTTTTTAACCTGACTTTTGATGAGTTCTTGGGCAGTTGATCAAGCGCTGTCCACTCACCTGCTGCTTTCAAAGCCGCACGTTTTTCAGCGAACTTGGCAACCATCTGTTCCCTTTTTCTCTGTCTGGCTTTTACCGATTCTTTTGCCATATGCTAGGTTTAGTCTTTTTTAATGTTTTTGAATGGCATACCCATTTCTTTCAGCAATTCGTATGCTTCTTCGTTGGTTTGCGCTGTAGTTACGAAAGTGATATCCATACCGGTAATTTTGGTAACCTTGTCGATATCGATTTCTGGGAAAATGATTTGTTCTGTTACGCCCAGCGTGTAATTTCCGCGGCCATCGAATGACTTTTCGCTCACACCTTTGAAGTCGCGCACACGTGGAAGTGAGGCAGCAATCAATCTGTCGAGGAATTCGAACATCTTCACACCACGCAATGTTACGCGTGCGCCGATGGGCATGTTTTTTCTCAACTTAAAGTTCGAGATATCTTTTTTGGATTTGGTTGCAACCGCTTTTTGTCCGGAGATCATTGTCAATTCATCCAAAGCGATATCGATGAGCTTTTTATCAGCCACTGCGCCGTTCACGCCTCTGTTCAAACAGATTTTGGTGAGTTTGGGCACTTGCATGACAGTGCTGTATGAAAATTTCTTCATCAAAGCCGGTACCACTTCTTTTTGGTATTTGGCTTGCAGTCTGGGTGTATATGTTGCAGTACTCATTATTTAATTACCTCCCCTGATTTTTTTGATACTCTTACCAATTTTCCGTTTTCTCTGGTCCTTTTCACTTTTGTTCCAGCTTCTTTCTTTGCATCCCACAACATTACGTTGCTGATGTGGATGGAAGCTTCCTTCTTGATCAAACCACCTTGGGTGTTTTGAGCGGAAGGCTTGGTGTGACGGGTCACGATGTTTGCACCTTCAATCAACAAGCGGGATTTGTCGGGAAACACTTCGAGCACCTTGCGGGGCTTTTTGAGATCCTTGTCATCGCCTGAGATGATTACAACAGTATCACCTTTTTTAATGTTGAACTTGGGCTTGAATCTATTGCTCATTGTCTTTATTTTTCGCGTTGTACGCTTGTTTGTTTAATTTATAGTACCTCAGGAGCCAGTGAAATAATTTTCATGTATCCCTTGTCTCTCAGTTCACGGGCAACCGGACCGAAAATACGGGTACCTCTGGGTTCATCTGCTTGATTGAGCAACACGACTGCGTTGTCATCAAAGCGGATATAAGAACCATCCTTTCTGCGAAGTTTGTTTTTTGTTCTTACGATAACTGCCTTGGCAACTGTACCTTTCTTGATACCGCCTGCAGGTATGGCATCCTTCACAGTAACAACAATCTTATCACCGATTTTCGCGTAGTCTTGTCCGCTGTTACCCAACACACGAATACACAAAACCTCTTTGGCACCGCTGTTGTCTGCTACATTCAATCTGGATTCTTGCTGAATCATTTTTTTCTATTTTAAACGGCTTTCACCGTTGAGTTGAACGAATATTGCTTGATATTATTTTGCTTTCTCAATTATTTCTACAAGTCTCCAGCGCTTTGTTTTGCTGAGAGGTCTTGTTTCTTCAATTTTTACAACATCACCAGGTTTTGCCTCATTCTTTTCATCATGCGCATGGAACTTGGTAGTCTTCTTAACGAACTTTCCATAAATAGGGTGCTTCACCTTTCTTTCCACTGCAACGGTGATGGTTTTGTTCATCTTGTCGCTGCTGACCGTCCCTGTTTTGGTTTTGCGAAGTTTTCTTTCAACCATTTCTTTTCATTTTATCTCCCAGTGTTAACTGGAATCTGTTTTTAATGTTTCTCTTGATTAAGCGAGTGTTCTTTTTTTCAATTCAGATTTGAGTCTCGCGATATCTTTTCTCAACGAACGGATGCTCATTGGATTTTCAAGAGGAGTGATCGCATGTGCGAACTTCAATTTCTTCAATCGAGATTCATCTTCAGTAATCTTCGATTTGATATCTGATTCACTCAGCGATGCAATGCTTTTTAAAAAATCAATCTTCTTTGACATGTCCTTGGGTTTATCTGTTATGCTTACGCCGCGTAGTCTCTGCGCACGATAAATTTGGTTTTGATGGGAAGTTTTGCAGCAGCAAGATCCAATGCCTCTTGTGCAATTTGCAGGCTTACACCTTCCAGTTCGAAAATGATTCTTCCTGGCTCAACAACTGCAGCCCAGAATTCAGGATTACCCTTACCCTTACCCATTCTCACTTCCTGTGGCTTGCGGGTGATGGGCTTGTCGGGGAATATGCGAATCCAAACATTTCCTTCTCTCTTCATGGCTCTGGTAAGTGCCTGACGAGCCGCTTCGATTTGTCTGTTGGTCATCCAAACAGGTTCCAATGCTTTCAGTCCAAATGAACCAAAAGCCAATGTGGTTCCACGCTTGGCAACTTCACGGATTCTACCTTTCTGCGCTTTTCTGTGTTTCGTTCTTTTCGGTTGTAACATGTTACAGTATTTTTAATGAATACTTTTAATATTTGATTAGCCTCTGCGATCTCTTCCGCCACCGCGTCTGTCGTCTCTTCCACCGCCTCTTCTGTCATCCCTTCCACCGCCACGGGCATCTCTTCTTTCTGCAGCTTCAGATTTTCCGCCAACAAAATTTGGATTCAAATCGCGCTTGGCCAATACTTCACCTTTACAAATCCATACTTTGATACCGATTTTTCCATAAACGGTTTGATCGAAAATAGAAGCATAGTCAATATCCATTCTAAAGGTGTGCAATGGAACACGGCCCTGTTTGATCTCTTCAGAACGTGCAATCTCAGCACCACCAATACGGCCACCAACTTTGATCTTGATCCCTTCAGCACCCAATCTCATGGTAGAAGCGATAGCCATTTTAATGGCACGCTTATAATTGATACGGTTTTCAATTTGCTTTGCGATGGTTTCTCCAACGATGTTGGCATCCAACTCAGGACGACGGATTTCGAGGATGTTGATCTGCACATCTTCTTTGCCAGTCAGTTTCTTCAATTCTTCTTTCACCCTGTCAACTTCTCCGCCACCTTTACCAATGATGATACCAGGCTTTGAAGTATGGATGGTAACGATCAGCTTGTTGAGTGTACGCTCGATCACAATCTTCGCAATGCCACCTTTGTTGATACGGGCATTGAGGTAGTTGCGGATCTTGTTGTCCTCGATAAGCTTGTTCGCGTAATCTTTTTTATTGCCATACCAGTTGCTTTCCCATCCGCGGATGATGCCTAACCTGTTGCCAATTGGATTCGTTTTTTGACCCATTATAATTCAGTTTGTTTGTTCTTAATTTTTTGCATCAACAATTACAGTGACATGGTTGCTGCGCTTTCTCATGCGGTATGCACGTCCTTGTGGAGCAGGCAACATGCGTTTGATGGAACGAGCGCCGTCCACAAAAATGGTTTTCACCACCAATGCTTCAACATTGCCGCCTTCGTTCTTTTGCTTCCAGTTGCTTACTGCAGACATCACCAACTTGCGAAGGGGAGTTGCACTGTGCTGTGGGTGATGCTCAAGAATTGCTACTGCTTCCTCAACCTTCATGCCACGGATGTGATCCGCCAATAAGCGCATCTTACGGGGTGAAGTGGGATAGTTTCTCAATTTTGCTACTGCTTCCATATTTTTATTTTTCAGTTGCCGGATCGCGTCCAACAATTATTAAACTACTTTTTTGCTTGAGTGACCTTTGAAATTGCGGGTGGGCGCAAATTCTCCCAATTTGTGTCCAACCATGAATTCAGTTACATACACAGGGATGAATTTGTTTCCGTTGTGAACGGCAAACGTATGACCAACAAATTCAGGTGTGATGGTGCTTCTGCGGCTCCATGTCTTCACAACTGCTCTCTTGGATTTGCCATCATTCATCGCGACTACCTTCTTTTCCAGTTTTGCCGCTACGTAGGGACCTTTTTTTATTGAACGAGCCATGGTTTATTGCTTGTTGTTTGTTCTGATTATTTTGATATTTTACTTCCGTTCTTGCGCTGGATGATCAACTTGTCACTTCCTTTTCCTCTCGTTCTTGTTTTCTCACCTTTTGCATATTTGCCAGTACGGCTGCGCGGGTGACCGCCTGATGCCTTTCCTTCACCACCGCCCATTGGGTGATCTACAGGGTTCATGGCCACACCACGGTTGCGTGGACGAATGCCTTTCCAACGGTTTCTGCCGGCCTTACCCATGCTCTCCAGGCTGTGGTCTGAGTTGGAAAGCACACCAACTGTTGCATAACAGTTGATCAACACTTTTCTCAATTCACCTGAAGGCATTTTCAATACTGCATATTTTTCTTCCTTGTTGGTCAACTGTGCTGAAGCACCTGCCGAACGGGCAATCTTGCCACCTTGTCCAGGCTGCATTTCAATATTGTGCACGTTGGTACCCAAGGGCATGTTCTTCATCTTGAGCGCGTTGCCCACTTCAGGAGCAACTGCATCACCACTTACAACAGTCATACCCACTTCGAGTCCTTGTGGTGCAAGGATGTATCTTTTTTCGCCATCTGCGTAGTTCAACAACGCAATGAAAGCGGTACGATTGGGATCATACTCGATGGTTGCAACAGTTGCAGGAATATCATACTTGTTGCGCTTGAAATCGATGACACGGTACATTTTTTTGTTACCGCCACCGATGTAACGCATAGCACGACGGCCTTGTGCGTTTCTACCGCCGGTTGCCTTTACTTTTTCAAGAAGTGATTTCTCGGGAGTAGAAGTGGTGATCTCTGCATACGCATTGCCAATTCTCCATCTGGTTCCCGCCGTTACTGGTTTGTACTTCTTTAATGCCATTTCTTTATTTTTTTACCCGAAGGATTTTTAATTAAATTGTTGAATACAGATCAATGGTATCACCTTCTCCCACTGTCACGAAAGCTTTCTTATAAGATGGCTTTCTTCCGCTGATCACACCGGCTTTTGTCATGCGGCTTCTTGATTTTGCAGGTGCAACTGCTGTTCTTACGTCTTCAACTGTAACACCATAAAAATCTTCCACTGCTTTTTTAATCTCAAGCTTGTTGGCAGCACGTGCAACCTTGAAAGAATACACGCGTCTTTTTTCTGAAAGCTGATTGGCCTTCTCTGAAAGAATGGGCTTCACAAGTACATCAGCATGTTTCATATCTAATATTTAATTCGTTTGTTAATCAATTAAGCTTCTACTCCCTCTTCCAAATCTGCAAACATCTTCGCAGCTGATTCAGTCAACACCAACACATCTGCATTCATCACATCATATGTATTGATATCAGACAATGGAGTTGCCAATACAGAAGGAATATTTCTTGCACTCACAAAAACATTTTCTTCAACAGCAGACATGAGATACAATGCTTTCTTATCGTTTACTTTCAAGTCCTTCAACATGGCTGCGAAAACACTTGTTTTGGGAGCATCCAATTTCAAATCTTCAACCACCAATACGGCATTCTCTTTGCCTTTATAGCTGAGCGCACTGATCTTTGCGAGATCTTTCACGCGGCGGTTCAATTTGATATCGTAGCTGTGGGGCTTGGGACCGAATATGGTACCACCACCTTTGTACAATGGGTTGCGGATGTTGCCCTTACGAGAACCACCGGTACCTTTCTGGCGGTGCAGTTTTCTGCTCGCACCTTTTACTTCGGCACGGGTCTTTACTTTGTGTGTACCCTGGCGCTGCGCAGCAAGAAACTGCTTTACAGCAAGGTAAATCACATGGTTGTTTGGTTCTGCACCAAATATTTCTTCAGGCAAATCAACTGTTCTGCCTGTCTTGCTTCCTTTTATTGATAATACTTCTAGTTGCATGTTGATGCGTTGAATTATTTCTGAATATATACGATTGAACCATTGTGCCCGGGTATTGAACCGCTCACAAGGATGAAGTTTTTCTCAGGGAAAATCTTCACCACTTTCAATCCTTTTACTTTGACACGGTCATTCCCCATGCGACCCGCCATGCGCATTCCTTTGAATACCCTTGACGCATCAGATGAGTTACCGATGGAACCTGGCGCACGCTGGCGATCGTGCTGTCCGTGTGATTGCTCACCGACACCACTGAAACCATGGCGCTTTACAACACCCTGAAAACCTTTACCCTTGGTGGTTCCCACAACATCGACTTTTTCGCCTTCAGCGAAAATGTCACAGGTAATGGATTCACCGAGGTTTTTCTCGAGACTGTAATCCCTGAATTCTTTTACAAAACTTTTTGGAGTGGAAGAGGACTTGGAAAAATGTCCTTTTTCTGAAGCATTGGCTCTTTTTTCTACTTTCTCACCAAATGCCAATTGAAGCGCAGTGTAGCCATCGTTGTCCTTCGTCTTTACTTGCGTTACTACACAAGGACCTGCTTCGATGACTGTGCAAGCAGTTTGCTTGCCATCGGGACCGAAGATGCTGGTCATCCCAATTTTTTTACCGATAATTCCTTTCATTGTTTTTAATTTTTGCCCCTTTTCGGTTAAATGGACAGAGAGGTATGACCTCGCTTCAATCCCAGTTTGCTGTCGACCTTTTCCCCTTTTACCATCTGCTGGTGGGAAGTACCGACAGTAAACAAACCTCGAAGGGCTTGTTTATATTTCAACTCTCATTCGAGAGATAAAATTTTCTTCAGCGCTCCTTTTTTTCATGCCAACGGCAATCAATTGGGAGATGAATGTAAAGAACTGCGTCCCGACGGATCGGGACAGGCCCTCATCAGGCCTTGATTTCAACATCCACGCCACTTGGAAGATCCAACTTGCTCAGTGCATCTACCGTGCGGGATGAAGAAGTATAAATATCAAGCAAACGCTTGTGCGTACTCAATTGGAACTGCTCACGCGCTTTCTTGTTCACATGCGGAGATTTCAACACTGTGAAGATTCTCTTCTGCGTAGGCAAGGGAATTGGACCAGTGATAACGGCACCCGTGCTGCGCACAGTTTTAACAATCTTCTCGGCCGATTTGTCAACCAGATTATGGTCGTATGACTGCAATTTTATCCTGATACGCTGTGACATATGTTTATAGCCCATTTTTTAATGGGGATGCAAAGGTAAGAATTCGTAGCATTCCACACAAAAGATTTGCAATAAATTTTGAGGGGAATTTTAAACCTGAGGGATAAAAAAAGTCCCGGGGTATCCCGGGACTCAACTATTTGAATTTCAGTTATTTGAAATATCAGTTTCCTTTTCCTTTCACCCGCGCGATTACTTCCTCTGCGATGTTGTTGGGCGCAGGATTGTAATGAGAGAACTCCATGGTTGAGGATGCACGTCCGGATGACAATGAACGCAACTGGGTCACATATCCAAACATTTCACTCAAAGGAACTTTGGCTTTGATCACCTGTGCACCTGCTCGGCTGTCCATACCCTCCAACATTCCCCTTCTTCTGTTCAAGTCACCTGTAACGTCTCCCATGTATTGTTCTGGAGTAATTACTTCCACTTTCATGATAGGCTCCAACAATACCGGCTTTGCCTTGCGTGCTGCTTCACGGAAACCGGACTTGGCGCACAATTCAAAGGACATAGAGTCAGAGTCCACCTGATGGAAACTTCCATCAAATATCCTGATCTTCATGTGCTCAACAGGATAGTTGGCCAATACACCGGTTGACATGGATTGCTCAAATCCTTTTTGGATGGCAGGAATGAATTCACGTGGAATGGATCCACCAAAAATATCATTTACAAACTGCATTTGCTTGCCAGGATTTTCAGTCAGCCATTCAGCATCAGCGGGTCCCATTTCAAATACAATATCAGCGAACTTACCACGACCACCCGACTGCTTTTTCAACGTTTCACGGTGTTCAATGGTTGCCTGGAATGCCTCTTTATATGCCACCTGGGGTGCTCCCTGGTTCACTTCCACTTTGAATTCTCTGCGCATGCGATCCACAATGATCTCCAGGTGCAATTCACCCATTCCACTCAGAATGGTTTGTCCTGTCTCTTCATCTGTCTTTACACGCAGGGTTGGATCTTCTTCCACCAATTTCGAAATGGCCAATCCCATCTTGTCAACGTCCGCTTGTGCCTTTGGCTCAACAGCAATGGAGATCACCGGTTCTGGAATGAACATGTTTTCCAAAACAATCGGATGATTCTCATCACAAAGTGTATCTCCTGTTTTGATTTCCTTGAAACCTACAGCAGCTCCGATATCACCTGCTTCAATGAAATCAATGGGATTTTGCTTGTTGGCAAACATCTTCATGATACGGCTGATACGCTCCTTCTTTCCGCTTCTCACGTTCAATACATATGAACCTGCGTCCAAATGTCCGGAGTACACGCGGAAGAATGCCAATCGTCCTACAAACGGATCGGTCATGATTTTGAAAGCAAGGGCCGCAAATGGTTCTGTGGCTTCAGGTTTTCTGACCAATGTTTCTCCGTTGTCAGGATTGGTTCCTTCGACCGCATCGATGTCAACCGGAGATGGAAGATATCTGCACACTGCATCGAGCGCAGTTTGTACACCTTTGTTTTTGAATGAGGAACCACACATCATTGGTACAATGCTCAAATCAATGGTTGCTTTGCGAATGGCCTCATGCACTTCTTCTTCGGTGATTGAACTTGGATCATCGAAGAACTTCTCCAGCAATTTATCATCGTATTCAGCAACAGCCTCAATCAGATTTTGTCTCCAGTGGTTTACTTCCTCCACCATGTCTGCAGGAACGGGAATTTCATCGAAAGTCATTCCCTCTGTTTCCATGTGCCAAATGATTCCTTTCATTTTGATGAGGTCAACCACACCTTTGAAATTGTCTTCAGCTCCAATAGGCAATTGAAGGGGCACTGCTTTCGCGCCCAACATTTCTTTTACCTGGTTCACTACCATCAAGAAATCTGCACCGCTTCTGTCCATCTTGTTTACAAATCCAATGCGTGGAACTTTGTAACGGTTGGCCTGGCGCCAAACTGTTTCAGATTGTGGCTCAACACCATCCACCGCTGAGAACAAGGCAATCAATCCATCCAGCACACGCATGGAACGCTCCACCTCAACGGTGAAGTCCACGTGACCCGGGGTATCAATGATATTGAAATAATATTTTTTTGTATCGGCAGTAGCCTTACCCAATACAGTTGGGAAGTTCCACTGGCAGCTCACAGCAGCTGAAGTGATGGTGATACCACGCTCTTTCTCCTGCTCCATCCAGTCAGTTGTAGCTGCACCATCATGCACCTCACCGATCTTGTGAATCATTCCGGTATAACGCAGGATGCGCTCTGTAGTAGTGGTTTTACCAGCATCGATGTGTGCGGCAATTCCGAAGTTGCGTTGAAATTTTAAGTCTGCCATGACTGATTGTATTGTTTAAATGATTTGTTCGATCAAGCCTTTGTCAAGGCTGTTTTTGCGGGTGCAAAGTTAGTGCAAGACTGGGAGAAACGAAAATAAAAAAGGGCCGATGTATCGGCCCTTTTGTTAAGATTTTATTCAGCTCGGATCAAACCCTGAAGTGAGCGAAAGCCTTGTTGGCTTCAGCCATGCGATGGGTATCCTCTTTCTTTTTGAATGCGCCACCTTCACCTTTGCTTGCTGCTACAATTTCGTTGGCGAGCTTATCGGCCATGCTGCGTCCGTTGCGTTCTCTGGCAAAACGAACCAGCCATTTGATGCTGAGGGAAATTTTTCGATCGGGACGAACCTCAGATGGAATCTGGAAAGTTGCACCACCAATACGACGGCTTCTCACCTCAACTGCAGGTGTTACGTTTGACAACGCTTTTCTCCAAATTTCATATCCATCTTCACCGGTCATTTTAGATACTTTTTCCAAAGAATCATAAAAAATGGTGAGAGATGCGCCTTTCTTTCCTTGCCACATAACGTTGTTGACGAAACGTGTTACCAAAGTGTCATTGAACTTTGGATCTGGTGCAAGCGGTAATTTTTTTGCTCTGGTCTTCCTCATCTATATTAAGGTTTCGTTGTGATTGGTTTATTTTTTAGCTTTTTCACGCTTGGTGCCATACTTGGAACGGCTCTTCTTTCTGTCCTTCACGCCCGCAGTATCCAAGCTGCCTCTTACAATATGATAACGCACACCCGGCAAATCCTTCACACGACCGCCTCTGATCAAAACGATGGAGTGCTCCTGTAAATTGTGACCTTCACCCGGAATGTATGCAATGACTTCAACCTTGTTGGTCAAACGCACTTTAGCAACTTTTCTCAAAGCAGAATTTGGCTTCTTGGGTGTAGTAGTGTATACCCTGGTGCAAACACCGCGACGCTGGGGACAAGCATCAAGGGCCCTTGACTTGCTTTTGGCCTTGATGATCTCTCTTCCTTTTCTTACTAATTGTTGAATTGTAGGCATGCTACCCCTTTTTTTAACGGGACGGCAAAGGTAGGAGCTTTTTTCTAAAAAGCAAAGCCGTGATTCAAAATTTTATGGAGGAAAATCAGTCTTTTGTGCCCACCATCCAACCAAAGGAATCGGCAGCAGAACCGTTTCTGATGGCAGCCATGGTTTGTTTCAACTCATCCGCTACAGGCATTTTGGAAGCATCCATGCTGATCCTGGTGTCCTTGTACTGCAAAACTTCAATTTTTGATACCGTTACTGCAGTTCCTGCTCCAAATGCCTCGGTAAGTGTTCCCTTCTTGTACCCCTCCACCAACTCATCTATCAGAATATCACGCTCTTCGACCGTTTTGCCCAATGACCTGGCAAGGTCAATGATGCTTTTTCGGGTGATGCCATCCAAAATGGTTCCGGCATCCAACGAGGGTGTAACCAGTTTTCCATCTAATACAAAAAACACATTCATGGCCCCACACTCCTGCACATACCTGTGCTCATTTGCATCCATCCACAATATCTGATCAAATCCCTTGTCCTTTGCGAGTTTTGCCGGGTACAGCGATGCAGCATAATTACCGGCGGTTTTTGCATAACCAACACCCCCGGGAGCGGCCCTTACATATTGCTCCTCCACGTAAATATTCAATGGCTTGGAGAAGTATGGGCCAACCGGACTGAGTATGATCATGAAGTAATACTTAGATGAAGGTGCTACGCCAATCACTTCGTCCGTCCCAAACATAAATGGACGAATGTACATGGAGTGATCATCTGCATGGGGAATCCACTTGTCTTCCAAAGTCAACAACTGCTTCATTCCCTCGATAAAATGAAACGCTGGAACATCGGGCATGGCCATGCGATGCGCAGATGTATTGAATCTTTTCAAATTTTCATAGGGTCTGAAAATTGCTGCACTGCCATCTTTCATCCGAAAAGCTTTGATGCCTTCAAAAATGGACTGCCCATAGTGCAATGTTGTCAGAGAAGGATCGAAATGCAGTGGACCATAAGGCAAGATTTCAGGATCACCCCAAGCTCCATCTTTGTACTCTGCAATCAACATGTGATCGGTGAACAATTTTCCAAATGGAAGATTGTTGAAATCGGTTGAATCCCATTTCGATGTCGCCGCTTTTGTTACCTTTATTGCACCCTTCTGCATAAAAAATATTTTTGCAAAGAAACAAAAACAACTGCCAACAGCAAAGGAAACCAACCCGATGGATCAAGTAGAAAAAGTTAAAATACCCGCATCCCTCCTTTCTGCACTCTATAAGGATGTTCTGATCGATGCATCCATGCCATCGGTGTCAGAGGGAAAAAAAGCAATGCGGGCAGTCATCGTTGCCATGCATTCAAATGAAAAGATCGAAAAAGAAGCCAATGAACTCTTGAATGGTATTTTGACCGCCTGCAAACTGGACAACTCCAATGCAGCTGTCTTGTACACGGACAAGGAGAGCGAGACAGATCTGCAGTTTATCAAAACACATTATGCAACTTCTATCATCATCCTTTTTGGCATAGCTCCTGCTGCATTCGGACTTCCCATCAACTTCCCGCCGTTTCAAATTCAGCAAGTCGACAACATCCAATTTGTTGCATCTCCTGCATTGGAGGAGATGATCAGCGACAAATCGTTGAAGATACAATTATGGAACTGCCTCAAGCAAATTTTTATTGGATGAAACAATTGATTTTCGCATCCAACAATCGCCACAAGGCAGATGAAATACGGGCACTGCTCAACAACCGTTTTGACATCATCACCTTGAAAGAGGCAGGCATCGATATCGATATCCCCGAGCCGCACGATACGCTCGAAAAAAATGCGTCAGAAAAATCATCTGTTATTTTCAAGCTGACAGGCAAAGATTGTTTTTCAGAAGACAGCGGACTGGAAGTGGAAGCGTTGAACGGAGCGCCTGGAGTGAAATCAGCCAGGTATGCAGGCGTACATGCAAATGCAAATGAGAACAATGAGCTGCTTATACAAAACATGAAAAACATGAGCAACCGAAATGCCGTTTTCAAGACGGTCATTTCACTCATCATAAATGGAAATGAATATTTGTTTGAAGGAACCTGCAGCGGGAAGATTGCATTGACACCCAGTGGAACAGGTGGATTCGGATACGACCCCTTGTTCATTCCGGATGGGTACGATCATACTTTCGCAACACTGGGACTGGATGTGAAATCTGCGATCAGCCACAGGAAAAAAGCAGTTGAACAAATGAATGCATTTTTAAAAACCATTCTCTGATTCCATGCGAAAAAACAAGATCAACATCCCATCACCACCCTGCTTTCAAACTTCCATGCCTGTTCAAATTGGAGACATCAACTACGGTGGGCATGTAGGAAATGAACGCTATCTGCTGTTTGCACAAGAAACCAGGTTGCGTTTTTTAGAAACCATCGGATGCTCCGAAATGAAATTCGGTGAACATGGGTTGGTACTGGCAGAGGCAACATTGGAATACTTTCATGAACTCTTCTTCAGAGATACAATCACCATTCATTTGTCTATTGGAAATATCGGAAGAGCAAGTTTTGGTTGCTATTACTCCATACAAGTTGAAAGAGAAAACAAACTGCTCACTGCTGCGGAAATTGAAACCAAAATGGTTTGCTTTGACTACGGGGAAAGAAAAGTAAAATCAATCAACCCGGATATGAGAGCCATGTTGGAAGATTGCGAGAAAGGCCATCGTCCATCATGAATTCCAAATTTCCCAGGAGGCATCTGCCTGAATTTCCAGCATATCTGTTCCATTTTTTACCAGCGCCCCTGCAGCCAACCCCTTTTGCAGAAACAGTGTTTGAGCTGGATTGTAAACCAGATCAAACAGGTAATGATCCTTGGTGAGGTGTTCGTAAGGAATCTGTGGACAAGCATCTATATTGGGATACATACCCAATGGAGTTGTATTAATGATAAGTGTATGAGATTGTATCAAATCCCTGTCAACTTCACTGTATGGGATTTCATTGCTGTTCTCAGGGTTTCGGCTGACCAGCAAATAAGAAATCTTGCGCAGCTTCAATGCATAGCAGACTGCTTTGGCCGCACCGCCTGTTCCCAACACCAAAGCTTTCTGATGCGAACTTTTTAATTGTGCATCCAATGAGGAGCCAAATCCAATCACATCCGTATTGTAACCGATTTTCCTTCCATTTGAAATCCTGATGCAATTGCATGCACCTGTTTCTCTTACTACATCGGTCAACTCATCGAGATATGCCAAGATGGACTCCTTGTAAGGGATGGTGACATTCAACCCCATCAAATCAGGATTGGATGCAAACAACTGTTCAACTGCATCGATGTTTTCCAATGGAAAATTCTGATAAATACAATCAGTGCGTTCTTCTCGTTGAAACTTGTCTGTGAAATATTTTTTTGAAAAAGAATGCGTCAATGGAAACCCTATCAAACCGTAGGTCTTCATCAACTGTTACTTGTTCAAAAATAAATGAAAGGTATCTCCACGGAGTCCCACGCGCATCGCTTCCAACGCAATGATTTCACCCGGCGCAATGTTGCCGAGATTTACATTTGCACCCAGCAATTCTATGAAGTACAACTGCTGTGCTTTTTGGGGAGCTTCCCACAATATTTTTTCACCCGGAATTTTGGTCAAGATCTCTTGTACGAGTCCCTCGCGCACTTCACCGCTTCCGCGGTAAATTCCCACGTTACCGGCTTCGCGCGCTTCAGCAATTACCCATGATGCCCCTGCGCTCAATTCTGCACTCATCAATTCGATCCATTTATAAGGCGGTATGATATGTGCTGCGTCTTTGCTTCCTACTTCGCTCAATACGGTACCAATGGCACTGAGTTTTTCAATATACCCGCATTTTTCAGCATGGGGAATGGTGATGGAACCATCACTTACTTCCATGTATTGAATACCGTAATCTTTACACAAGGAGATGTATTCATTGAACTGATTGCGGATCAGAAAAGCCTCCATCAAAGTACCTCCAAAATAAACGGGAATGCCATTTGACTGGTAGAGGTCAATCTTTTCCCTGAGTTTGGGGGTCACATATGCAGTTCCAAAACCGAGTTTTACGATGTCGACATGCGGTACTGCATTCTCGATGAATTGTTTGGCTTCTTCGAGAGAGAGGCCCTTGTCCATTACCATGGTGATGCCTTCTTTTCTTGGCTTTGAAAGCCTGTCAGGCATTTGCGTTAGATTGAAATTCATGTGCGTGATAATCTGCTGCAAAGTTACAAAACCTCGCACGAATTGCCATACTAAAATGGTAGGATTATAGCCGCCTTCTCCGCTTGTGTTTCAGGATGAGCTCAACCACTTGAGGGTACTGTACTGCCGATGGAAATAATTTCAAAAATTGCTTGAGTTGTTTGGGGTGATTTTCAAGGGATGATTCCAATACTGCAATACCCTCTTTTACATGTCCAAGTGCCAACATAACAGCACTCTCATAAAAATCAAAAATGGATTTTTCACCCGCCTTGTTGCGGGCCAACTCTATTTGTTTTTCAGCTTCGCTGAATTGCCTGTTATCAAAAAGTGTTCGGATCAATGCTTCCCAACCTTTGATGTTCCTGGGTTTGTGTTGGACAACCGTTAGAAAGTAGTGAACGGCTTCCTTGAAGTTGCCTGTTTTGAGGTGGCATTCTCCCATCATGAAGTTGAAATCCGGATCCAGCCTTTTGATCTTGAGTGCCATCTCCAGGTATTTGATGGCCTGTACGAATTTGGATTCTTTGATGTATGTATGTGCGATCTTTTCGTAGAGTTTTGGTTCATCTGGATTCAAATGGGATGCCTTGCGAAAATAGAATCTTGCCTGGGCGTAATTCTTGACCTTGTCATAACAATGCCCGATGGCCTGATAGATCAGATCTTCCGGACGAGAAAGTTCAATCACTTTTTCCAGACTTTCAATCGCCTCTTTGTAACGGTGCAGCCGCATGAGTGCATCTGCCATGTTGCGGTAGGCATAATCAAATTTCTCATTGATGACGATGGCATATTGATAAGCATCTATTGCTTTTTCAAACAACCTTAAACCCTGGTAAGCTGCAGCCAGATTGAACCAGGCAAGATCATTGTAAGGGTGTTCCTCTATGATTTTTTTATGGAGCTTGATGCTCTCCTCATTTCTTCCCGTGAAATCAGTCCAGAAACATATCTTATACAACGCCTCTTCATTGTTGGGCTCGTATTCCAAAATGAGCTTGAGACAATCAAATATTTTTTCAAATACTTCGTAGTCATCGTATACATCTGCCAATTCAAACAGCAGGTCGATTCTGTCCTCCCCTTCAAATCGCTGAATGGCATCTTCCAGGATTTCCACTGCATGCTCCTGCATATCCAGTGCCAAATAAGCATCCGTCCGGAGAATGCAAATGTCAATGTCATTGCTATCCAGGATTTCCGCTTTGTCCAAAATGGACAAAGCTTTTTTATAGTGTCGGGTTGCAATCAGCAGATCTGCTTTTTTTATCAGCAGGGAGGATGAGAACGGAAACTGTGCAATACCGTGATCGGCTGCTTCCATGGCCTTGGGCAGGGCATCCTGGTCGTCAAAATAGTCAATGATGCGCTCAAATGACTCCTCACTGAGGAAACCACCCCCTTTGCCCGCCTTTATTTTTTCATAAAGGTGGAGCAGCTCCTTGATGTCTTCCTGTTCAGGCAAATGCGGACCCGTGCTCATGAAGAGATTTTACCTAATGTACTGAAAATGATTTGATTCTGAATCTGTAAGGGGAATAAGTTTTTATCAACATTGCCATTTCGTAAATCATACCGAATAAGCGAACCAAAATGAATTAAATATGTTAATTTTGTTAACATGTTGCAATCGCACAACATATCGTTCAACAAATTTCTGCGCCTTGTCAGTGCATTGACCCTTGTTTTGACCATCTCTGCAACCGTCTACGCCATTGACGGCATCGTGATGAAATCAAAATCTTCCAAGTCCAATTTTTCCAATATGAAGAAACACCTTTCTCTTTCCTTGAGAGATGGTTTTTCATACAGAGACAACAAAGCATTTGGCTACAAGAGACATGGAAATACGGTGATGTTCAACAATGTAATCACCTATCAAAAAGGAAACGTCACCTACATAGTTCCTTACAAAAACAGGGTTGTTTTGAATAAATTCAAAACACCAACCAAACCGCAACAATAATCTTACTTCTTTTTTTTGCTTTCCTCGAAGCTCATCACTCTGTATCCGGATGAGGGCATATCAAAATTTTGAATGGGCACTGGCTCAAAGCTGATAGAAGTTGCAATATACTTTATAGCTCTGTTGCCTGAAATGGATGTGAATTCCAATGCGAGTCCGGGTAGCTTGCCGAACTGAAATCCAATCCCCAGATTGTCTGTCACCAATTCTTTGGAATAGAATGCTTCTATGACTGTACCATCAGCCAACACAGCACTTGCTTTGTTGCAGTTGTATTCCAATATCTGTTTGGATTCAGTGCTGGCAGCAAATACAATGCCTTGATATTTGACATTGCGTTCTTCAAGATTTTCTTTCGTAACTGGAATCATAATTTTTTGCGATCCGTATTCCTGCAGAATGGCTCCCTCTTCATCACGCGCGTTGAACAGGGTGATGTTTTTGCCAAGTTGACTCTTCAGTTCAACGCGCGTGAATGAGCCCTTGATCTGTTGAACCGAGTACACGCCATCTGCAACTGATATTCCATCCACTGTTGTATGAACAGCATAGGTGATGGTGCCTTCGGAAAAAAATTTTTGTCCGTAGCCAATGCTTGAAATCAACCATGCGAGTAGCAACAGCAGGATGCGCATTATTTTTTCTTTGAAGTTTTTTCTTTCATGGCATTCACTTTCTTTTGGGTTTCCTGCATCTGCTCAAACCGCTCCTGCCATTTGGATTTTTCTTTGGGCTTTTTCTTGTTGGCTTCTATTTCAGCCAGAATTTTACCATGATCGATGATATAATTTTGAATGGCAAATTGCATGACCAAGGTAATGATGTTGGAAACTGTATAATACCAGGTCAATGCGGAAGGGAGTCCGTTGAAAATACCCAACAACATCACAGGGAAGATATAAGGCATGTATTTCAAGGCCGGATTACCAGGATCAGGTGTTGAGTTCATGCTATACAATGCAATGAGCAAGTTGGTAACCACTGCAAGAATCGTGAAAAGAGAAAGGTGGCTGCCCAATCCGGGTATGTTGAAGTCCCAATTAAAAACTGCATCAAATGAAGACAAATCTTTTGACCACCAGAATGAAACACCGCGCAGATCAATGTTTGCATTGAAGTAGGCATATAGTGCAAAGAAGATAGGGATCTGCATCAATCCCGGAATGCAACCACCCAATGGATTTACACCAGCAGAACGGTAGAGTTTCATCTGCTCCATGCTGAACGCCTGCTGATCGCCTTCAAATTTTGCTTTGATGGCATCCAACTCGGGACGCAGTGCTTTCATTTTTGCACCGCTTACATAAGAAGAGTAAATCAACGGATAGGTGAGCAAACGGATAAAGATTGTGAGCAATGCGATGGCCAGTCCATAGTTCAACGCATACTTCTGTATAAAATCAAAAACAGGCATCACAATCCATCTGTTGATGTACTTCACAAATGCATACACCCCCTGTCCGAGGTTGACAATGTTTTCAAGTTCAATGTTTTGTGCTTTGAGGATCTGATAGTCATTGGGTCCCATGAAATAGGTAAAGGACAAATTGGTAGCAGATGTTGCGGGGAGGTTGACCTGCATGTTGGCAATGGACTGTGAAACTATTTTCAAAGAATCATTCGGCATCTTGCAGTTGATGTCAACATGACTGAATCCCTGATCTGCTATCAAAGTGGTGTTGAAAAACTTTTGTTTGATAGACAACCATTTCAATCCGGACTCCCAACTTTTATTGAGTCCGTCGCTCATGGTAAAATAATCATACCCATTCTCGTCGTAGAGTCCGAGTTGTGTTTCTCTTTTCTCTGTTTGGATATCCAATTCCTGCTGGTCGGCCTGCACTTGCCAAACCAAATTGATTTTGTTTTGGGTAAATAATTTCTCCGCTCCCTTTACCTGCAAGTCCCATAAAAGAGAATACGCATTTGACTTGAGCGTGTATTGGTGGACGATTGACTTTCCACTAGAATCACGCAAAGAGAATGAAATGGATGATGAGCCATCTGCTTGCCTTGTAGCCTCGCCTGCCTCAAAATACAAATCATCTGTGGAGGCTGTTTCATTGTTGGCGGTGTTGATGAGATAGGATATCTTATTGAAAGAGGATGCAATGAGCTGCACCGCAGTGCTGTCGGCTGATTTGTATTTTTTCAATTCCACCGCACTGGGTCTTGCTCCCTTATTGGTAAAAGTTATTTTGACAAGCTCATTTTCCAAAGTACGGGTGGATTCAACGGCATTTCCCTTTTGAACCATTGATCCAACAGCCGCTGTTGGCATGGGAGCAGCTTGAGATCCAATCGTATCGATGTTAACAGGAATTTTATCAGCTGGAGGTTGCAGTGCGGCAAGTGAATCTGCCATGCGCTTTTGCTTGGCTTCCAATTCTATCTGACCCTGACGTGTAAAATAGAAATAACCTATGAACAGGAAAGCCAGTAAAGTGATGCCTATGACAGAATTCTTATCAAATTTCATCTCTGTTAAAATTGAAGGACAAAGCTAAGGTTTTATGTTGGTTGAAGGGCTGATCAGCTCAGCTGACCTTCCAGCTTATCTTTCTTGTCCTTTTGCTGAGCAAACTCTTTGGCAGCCTTGATGAAATGCACAAAAATGGGATGTGGATTTTCGACGGTGCTCTTCAATTCCGGATGATATTGAACGCCGATGAAGAATGGATGTGATGGGATTTCGACAATTTCAACCAGGTTTGTTTCCGGATTGATGCCGCTCGGTTTGAGTCCGGCTGCCTTCAATTGATCCAAGTATTTGTTGTTGAATTCCCAACGGTGACGATGGCGTTCGGTAATCATCTCTGTACCATAAATCTTGTACGCCAAACTATCCTTTGACAATTTACATGGGTATGAGCCCAAACGCATGGTTCCGCCTTTGTTGGTGATGGATTTTTGTTCTTCCATCAAATCAATAACCGGATCAGTTGTATTGGGATCCATTTCAGTGGAATGCGCGTTTGAAATACCGGCAACGTCTCTCGCAAACTCTATAACCGACATCTGCATGCCCAAACAAATACCAAAAAACGGCAACTGGTTTTCACGTGCATATTGCACGGCTAAAATTTTACCATCGATTCCCCTGTGTCCGAATCCGGGTGCCACAAGCAAACCATCCAGCTCACCCAGTTTAGAAGCGATGTTTTCTTTATTGATGGACTCACTGTGTACATCCTGAACTATGACCTTGACCTGGTTCATGGCACCAGCATGAATGAAAGCTTCCAGAATTGACTTGTATGCATCCTGCAACTCAATGTATTTACCGATGAGTCCGATTGTTACAGTCGATTTTGGATTTTTCAATTTTGTTAAAAATCCTTTCCAAGCACTGAGATCAGGTTCAGGGAACCAGGTTATGTTCAATTTCTTTAGACAGATTTCATCTAGATGCTGTTCCTGCATCAACAACGGTACTTCATATATGCTGCTTGCATCAGCAGCTTCAATAACAGAGTCTGTTTTGACATTGCAAAAGAGCGCAATCTTGGATTTCAATTCATTTGAAAGCGGTTGCTCTGTTCTGCATACAATGATATCTGGATGCACGCCGTTCTCACTCATCATTTTCACACTGTGTTGCGTTGGTTTGGTCTTGAGCTCTTTCGCTGCTTTCAAATAAGGGACGAGTGTCAAATGCACAACAAGGCAATCACCCTCCGGCAATTCCCATTGCAATTGACGGACAGCTTCAATGAAGGGTAAACTTTCTATGTCGCCTACCGTACCTCCGATTTCGGTGATGATGATGTCATAACCGGATTCTGAAAGCAACTGCATTCTCCGTTTGATTTCATCGGTGATATGGGGGATGACCTGAACAGTTTTTCCGAGATAAGCACCTTCTCTTTCTTTGTTGATGACAGACTGATAAATCCTGCCCGTGGTTACATTGTTTGCCTGGGTAGTAAATATGTTCAGGAATCTCTCATAATGTCCCAAGTCAAGATCGGTCTCAGCGCCGTCTTCCGTTACATAACATTCACCATGTTCATATGGATTCAGGGTACCGGGATCCACATTGATATAGGGGTCGAATTTTTGTATGGTAACCTTAAAGCCTCTGGCCTGCAAGAGTTTTGCAAGTGATGCAGCGACAATTCCTTTACCCAATGATGATGTAACGCCTCCGGTAACAAATATATACTTGGTCATAAATGTAGACCGTCAGAAAGGGATAGTGGGGAACTTTCGGAGGTCGTACGAAGTTACCATTATTTTGAGGCACAGCGAAAAAATGATCGTTGATGTGGATAAATCGGAGCAGTCTGTGTCTATTTCATCAAGGATGAAATTTTTTCATCGTACGTCTTTCTCCAGCCGCTCAACATACCCCAATTTTCGCTGTCGATTACCACCTCTTTACCTTTGACAATTCCCAATTGTTCGAAAGGCTGCTTGGCGGCATGAAGGGCCGATTCAATTGTTTGTTGGTTGATTGGAGAAACACTGATCACTACCCTGCTTTGTGACTCACCAAACCAGTA
>VFQS010000858.1_pt1 | contig 30346 bp, 49 predicted proteins | sample 3512361 | NCBI WGS metagenome assembly VFQS01 (sample SAMN10412375, study PRJNA504923) | tailings metagenome | isolation source: Relicate 1 Philex TSF3 active mining | place: Philippines
GCTGCCTCAGAGCCGTTCGGTGGAACGGCTGGGAGAAGCCGTGAGTGAAATCCTCGCGATGGAGAGCTTCAAGCGCCTTGTGCCACCAGGGCTTGCTCCGGCGGTGTGGGCGGCGGGGTATGCGGATCGACTGGCGGCTCAGGAGTGATTGCCCTCCCCTTGCCGCTGGCAGCCGTTGCTCTGCTCGCCCAAACCCGCACCGCCACCGTGCTCTCCATCGGCGATGGCGACACTCTGCGCGTGCGAGAAGGCAGCCGCACCCTGAGTGTGCGCCTGGCCTGCATCGATGCGCCGGAGACCAGTCAGGCACCCCATGGCGCCAGTGCCCGGGCCCAACTCCAGGCACTGGCACCGGTGGGATCAGCCGTTGAGCTGCGGATCAAAGCCACCGATCGCTACGGGCGCTCTGTGGCAGAGCTCAGCAGAGGCGGCCGCAACCTCAACCAGGCCCTGGTGGCATCGGGTTCGGCGTTTGTGTATTGGCAGTACATCCAGGGCTGCGACCGCCAGACCTACAGCCGTCTGGAAACCGAAGCGCGGCTCAAACGCATGGGCGTCTGGGGCGTGAGCGGAGGACAAAAGCGCCCCTGGGACTTCCGCTCAGGCCAACGGAAGAGCAGCGCAAGGAGCTCTGCGCCATCAGGTCGGCGCTACACCTGCAAGCAGATTGGCTCCTATGCCGAGGCGCAGGTTTTGCTGCAGCAAGGGCACACCTATCTCGACGGGGATGGCGATGGAGAAGCGTGTGAAGCCCTGAGGAGCTGACATCAACGACCACTAGGTCTCGTCACCGATCCAATGCCAGGCCCGCAACATCGATCCCAACCTGGCTGTGGTGATATCGCTGAGCAGCACCACAGGCAAACTGCAGGCCCGTGCATAACGCATTTTGGCGTTATCGAGCTCGAGACTCGTGGTGAGCAGAAAGTCTGGTGTATTGGGCTGGGGAATGGAATTCACACTCTTGTAGGTCACCCAGCTGAGCCAAGGCATCGCACCCCGTGCGAATCGGTGTATCCGCTCGCGTCGACTTGGGCCCCGATGAGGGGAAGGCTGGTCATGCTTGAGCGTGAATGGCAGCTGTTCTAATTTGGAGGTGGGGCGACTGATGAGAGAGCGCAAGTGGCTGCATATCGTCCCCCCCTATTCAGACAGTGCCTACTGAGGCGAGCACGACAAGGTAGATGTATTTGGCTAAAATGAGATGCAACCGACTAATGTCTTATTTTTGATTACAGATGGGAGCTGCAAATCCGAACTACCCGTCCACCGTGCTGCGACATACCTTTAGCAATGAAGGGAACTTTTCGTCCAACATGCCCATCGAGTCAACAGAGTTCAATCCATTTTCTGTCGCACGAACACAAGATACCTCCCCGCCACACAGTGGCAGCGCTATCTCCGGTGATACCTCAACTGCTGCCCCTCACGCTCACTCTGAAATCGCTGCAGGCGGTGTGTCAACGCCCGTAGCCGCTTCATATCACGCGAGTTAACCGGATCAAAGAGATCTCCCCGCGCGGTTTCGATAAAAATCAGCATATCCCTGGGTGCACAGGGTCCACTTTTCCAGCCATGGAACTCCCGATGCAGGTCCGGCGTTAGCACCAGAATGTTCTCGGGGAGGTCGGCCAGATCCGGGCGGCTTCTGCGGTCGAACAGATGGTGACCATCCAGGTCGATTTTTTTGTGAACCGCCGCCTTCTTGCCGGTGACCTCACAGCGATGGCCAGCCGCCGCCTTGGCACGCTTGATCGCCCTGTCGACTCCTTCAGTGAGGTAGCGAATCTCAGAGTTGAAACAGGCCTCTACCACTTCGCCCACCGCTTCGATCCAGGCCTGTCGTGTTTTGGTGATACGGCTGTTGGCCCGCATGTCACGGGCCACCCGGGCAATACCTCGCTGGCTGATCAGTACTTGCCGCTCCTCACTCTCCAGGAAGTCTTTGTTGATCTCGAGGGCTACTTCTCCTTCTTCGGTGCCAGCAGTGCGCAGCCTCTCCCAGGAGTTGTTCAGACCCTTGTAGTTAGTTTGCAGTATCCCGACTGTGGTTTTGCGGCTGACGAAAGCCAGGTCGCCCAGGATCTCCAAGGTACCGCCGGCATCGATGAACTCCTGGGTGATCCGCCGCGACACCAGCAGCTGCTTGCGCTTCTGTTTGACTTTGAACAGCCTCTCGCGGAACCAACCCAGTACGCCCGTTTTCTCGGTGGCCTCGATATAGCGAGCTAGGGCCTCTACGCCTTCCTCGCTGAAGCGCCTTGGTGGCCGCCCATTGGTGCCTGCCGGCGCTGGTCCGGCGTACTCGAAATGTTCGCCCTCCACGAGCTCCCATTCGTCGTCGGCCTTGGCATCGAAAGCGTCGACAATGTTGTAGAGGCTATCAATGCGTTTACCAAGAATCCTTGCCGTTTCCTGGGCTGTCAAAAAGTCACGCATCGGCTCAGTGCATCAGGGCAAGGATCGAGTCCTTCATCGTCTGCAGCCGTTCCGCCACGCGGGCATCGCCACCATGATCGGGGTGGTGCTGCTGGATCAGCCGCCGGAACGCTTCTCGAACCTCATTGGAGGTGGCAGTTTTTGGGTCAAGACCGAATACAACCCAGGGGCGGAAATGCTTCAGCACGTCAATACCGTTGATTACGGTTGAGCCATCCTCAAGATTCCGCTCATTAACCGGGATGCCGATGAAGCGCCGATAGAGTACCAGCCAGTCGTCTTTGGTTTTCAGCGCCACATCTTCCCCGGTCATCGAGAGCTGGAAGTTTTTGTCCTTACGCAGCTGCGTAACGGTCTTGCAATGGAAATGGGTCAGCACCTTGTTCTTGATCTCGGCGGCGGCGGGTGGCTTGGGCTTCGTTGGCGGCGGATCCTTGAACGCGCCCCCGTTGATCGTTTGCGCAAAAGCCAGTAGATCGGCTTCTCCCAGCTCCCCCTTGGCTAGGAGCGTCTGGATCAATGCCCTGACCTCGGCCAGCGTCAGCTTCTTACTTCGAGCGGCCACAGGCCAATGCTGGTGATTACTTTCATGCTGCCCAGCGATGGCTGGAGATGCATGGGAGCTTGGGAAATTTTCTTGTTTCGTTGGCCCTGCCCACGGTGACCCACCACCACTGCGGCAGCCGCTCCAATGTGGGCACGCACCAGCTTCAGAAGACGGGGGCCTACACAGATTGGCCACTCCTTCTGAGCATCACAGCTTCATTGCTCGAGCAGTTGAAGGGCGAACTGTGATATTGCGACTGCATCCACTGATCGGCCTACTGGCCGTGCTGTTCCCTAGTCAGCCGTCAGAATCTGCCCCCCAATTAGGGCTGTGATTGATCACGGCCGTGCAGAACTGCAACAGCTCCTGCGCTGTCATGTCGTGCTTGGCGTCATTCGTGCGCCAGGCGCAGATCACGAAGTCGGGCTCGGGTTGGTTGGTGCGGTGATCGATGGTGGGAAGCATCGCGTAGCGCTTCTTGTGCTCGCCTTTGCCCTCGGCGGCTTCACGGTTGTCGTAGGTGCCGATCAGCTCCCAGTCGAGCCCCTCGCCGGTCCAGTGATCGTGCCCCTGAGAGGCCAGCACCGCTTCATGGATCGCCAGGCGGTACTGCTGCACGTTGCCCACGCCGCCGCGTTTCTGATCGCGCTTGGCAAGCGTTACTGCCTTGCGCTGCACCCAGCCCGGGTAGGTGCCTTTGGCGGCATCAGGCATCCAGTCGGGGGCGGGGGTGCTCATCGCGGGCCCGTGCGCAGCAGGAGTGGTCTTGAACATCCTGAAGCACACCAGCCTGTGCCATTCGTTGCCTGGATTTGACACCGATGCACGGCGCCACAGCACAGCTGGGGCGAAGGTTGTGGGCAGACATCTCACCCGCCCATGCTCCGCATCCATGGCAACCGCGAAAGCCTGCTGGCCGCGCTCACCAATCACTGGCTCGATCAACAGTTCCTTCGCTATGCAGGGGAAACAATGCGCGCATCGCGTGTTCAGGCCTATTGCTTCTCTGCTGATCGCCCTGGCACTGGGTCCGGCCCAGGCAGCACCCCTGCAGTGCACGGGGATTGAGCTGGTGTCGCTGCTGAAGCTCGAGCCGAGGCCGCTGATTGAGCTCCGCTACGCCAGCCCTTACAACTTCCTGGGCACCACGCTCTATCCGCAGCTGGATCCGCAGCTGCGCTGCCCGGTGGCCCTGGCACTGCAGCAAGTACAAGACGACTTGGCCGCCCAGGGGCTCGGCTTGAAGGTGTGGGATGCCTACCGGCCCCTCGCTGTGCAGCAGGCGATGTGGGATGCGATCCGCGATCCGCGCTACGTGTCCGACCCGGCCGTGAACGCTGGCCGCCACACCCGTGGCACCGCTGTGGATGTAACGCTGGTGGATCGGCGCGGCAATCCACTGCCCATGCCCACCGATTTCGACGACTTCAGCGAAGCTGCCCACGTGGATGCGCCAGGCATCTCTCCTGAGCGCGCCGCCAACGCCCGCCGACTGCGCGAGGCGATGACGCGCCGCGGCTTTCAACCCTTCCCAACCGAGTGGTGGCATTTCGATTGGAAAAACTGGACTGAGCTACCGATTGTGCGGCGTTAAAACGCCCAACGTCCGCCATCCTGGAGGGCATGAAAGATCCCCTGGTGTTTGTGATCGCCCCAGCCGACTCCCTTCCAGAGGGGGACGTGAGCTGGAACGACCTGCTCACAGCCCAGCGCCAGGGGCCCAGCGGTGCCTTTGCCCTGCGCCTGTTCACAGCAGCCGGCACCGCCGCGGATCAGCTCACGCAGCTTCCCTGGGAGGGTGCGCTTGAACCTCTGATCAGCGGCCAACAGCGCCGGCTGATTTGCGATGCGGTGGTGCCCCAGTTCGACCCGCGCAGCAATGCCATCGGGGTGTATGGCCGCAACGGCGAGGCCGATCGATATCGCTGCCTCGATCGCTTTCCCTTGCTGGACGCCAACAACGAAACCTGCTGGTTTTATCCCACCCACGACGGCTCCTTTCTCAGCTGGGAGCGCGCCCTGGCCATCACCCTGGAACCTGGGATGGTGGCGGCAGACACGCAGCCCCAGGCGCCCACCCACTACGAGCGCAGCGAACTCAAACTGCTCTGGAGCCTCCTCGCCGATGACGTGAGCCTCACCTGCGTGGGCCTCACCTATGGCGGCCAGCGCATCGAATGGCCCCAGATCCACAGCCGCCCGGAGCCGATGGCCACCTGGAGCCTGTTCACCGTCGACACCCAGGCCGATGTGGCCCTCACGGTGGAGGCGTCGCAGACGGTGTTTCAGGAAATGGGCAACGATCCGATACTGGAGCCATGAGCCTCGTTCTCGGCAAGACTGAACTCGACGCCATCGCGGCGGCATGCCGGGATCATCAGGTGCGATGACCAGCTCAGCGGCTACAACGATCCGCCAGCGGCTGGACGCGCTCATGCCACAGGTTTTGGCCGTGGCCACTCGCCATGGCGCCTCCAACCTGAGGGTCTATGGATCCATCGCCACCGGCCATGAGCATGCCGACAGCGACATTGACCTACTGGTTGATCTCCCTGAGGAGCAATCCCTATTGGGGTTAATCAGTCTTCGCCAAGACCTAGAAGACCTGCTGGGCTGTTCCGTGGACGTGACGGAAGCTGAAACCCTGCACCCCCTGATTCGTGCCGAGATCCTGAAGCAAGCCCTGGCGCTGTGAAGAAGGACCGCCTCTACCTCTAAAGTATTTGTGACTGCCTGGAGCGCATCGCGGAGTACACCGCTGCAGGGGAGCGGGCCTTCCTGGCTTAACGCATGATTCAAGACGGTGTGATCCGCAATCTGGAGGTGATCGGCGAAGCCACAAAGAACCTCAGCACTGAGTTACGCGACGCAAACCCCTCCATCCCCTGGCGACAGATCGCCGGCATGCGTGATGTGCTCATCCACGACTACCTGAAGGTGAATCTCGCCAGGGTCTGGCGCACGGTGATCACGGATCTCCCCCCGCTTCGCGGCACCATCACAAGACTTCTCAGCGATGCGTGAACGCACCCGCCGCCAGGATCTCAACCTGGCGGATCTGCTGCTGACGCCCCAGAACTGAGCGACGCAAACACCTGCTCGATCGAGCTCAGGTCGAAATCGGTGTTGGTGAGCACGGCCGTCTCGAAGTCTTCCTGGAAATCAGAGAGGCTCTGCTGGATCTGCTCCGCCGTGCCCTCTCCCGGCATCGGAGCCGTGGATCGGCCCTGATCGTCGCGGGAGAAGATTCGCCAGAACGCCAGCACCGATTGCTGTCCAGGCGTGAGCGACCGTGAACCGAGGGTCCAGGGGTGAAGCTCAGCGAGCTGCCTCACCTGCTGCCAGCTGGGGTGATCGGCAAAGCCGGTATCCACCGCCGAGAGCGCCGCCAGAAAGTCGTCGTCGCTCATCACTGTTCGCGCTTGTTGGCCAGGCCGCCGTTGCAGTAGTTCACAGCCAGGGCGGGCCGTTCGGCCTCCGGCAGGTTGGGGATGTTGCGCTGCAGCCAACCCAGGCTCGCGTTGTAGCACTTGTTCCAGCGCGAGGACTCACCGGCGATCGGCCCGAGCGACAGCGCGATCGACACCGAGCTCGCCGTGGCAATCAACGCCAGCACCGGAAACAGGTGGGCATTGATCATCTCGCGCACCGTGAGCTTGCGTCCGTCGTGATCAGCCATGGCAGAGGGTGCTGTACCTGCGGGCACTCTGGCGCTCTCAGCGCCATCGCGCATGAATCCGGCTCAGGGCGTGCAAGGCTCGTTGGCCGTCACCACCACCTCATCGCCGAGCTTCACCGAGCTGAGAAGGGTTTTGAGCACGGGCTCGGCCACATTCACGCAACCACCGGTCACCTTCTGGCCGATGCGGTGATCGTTGTTGCTGCCGTGGATGGCGAAGCTGTACCAGCGAAACTTGCCGTCGTAGGTGTTGAACTTGAACGGCTGCTTCACGCTGTTCACCGGTGCCAGGCTCACGTAGCCGATGCCGTATTCACCCACTTCGCCATCACCGCTGAAGTCGATCGCGTTCATGCTCTTGAACAGTGATGCCTTCAGCTCCGCTTCGCTCTTGCCGGATTGCTTGATCAGCGCCGGATCCATTTCAAAGCGATCGTTGCTGAGAATCGCATTCACCTTGAACGTGCCCAGGGGCGTGTAGCCCTCCTCAAAACGGCTACCGGCGCAGGTCACGCCAAGCCGTCCATACCCCACCTTGAAGATGGTGCGGTCGCTCCCCAGCGGCAACACGCCAAAGCTTTTGGAGGGGTCCTTCAGATCCAGCTCGATCCGCACAGGTCCGGAGAGGGGCTTGGGCCCTGGTTTCTCGGGCTTGCTTGAAGCGCAGCTGCTAACCACCAAGGCCAGACCCACCAGGCCAAGAGACGAGAGTCGGCGCATGAGGGCTTGGCAGCGTCGCGCCCATGATGCCGACACGTGGCCATAAGCGCCCCCCGGCATGAACACAACCCTGAGGAATCGCCTCCTGATCGGAGCCGGCACCCTTGGCCTGCTCGTAGCTGCGGCCTACCAGGCCAGCGGCTACGTGATCGGCCTCCTCTACGGGGGCGCGATGAAGGCGCACCAGGCAACACATGCCAGGGAAGCCCAAGCTCCGCAACCCAGCAGCAAACCCCATGGATGGAGCACCGACCACGTGTTCCTTGGCCGCTGGCAGGGCCTGAGTACCGCCGGCAACGCTGTGATTGGCGTGCTTGATGTACAACCCAACCGCATCAGCTGGGGCAACGCAGCCAACGGAACCTGCGACAGCGACTACACCGTTGAACACCTCCCCTGGGGCCGCAATGGCACCTACCCCGATCAGCTCGCGCCCCCCAGCGAGCCCACGGATGTGGTGGTTGCAGTGGCGCGCCTCACCCTCCAGCCAACACCCTGCAGCACCGGCGATGCGGTGATCCAACTGGCCATGCCACTCGATGGAAGCAGGGATTTGAACGTGAACACCTACGACGCGAACGGGACGCTGATCGGCAGCTACGGCATGTTCAAGCCCATCGACGACTGAATCGCGCCGATCAAGCTCCGATGACACACCAGCTCATCAGCATTGCCAGCGAACAGGCCTTTCAATGCCTGGCGATCACATCTCAGGTGCGCGACTTCGTGCGCCAGCAGGGTGGGCGCGAAGGTGCCGTAGTGGTGTCGGGCCAGCACACCACAACCGCCGTAATCATCAACGAGCTGGAGGAGCGGCTCCTGCTCGACATCGAGCACTGGCTCAGCCAGATCGCCCCATCAGCCAGACCCTGGAAGCACAACGATCTCCACCTGCGCCCCAACATCCCGGCCGATGAACCCCGCAACGCTCACGCCCATCTACAGGCACTGCTGCTGGGTAACCAGGTGATCGTGAACGTGAGCAAGGGCGAGCTAGTGCTCGGCACCTACCAAGACGTGATCCTGGTGGAGCTCGATGGCCCGCGCCAACGAAAGGTGTCGCTCCAGTGGCTGAGCAGCTAGAGATCACCAGGCTGCAGACCAGTGTGTTTGGCGATGCGAGCCGCTCTACTGCTCAGCCAGGGCCCTCAATGCCAAGGCTTCGGCCTTTGCCATGGCTTCGGCAGCGGATGCTCCATAAGCGAGCGCACCGGGTAGCTGAATCACTTCCGCCAGCCAGCGTCCGTCGTCTTCCTGCTCAACTTCCAGATGGAAATTCATACCTTCAGCCTCCTTCCACAACCCTAGAGGCATTCCCCTCAAACCACAGCCACGGAAGGCGATCAGCGCGCCATTACCAGCAAGCCATCCCGCGGGCTCGGGCTGGGAATCAGGGCAAGGCTGAGGTCTTGATCCGGAACCAGCTGCAGCACAACCTGCTGCAGCAAACCCACCGCCATCAACCGGATCTCCAGTTCCGCCAGGGCTTTGCCCAGGCACACCCGTTCGCCGCCGCCGAAGGGCAACAGCGTGAGCCCGTTGGCGGCGTCCAGGTGCCGCTCGGGCCGGAAGGCATCCAAATCAGACGCACCATGGCTGCTGGTGCGATTCGAGCTCGCCAAGGCCACCTGCACCACACGCCCCTCAGGAACAAGCACCCCATCGAGCACCAGCGGCCGCGTGCTGCGGCGGAAAAAACCACCCACCGGTGGATTCAGACGCATCACCTCCTGCACCACCGCATCCAGGCGTGGTGTGGCGATCACTTCCGGTGGCGGCCAAGCCAGCGTTTGCACTTCGGATTGAAGCCAGTACAAGACAGGCGGATGCTGCAGCAGAGCCGCCATCAGGCAGCTGAGTGAGGAGGCTGTGGTTTCGTAGCCAGCGAACAGCAGCAGCAGCAACTGCTCCACCAGGTCGTCGTCGGTGAGGGGGAGATCGGCCTCATCCAAGCCACCGCTCAGCAGATCCAGCCCGCCGGTAGGGCGATCCTTGGCCCGCACCAACACACCCCGCAATCGCTCCAGCAGACGCGCCCGCGCCTGCAGTGCCTTGGCAAAAGGGCTGCCTGGGATGGCGATCGGCACCGAAAACAGGGCGCGCGTCCAGATCTCGAAATCAACGAACAGCGCCTCGATGTCGTCGCCCTCAAGGCCGAGCACCACCGAAGCGATCACAGCGAAGGCGAAGCGCCGCATGCGATCCACCAGCCGCACCGGGCCGGTTGACACCCTCAACTCCGCGGCCAGTTGATCCACCAACGCCACAATCGCCGGGCTGTAGCGGCGCAGCGCGGCTGCTGAAAACAGCTGCCCCACCACCCGGCGCCGGGCGCGGTGGTCGGCGCCGTTGCGATTGGCCAGCGAACGGCTCCCCAGCAGCTGCCGCACACTCTCCGGCCACCAGCCCTCCGTGCCGTCGCTCTGGCTGAACAGATCGCTGATCGCCCGCTCGCCGCGGATAAACACCAGCTGCTGGCCCAGCAACTTGGTTTCAAACACGTCGCCGAGCCGCTCAAACCGCTTGCGCGCGAAATCGGCATCGCGGAAGAAGGCCAACGCCTCCAGTACCCCGCTCACAGCGCCACTGTTCGGCAGCGGCCGCCCACTCAGGGCCTTGGGTTCACCAGCCATGGCACTGACCCTAAATGGGGGTAGTGGCCGCCGTGCGACTCACGAGAGACTGCACCCATCAGGACACGAGGACAAGGCGATGACCTGCCTCAAACCGCCCAGCCCACAACCGAAATCCATCCGAACCTGCCTGGGATCCACCTGCATGAAATGGACCCCCAGCGGAGAGCTCTCCGAACTGGACCTCCACACCATCCTCGAGCGGCTGGCCCGCGTGGATCCCAATCTGGCTGGATCAGAAGATGCCGAGGGTCTTCTTCTTGCAGTACCCAGCGCCGATGTTCATCCAACCTGAGAGGCAGGCCTTGCCACCGGTGGGCTGCACTTCGTAGTAGATCGGCGAATAGCAGCTCTGCTTGAGATCGTTCACGTAACCCAGCGGGCACTGGTCGTAACCAGGCAGCTTCGGGATGCGGTTCTGCGCCAGCGCTGCACCCGAACCCAGAAACGGTGCACCCACAAGAGCAAAGGCTGCAACAACGCGAAGCGAGTTCACCGGTGGTCAGGCAACTGGCTTCACCCTAGGCAGATGGCCCAAAGCTGCCAGGATGCCCTCCATGACCTATTCCGTGCTCACCCACGACGCCTGGGGCAGCGCCAACGTGGGCAGCTTTCCCAGCTTGGAGCAGGCCCGTGAGGTGTTTCAGGCCCTGCAAAAGGACCGTTGGTTCCTCGCAGACGGCACGGTGCGGGGCCTCTCAATCGTCGAAACCAGCTCCGGCGCTCAGGCCCTCACAGCCGATGCCCGCACCGTGGAGAGCTTCAGCTTCCCGCACAGCTGAAGATTGCTGAAGCGATCCTTAAAACAGTTGGATCGAACACCGTTTGATCCGCTCCGCTGCCATCACCATGGCCTTCCAGAGGACGACGTGGAGACCTGAGCGGCGATGGATCGGATGTATCGGCTGATTGATGCCTGCTTTGAGCCCCATCAACAGTTGGATGATTGCTACGGCAGCCTCGATGAGGCGATCACCGATGCGGTGACGTGGCTGGATCAGATCTGCGCCGAGCCCCAGCAACAACTGATCGGTGTAGAGGTGTGCGCCGCCAACGGCGATTGGCGCACCTGCCGGCTCCCCACCCAGCTGCTCTGCAACCTGCGCAGCTAAAGCGCATCAGGCTGCCAGTGATTGCCGCCAAGCCCGTTGACACTGCACCCGAAAACGCATGGGCGATATTCCGTAGCAGTGGCGAAAGATCGAGCAGGCCGTGAACACACTGTCAAACCCCACCTCGCGCAGCAGCAGCTCCAAATCAGCGCCGGGATCGTCAGCAATGGCGGTGTAAAGCACGGAGGCCTTGATCGCCCAGATCTCCTCCTGCAGGCAGGTGCCAGCCAACTCAGCCAGGATCGCTTCAGCTCGCGCCCGCGGAATTCTCAATCCAGCGCAGAGGCTCTCAGGCGTGAGCCACTCAAAACGACGCTGATGGATGGTGTGGCGGATGGCGGCCAGATCAGCCTTGGCCTGGAGGGCGTCCATTGTGTTGCCGTCCATGGTTTCACCTCAGGGCGATGCGTCTGCTGGATCAACTTGAAGCAGCAAAACAGTACGCCGAACAGCAAGAGCTGAAGAGGCGATGTTTGCAGGCAAACACATCACAACCCACACTGTGATGTAGCAATTGCTACGCACAGCATTCACCTTAATCAGCTTTGGGTTTTGTCCAGTAGCGGTACAACCAAACACCGCCACCTCCCCAGAGCAGCGTCCACAACACAAAGGTGGTGGCAGTGCCGAGTTGCCCGGTTTCGAGCGAATACACGCCGGCCTGGATCAAACCCGCATCGATCAAGGAGCCACCGATCCCCCACCCCAGCACCCAGGTGAGCAAAAAGCCGATGGCCTGAAGATTGGTGGTCATGCTGCGGCAGCGCTGAAGCGGCGGTTCACCTCGTTCCAGTTCACCAGATCCCACCACGCCGTGATGTAGTCGGGCCGGCGGTTCTGGTAGTTGAGGTAGTAGGCGTGCTCCCACACATCCAGCCCGATCAGAGGCGTGCCGCGCTCGATCTCCGCCAGGTCCATCAGCGGGTTGTCCTGGTTGGCGGTGCTGGTGATCGCCAGGCCTCCATCCGGCGTGCGGATCAACCAGGCCCAGCCTGAGCCGAAGCGGCTGGCTGCCGCCTGACTGAACTGGGTTTGCATGGCCTTCAACGAGCCAAAGCTGGCCTCGATCGCTGCCAGCAGCTCAGCCGAAGGCTCGCCGCCCTCGCCCGGAGGCGCCATCACCGCCCAGAACTGGCTGTGGTTCCAGTGGCCTCCGCCGTTGTTGCGCACCGCCACGGGGAAGCGTGAGATCTGGCCCTGCAGGGCTTCGAGGCTCAGCTTCGCCAGCTCAGGGTTGCCCTTGATCTGGCCGTTGAGGTTGGCCACATAGGCGCCGTGATGGCGATCGTGGTGGATCGTCATCGTGGTGGCATCGATCGCTGGCTGCAGCGCATCTGGGGCGTAGGGCAACGGCGGCAGGGTGAATTCAGCCCAGGCCGGCAAGGCCATGCCCAGCAGGATCAACACGGCGGCAAGGCCGCTGCACACCGCACGCTTCATGCATCCACCGATCAGATCGCACCAGCCTGGCAGCCCCACGCAGCCCAGCGGTGGCTTCGACAGAGTGGGGATCCAGCAGCAGCGGCCATGCTCCTACTCAATCCCTTCTGCCCGATCAGCGCATCCCGCATCGCCGGCCTGAAGGCCACCGTGATGCTGCTTCTGGTGTTGCTGATCAAATCCAAGCTGCTGCGCGTGAAGATGTCGCTGCTCGGCTCGGTTCTCGGGCTGCTGATGCTCACCGGCTTCCTGATCAGCACCGGCCTGCTCACCGTGGTGGCCGGGGGTGCCGTGCTCTACGCCGCAAACCAGAAGCGGGCATGACGCCAGCCGGCTCTGCCTGCCAGGCGGAGGCTGTGTTGCACTTCTGGTTTGTGGCCTGCGAACCGCGCCAGTGGTTCCGCCGCAGCCGCAGCTTTGACGCGCTGGTGCAAGAGCGATTCGGCGAGCTCACGGCCGAGGCTGTAGCCGGTGGCCTCAGCAGCTGGGAAGGGCATCCGCAGAGCGCCTTGGCTCTCGTGCTGCTGCTGGATCAGTTCAGCCGGCAGGTGTGGCGGGATCAGGCGCAGGCCTTCAGCGGTGATGACCGTGCCCTGGCCCTGAGCCAACGGGCCCTGGAGCTGGGTTGGATCGCGGCCGAGCCGAAGCGGGTGCGGCGTCAATTCTGGCTGATGCCGCACCTGCACAGCGAAAGCCTGGCCGTGGTGCAGGCGAGCGTTGCACTGTTCGAGCGCTACAGCGATGCAGCCACCACCGCCGTTGCCCGGCGCCAGGCCGATTGGCTGCGGCACTTCGGCCGCTACCCGCACCGCAATGCCGCGCTCGGGCGCGTCTCCACGGCTGAAGAAGAGGATTTTCTGCTGCAGCGGTGTGCAGGAGCCGAGGCCTTTCGCTGCGAGCGCTGCCAAGCCCCAGGGCCCATCCATTACCGGGTGTTCTCAAACGTGGAACCCAAATGGCAACTGGTGTGCCCGCAGTGCTGGCCGCTCCTGCGCGAACAGCCCGGGTATCGCTACGGAGGCACCCGCAAGGCCAATCGCCGTCAGCGCAGCTGAGCCAACCCATCTGTTGCCGTCAGAGCTGGGCGTGGTGATGGTGGGAGGGATCGCGGAACCATCCTGACGAACCATCCAGCGCTGAAGCCGCCGCAGATCGCCGGCCGTGAAGCCGCACTCAAAGCCGTGATGGAGCAGCGTCCGTCAACAGCGGAACGTAAAGACGGGGCAAATTTTGAGGGACTCCAGTCCTGCTTCGCATGCGCCCTGCATCTGCATCAGCCAACGATTCCGGCAGGCGCAGAAGGTGAGCTGATCAGCCATCTCCAGTTCATGTTTGAGCACCCAGGGGAAGGCGACAACCACAACGCCGAACCCTTCGCGCAGTGCTACCGGCGCATGGCGGAGTTGATGCCCCAGCTGATCAGCGAAGGCTGCCAGCCGCGGATCATGCTCGATTACTCCGGCACGCTGCTCTGGGGCTTTGAGCAGATGGGCCGCAGCGACATTCTCGATGCGCTGCGCTATCTCGCCTGCGACCCTGTGATGCAAACCCACGTGGAGTGGCTGGGCAGCTTCTGGGGCCATGCCGTGGCGCCCTCCACGCCGATACCCGATCTGAAGCTGCAGATCCAGGCGTGGCAGCACCAGTTCGCTGCCCTGTTCGGCGCGGAGGCCCTCAGCCGTGTGCGCGGATTTTCACCGCCGGAGATGCATCTGCCCAACCATCCCGACACGCTCTATGCCTTTGTGAAGGCCCTCAAAGACTGCGGCTACACCTGGCTGTTGGTGCAGGAGCACAGCGTGGAGAACCTCGATGGTTCTGCCCTCAGCCAGCAACAGTGTTGGCTGCCTAATCGGCTGGTGGCACGCAACAGCTCAGGCGAAAGCGTGAGCATCACCGCCCTGATCAAAACCCAGGGGTCTGACACCAAATTGGTGGGGCAGATGCAGCCCTGCTACGAAGCGCTGGGGCTCGGCCGTGTGCCCCTCGGCGGCCGGCAGGTGCCCGCCTTGGTGGCACAGATCGCCGATGGTGAAAACGGTGGCGTGATGATGAATGAATTCCCCTCGGCCTTCATTCAGGCCCACCACAAGCTGTGCGATCAGGCCGGAACAGCGGCAATCAATGGCAGCGAATATCTTGATTTGGTGGAAGTTTCTGAGGCCGATTTCCCTGCCATTCAGGCGGTGCGCCAACATCAGCTCTGGAAGCAGCTGGGCAGCGGCCAGGGATCTGATGCCGTAACAGCCGCGCTCGAAGCGTGCCGGGCTTCAGATCCTGGCTTTGCCATGGAGGGCGCCTCCTGGACCAACAACCTCAGCTGGGTGGAGGGCTACGAGAACGTGCTGGGGCCGATGCAACAGCTCAGCGCGGCCTTCCATCAACGCTTTGATAGCGAGGTGGCGCAGGATCCATCGATCACGCAGACAGCGCCTTATCAAGAGGCCTTGCTGCATCTGCTGCTGCTGGAAACCAGCTGTTTTCGCTACTGGGGCCAGGGGGTGTGGACGGATTACGCCCGCGAGCTCTACCGGCGCGGCGAAGCAGCACTGGCAGCCACCCCGGCCGCGCGACCCATTCCTTAACGAGCGCGCAATCTTTCGTTACAGTGGCGGCGTTGTTGCCGGGCCCGCGTGGTCGCCACTGTTGCCATCGATGTCGCCAGCCTGCTGTTCGGGCTGCCCCTGCGACAGCTGGCCGCAGGGGTGAGCCTGATCGGAGCGCTGCTCGGTACGCCGCGCTTCGCTCCGCTTCGGCTCAGCGCTGGCTGAACGCACCAAGGATCGCCATCACCAGCAGGGCGATCGAGCAGAGGAAGCTGATACCGAAGCCAGGACCACGCTTGTTCGGCGCCAGCCGGTAGCCCACGCCGTAAGCCACGCGGCCACCCACCCAGATGAAGCCCAGCAACGAGGCCCAGGTTTCGCTGCTCAGCAAGGCAGCCAACCAGAACACCGGCAGGAAGAACACCAGCTGCTCCAGGGTGTTTTGTTGCACCCGCAGCGCACACTCAAACGGTTCCGGCCCGGTCATCGCCGGCGGCAGCACCTTGTGCTTCACCCGCGCCTGACCCACGGCCATCGCTGTGCCCTGGTAGGCGATCAGAGCGGCAAGGCTCACCAAAGCCGGCAATGCAGGAACGCTCATCCAGATGAAAGTCGTATTCGCTCGTCATAGCGCAAGCGCATTGGCTCGCCGAAAGCGCTCTCTCGAACCAGGCTTTACAAGCAGGACGGATCAGCGCCCGCACGTAGCCCGCATCTCCTGCCAGGCACTGGTGCCCTCCGCCTGCGGAGCTGCTGGCAGGCTCGCCCCAATCATCTCGGCTTCGGCCCCGAGCACAGCGGTGTAGCAACGCCACAGCTTGCGCGCCTCGGCCCAGTTCTTGAGCCTTTGGGATTGCTCCATCGCGTTCCGGCACGCCGCCGCGCCACCGCCATCGCGGCAACGGTGGGCGTGTTGGGCAAAAGCAGACACATCCTGCGCCGATGCGGCTGAGCTGAGCAGGAGCGCCGACAGAGCGAGCAGCCGCATTGTTTTTTGAAGCGCCATCAACCCTTAGAACACCCCAGCTTCCAAGACAACAAAGCCCGGAGCAGAAAGCCCCGGGCATTTGCCTGCTCAGCTGATCTGCCCGCGGATTGGGGCCAGCGTTGCAATCGTGATGCGTGTAATCAACCTCGATCGAGCGATCAAGGTGTGAAGTCTTTGGTTGTGGGGCGGAGCTGCCGGCGCTGGCACCTGGGGCCAGGTGTCGAGGGGGACGTCCCACTGAGTCCGGGGCACCTCAGGCGGCGCAGTGGACGGCGCGACAACGTCGCGCACGGGGGACATCAGAGATCCGTTGAGAGTGTTGGAGCAGGGGCCGGATCGTCAGCGCGCTCCTATCTGGTGCTCAGGGGGGGTGTCGTCCATCAATGGCGCCTCCGAATCCCGATGTGCTCACGATGGATCCGCCAATGGGCCCTGGCAACCCCGAAACCAGCATCGACATTGCTCTTCATTCAACGCAATCGGCGTTCATGAAGTGCGCTTCATGAACCCTCAAAGCCGTCATCGGGATGGCCGCCCACAGCCGCATCACTGAGGCGATACACGTCGCGGCGGCGCTGGTCGCCGGTGGGAATGGCCTGGCGCGCCAAGGCCACCTGGCTGAGATCCAGCTGCGCATGCAGCACCTGCTCCCCCTCTCCGGCCTCGGCGATCACCGTTCCCCAGGGATCCACCACCAGCGAATGGCCATAGCTGGGATAACCATCACCCTGAGGCCTGGCGCTGGAGCAGGCGAGCACGAAGCACTGGGTATCGATAGCGCGGGCCCGCATCACCAGATGCCAATGCCGCGGCCCGGTGGTGGTGTTGAAGGCGGCCAGACAGGCCAGCAGGGTGCAGCCGTGGCGCTGCTGCATCAGCAGGGCCAGCTCAGGGAAGCGAATGTCGTAACAGATCAGCAGGCCCAGGTTGGGTGGATCCGACAGGCCGGTGCCGAGTGGGTCATTGGAGCCGCTGAGCACGGTGAGGCCGTCACCGGCGGTGAGGGTGTCGGATTCGCGAAAGCAGATCCCGCCGGGCACATCCACATCGAAGAGATGCAGCTTGCGGTGCTTCGCCAACAGCACCCCACGGGGATCGATCACCGTGGCTGTGTTGTAGATCCGTCCGGCTTCGGCCTGCTCGGGAATCGAGCCGGCGATCACCGCAACGCCATGGCGGCGGGCCAGGCGCGCCACCATGGCCAGGGAAGCCGAAGCCCCCTGCGTGAGATCGGCGCCGGGCTCCGGGATCGGCTCGGCAAAGGCCGCAAACCGATCCACGGCATAGGGCGCATTCCACACCTCGGGCAGCATCAACAGCCGCGGCCGCACTCCACCTGGTGCTTCCTGCACAGCTCGCTCCAGCCAGGCCTCAGCCTGGCGTTGGTTCAAGGCTGCATCCTCTGTGGCGCAGAGCTGCACCAAGGCCACCGGCAACCCCGACTGGATCGTGCTCATGGACGCTGCTCCAGAAGCTCCTTCAAATAGGTGGAGAGCCGCAAGGATGGCTCCCGCAAGTAGACGATGTCAGCAATACGCCAACCCTCCGCCGGCGTTTGCTGGAACCGATAAAGCAGCTGCTGCGCCGGTTCAGCCGTGCGTCCGCGCAGCCCCGCCTGCACAGCCACCCGCAGCGTGAGCACGCCCTGCTGATCGAAACGACATTCCCGCAACGCCGCCCCAAAGGTGTTCACCTGGGTGCCGCTGAAGGGATCGAAATCCACAAACCGCCCATCCGCTGGGGTGAGGGCATAGGCCCGCTCCAGCAGCGAAAACAGCTGCTGCGTGAAGCGCTCACGCTGGCTGGCGATCGCGATCGGCCCCGGACGCTCCTGCCGGGCGAGCTGCCAGCGATAAAGCTCATCCACCTGGGCTCGCACGGCCGCCGGACACCCCAACCCCTCATCCACGCGCAACGGCACCGTGATCCGATTGCCGTTCTGCGTATGGCTGAACACGGCATTGCCCTGCGCCAGCACCTCCCGCTGCCACAGGCCGCCCAGGGAATCCCGCAGGGTTGAGCGAGGCACGTCCTCACGCACGAGCGTGTAGGTCATGGCCAGACCGTCCCTCCATTGGATGGTGACGCCGCCATCCATGTGGTGCTGATCGCGGCAGCCCATGGGCTGATCGTTGAACCAACAGCTTTTCCAGGGTTCGGCCGCCACCGGAGACGCCGTGCCCATGAGTGCCGCGACGCCGCACAGCAACGCTGCGCCACCCATAGTGAGCAGGTGAGCGCTGCCGCCCGTGAAAGAAATCAGCCTGCTGGAACTGCTCCTCCGCGCTGCGGGCCGCATCGCCGCGGTGTCAGGCGTGATTGGCCTGCTGGTGTGGCTCACCTGGGTGATGCTCGACTTCAAGAGCATGCAGTCGGGCTTCACCCTGCCCTACTGAGCTTCCTGCTCGAGCTGCTGGTGCTCCTGCCAGGCCCGCTGCAGATCGATGCGGGTGATTCGGTAGCCCAGGCGCCGGGCCGCCAGGATCAGCTCCTTGCGTGAACGGCAGTGCTTGAGAGCACGCTGCATGACCGCGTCGGCCTCGGCATCGCACACCAGCCGCTCCAGCTCAGACCAGCTCATGGGATCCACCCCCTGGGTCTCTCACCATGCCAAGCCTGAGCGAGGTGCGCCAGGTTCCGCAGAACACACAAGCTGAAAGCGGGCATGAAGAAGGGGGTGTGGTGTACGCCCCCTTGCCCCTGAGACCTGATTGAACAAAGAGCGGCGCAGCACGATTCAGATGGAGCTGTCGGGCGCGTCTCGCGCCCACACAACAGCACTAGTACATTTGAATCAAAAGCCGAGAACAATGGGCGTCCCCATGAGTGAACCCCGGTTTCTGGCCGTGCGAGTGGGCGATCTGGTGGCCGTGAGCCGAACCCCCGACTGGTGGGTGGGGCAGGTGATCCACGCCGAAGGGGGAGCGCGCTGCAACGCCAACTCGCTGTTTCAGATCGCCTGCGTTGACACCGGCGTGATCCGCACCGTGAATGCCGATGCCGTGATCGACATCCTCTGCCCGCGCGATCAGCAGAGCTCAGGAACGCTCGAGCCGGCGCACAATCACAGCCATCAGGCCGAGCGAACCGGCCAGTGCGATCAGGAGGGCAATCGTCATGAAGCAGTCCGGCAACGGCGCCGATTCTGACCCCTTGCTGTTCGTGTACGGCAGCCTCAAGCGCGGCATGGCCAACCATGCGCAGCTGCAGCAGGCCGCATGGGTTGGCTGCACACGCCTAGAAGGCCTGGCGCTCTACGACCTGGGCCCTTTCCCCATGGCCATCGCCTGCGGCGAGCCAGGCAGCGCGATCGAGGGCGAGCTCTACCAAGTGACCGCTGCGGTGCTCAAGCAACTCGATCGTTTCGAGGGGGCGCCACGCCTCTACCAACGTGAGCTTCACCGGTTGAACAGCGGAGAGACGGTTTGGGTGTACGTGGGGCGCGCACGGCAAGTGCGCCACGTGAAGCGGCTGAGCTCCGGGAACTGGCAAGGGCCAGCTGCCGGCTTCAGCTCAGCGGCAGCCGCCCAGCCCGATACTGAGCAGCCCGCTTCTGCTTGATCGCGTCCATGGCCCTCACCCTCTACGGCGGTGCCCGCAGCCGGGCCTCTATGCCGCGTTGGTACATGGAGGAGAAGGGGATTCCTTACACCTGGCAGCTGCTCGACATGGAGGCCGGCGAACACCGGCAGGAACCGTTCACGGCGATCAATCCCTTCGCCAAGGTGCCGGCGCTGGTGGATGAGGATTCGGCCCTTCCCAGCGGCCGACTGCAGCTGTTTGAAAGCGGCGCGATCCTGCTGTACCTAGCGGAGCGTTACGGCGGCGAATGCCAAACCGCTGCCGAGCGCGGACTGGCCCAGCAGTGGGTGCTGTTCGCCAACGCCACCCTGGCCACTGCGCTGTTTGTGCCCTCCAACCGCGAACGTGAATTCCCGCGGCTGATGGAGGTGCTCGATCGCAAGCTGGGCGAGGGCCCGCTGATGGGCGACGCCTGGAGCGTGGCCGACTGTGCCGTGAACGCCTACCTCGCCTACCTGCCGATCTTCTTCCCCCAGATCGACCTCAGCCCGTTCCCCCAGGTGCAGGCCACGATCGCGGCCACCCAGCAGCGCCCGGCGTATCAACTGGTGATGAGCCAGCGGTGATCAACACCGCGCCCGCAAGCGGAAACGCCGCCTTCACCTGGCAGGGCACCAGCCTGGAGCTGTTGCCCCAACGGGCCCTCTGGGATGGAGCCACCGGTGCCCTGCTGGTGGCGGATCTGCATCTGGGCAAAGCCGAGAGCTTTCAGGCCAGCGGCATCCCGCTGCCCAGCGATGGTGATCTGAGCACGCTCAATCAGCTGCTCGAGCTGGCGGCGCAACGGCAACCCCAGCGTGTGGTGGTGCTGGGCGATCTGATCCACAGCCGTGTGGGGCTCACTGGCGAGCTGCGCGCCAAGATCCGCGCCCTGCCCGAGCTGCTGGGCTGCACGCTGGAGCTGATCGGCGGCAACCACGACCAGGGCAGCTGGCTGGAGGGATTGAGCGCGGGGCCACCCCGGCGCTGCGGACAGCTGTGGCTCAGCCATGAACCCTGCACGCCCAACGAGGCCAACCTGCTCAACGTGGCAGGCCATGTGCATCCGGTGGCGGTGCTGGGCCAGGGGGCTGATCGCTTGCGGCTGCCTTGCTTTGCCTTGCAGCGCCAGGCACGCCAACTGCTGCTGCCGGCCTTCGGCCACCTCACCGGCGGTTATGCCGTGTCGCCGGAGTATCAACGCTGGGTGATCGCCGAGTCTCAGGTGCTGGCCGTTCCCTAAGGATTGCTCCGGTGGCCATCCGTAGATTTTGCAGGAACGGGCTGCCGCACCTGGATACCGCTTCCCCGCCACCACCAGCCGCCCAGCCAGCCGCCCATCGCAAGGACCCGCGGCCCCAATGGCAACGCAAGCGCTGGCTCACGATCGGTGTGCCGCTGGCAGGGCTGGCCTTCCTGGTGGCGATCGCTCCGCCACTGCCGGAGACGCCGCCCGCCGCAGAGGTCACGCAGCCGGCCGCCAGCGGTGAATCCTTCCGGTATCTCCCCAACGACGAGGTCTACGCCCTCGACTTCGACCCCCGGCAAGTCCAGCTCGATCTCCTGGAAGGGTGGGACCGTGAGCAAGACGCCTTTGAGGACAGCGCTGCCCTGGCCTACGTGTCGGGACCGATGTACGAGCGCCATGTGAATGACAACGGGCAGGAGATCACCGTTCCGCTCGGCGACATCAAGCTCGGCGCCCGGGTATGGCGCGGGCGCAACCGCACCGCCGCACGCCAACGGGCCTTCATCGGCATCCGCCACAACGGCCAGGTGGATTTCGGCTACGGCGAACTCACCCCGGAGCGCGCTGCCCTTTACGACAGCTTCATCGGCGGCCTGCACAGCGTTTACAACGACCTCGAGACCCCACCCGCCAGCTACCGCGGCGCCTACAGCATCTCGATGGGGCAACAGATCCGCTACTACCTGCCCCGCATCCGCATGGTGATGGGGTTGCGGTCCGATGGCCGCCTGGAGGTGTTGATGAGCCGCGATGGGCTCACCCTGGAACAAACCAAATCCCTGGCCCGCAGGCGGGGGCTACGGGCCGCCTACCTACCTGACCACGCCTCCAAGAGCCGCCTGATCATCCCTGGCGTGAAAGGGTTCACCCAGGACGACGCCAACTGGATCAGCGGCGGGGCCACCAGCTTTGTGCATGTGCCCTACCTGCTGCGGCTGAGCCAGCGCGCCGTGCCACTGCAGGGCAACCTGATCGACACGATCGCCAGGCGCACCAGCAACCGCAGCTGCGGTAATCCGCTCGTTTGCGGCCAGTCGCTGGGGACGCAGATCCTCGATCGAGCCTTGGCTGGCTTCAACCGGCTGATGGAACAAGGGGTTGAACCGCTGGCACGGCTGATCTGGGAGCCGAAGGGCCAGCGCTCTCCCAAGCGCGAAGGCCTGCAATCGCCATTGCGCGAACCGCCTATCACCGCCGACCCGATGGCGCTGCGACTGCTCCAAGACAGCGAAGCCACCGCCAACAGCGAAGACACGGCACCCCTGGCTCCCGACCTGCCACCACCGCTGCTGCTGCAGGAGGGGATGGAGCTGCCAGCCGATCCCGAGGCCACCGCGGCGGATCCGGCGTTGGTGCCAGAGCAGCCCCAGGCCGATGCGCTCATCCCGGGCGTGAATCAGCAGCCCGGCACTGCACCGCAGGGTGCTCCGCCGCCACCGCCCTTGCTGCCGCCGATTCAGCCACCGCCGCCGTTGCCTTAGGCGCTGGCCAGGGCGCGCACCACATCACCACGGGTGAGCACACCGACAGGCTTGTTGGCAGCATCCAAGACGAACAGACGCTGGGTGCTGCGGTCATGCAGCTGGCGGGCTGCTGCCGGCAACTGGATCTCAGGGCTGCAGTGGTGAGGGTTCTTGCTCATCACCTCACCCACGGTGCTGCCGAGCACCTGGTGCACTTCCTTATCCCAGTTGAGGGGATTGCGCAGGTAAATCACCGCATCGAGGAGCATCACGTAGGGGCCGGCATCAAAGCCGCTCTCACGCACCATCAGGTCTTGCTCGGTGAGCTCTCCCACCAGGGCACCGGCCTCATCCACCACCGCCAGACCACTGATGTGGTGCTCGCTCATCAGCTGCACCGCCTCCTGCAGGGGTGTGGTGGTGGAGACACTGCGCACCGGGGTGGTCATCACTTCGGAAACGCGGCGTTCAACGACCATGGCAGGCTCGGGACTGGCGCCATTGTGACCCGCCATGAACGCAGCTCAATGCCGCCGCCTGGCGGATGGCCTCACCATGGGCCGCGCTGTGATCGGCCTGCCGCTGATCGTGGCGTTGACCGCGAACTGGAACGCCCTGGCCTGGTGGCTGCTGCTGCTGGGCGGGCTGAGCGATGCCGCGGATGGTTGGCTGGCCCGGCGTGCAGGCGGGGGCTCGGTGTGGGGGGCTCGCCTCGACCCCCTCACCGACAAGATCCTGATCCTGGCGCCGCTGCTCTGGCTTGGCGCCACCGGCAGTCTGCCCCTGTGGGCGATCTGGCTGCTGCTGGCCCGTGAGCTGCTGATCTCCGGCTGGCGCGCCGGTCAGGGCAGCGGCGGCCCCGCCTCCTGGAGCGGCAAGGCCAAAACCATCCTGCAGTTCGCCGCCCTGCTGCTGCTGCTCTGGCCCCAGGGCTGGGGCCCCGAGGCAGGGGTGGGGACGCTTCACCGCCTTGGCTTCTGGCTGTTCTGGCCTTCTCTGCTACTGGCGCTCAGCTCTGCCTGGGGCTACCTGCGTAAGGCCTGATCCGGCTCAGCCGATCAGAGCCTCATCACCGCTGAAGTCAGGGCTGGTGGGCATGCGGCCGGCGTAGTCGTTGGCATAGCTGTCGGCCATGGCTGCTTCCACGCTGTAAGCCGGCGTCCAGGCGAGCTCGCGCTGCACGCGGGTCACATCGGTGAGGAAATGAGCCAGGCGCAGTGGGAAGGCTTTACGGGCTTTCTTATCGAGGCCAGCGGGATCAAAGCTGCGAATCTCCACCGAGGCGGGATCCTTGCCGCAGGCGCGAGCTGCAGCAGCCACCAGCCCCTTGAAGGTGATGCCCTTCACGCTGCTGCAGTTGTAAACCCGGTTGGCGGCGGCATCCACGCCGAGGCTCAGGGCCATGGCGGTGGCCAGATCATTCACATGGCCCAGCTGGGTGATCGTGCTGCCATCGCCGGGCAGGGGCACCGGCCGGTCGTGCACGATCCGATCAAAGAACCAGCTCTCCACAGGGTTGTAGTTGCCCGCACCCACGATGTAGGTGGGGCGGAAGCTGGTGAAGGGGATCTTCTCGGCCGTGAGCCAGGCCTCGGTGTCGAGCTTGCCGCTGTGGCGGCTCTGTGGATCAGTGGGGGAGTCTTCGCTGAGGGGCCAGAGCTCGCTGTCGGCGTAGACGCCCGCAGAGCTCACGTAGAGGAAGCGGTGACTGGGGGCTCCGGTGCGCTCGATCACGGCGCGGCTGTCGTCGAGCGTGCGGCCGGAGCTATCCACAATCACATCGAAGCTGCGGCCCTGCAGGGTTGCCAGGCCTTCAGCGGTGCTGCGGTCGCCGCAGAGGTGCTCCACAGCGGCGGGCACAGGGTTCTTGCCGCGAGTGAACAGGGTGAGCTCATGGCCCTCGGAGAGCAGCTGCGCCACCAGGGGCTTGCCCACGAAGCGGGTGCCGCCCATCACGAGGATCTTCACGCCGGAGCCGATCAAACAGGCGGCCATTCAAAGCCTTGCCGCCCCACACTGGGGATCAACAGGCAGATGGCCGGATGGGACGGTTTCAAGAGGTTCTGCGGGCGGTCAACAACCTCAAGCTGCTGGCGGCAATCGGTCGCAGCGGCGGCGACCTGAGCAACGTGGCCGATCTGGTGGACAGCTTCATCGACAGCCCCCAGATGGCCGATTGCATCCGCCGCTTCCGGGCGCTACCGCGCGGGGCGGAGCTGATGGACGGGCGCTACCCACCGCTTCAGCCCGACATCGAACGCCTGGCCCAGCTGCCGGCAGACACCCTCGGGGGCCGCTACGCCCGCCTGATCACCAGCCTGGGCTACGACCCTGAGTTCTTCCGGCCACGCCCCACCAGCAGCGAAGCCCAGTGGCTCACGCAACGCATCGCCACCACCCACGACATTCACCACGTGGTGTGCGGGTTTGGCACGGCGGCTGCCGGCGAGAGCGGTGTGCTGGCGGTTACAGCCGCCCAGATCGGCTTCCCGGCCTATGTGCTGCTCACCAGCGCCGGGCAACTGGCCAGCTTCCGCTTTCAGATCGAGCGCTTTGAAGCGATCAGCAGCGCGGTGAGCCATGGCCATGCCATCGCCCGGCAGGCGAGCTGTCTGGCGGCGTCCCGCTGGGAGGAGGGCTGGGAGAAACCGATGAGCCAGTGGCGCCAGGAGCTGGGGATCAGCGATCCCGCCGACGCTGCGCCCTACGGCCTTGCCGCCCAGCTGCCATGAAGCTGCCCCAGCGCTGGACGGCCCAGGCCGGCAGCCTCGGTCTCACCCACGGCTATCGCCACTTCCAGCTACTGGGGGAGCAGGGCAAGGGGGCTGAGCGCGCCGCCCGGCTGGAGGCGGTGCTCGATCGCGAGTGCCGGTTGCTGGTGCCGCTGCGCCAGTTGAAGGATCGGGGCCTCTGGCAGCCTGGCTGGCAGTCGTTGAGCCGGCCAGCAGCCATGCAGATCATCCCCGCCATCGACCTGCTCGACGGCCACTGCGTGCGCCTGCACCAGGGCGACTACGACCAGGTGACCCGCTTCAACGACGACCCGGTGGCCCAGGCCCTCGATTGGCAGCGCCAGGGCGCCCAGCGGCTGCACCTGGTGGATCTCGATGGTGCCAAAACCGGCCAGCCGATCAACGATCAGGCCGTGAAAGCGATCACCGCAGCCGTTTCCATTCCGGTGCAGCTTGGCGGCGGCGTCCGCAGCGCCGAGCGCGCTGAAGAGCTGCTGGCCTGCGGCCTTGATCGCGTGATCCTCGGCACCGTGGCGATTGAAAAGCCCGAGCTGGTGAAGGAGCTGGCCGCGCGCCATCCCGGCAAGGTGGTAGTGGGCATTGATGCGAAAGACGGCCTGGTGGCCACCCGCGGCTGGATCGAAACCAGCAGCGTGAAGGCCACCGATCTGGCCAAAAGCTTTGAAGGCTGCGGCGTCGCCGCGATCATCAGCACCGACATCGCCACCGACGGGACCCTCGCGGGCCCCAACCTTGAGGCGCTGCGGGCCATGGCCGAAGCCAGCTCCATCCCGGTGATCGCCTCGGGCGGTATCGGCACCCTGGAAGACATCCTGTCGTTACTGTCCATCGCTCCACTTGGCGTGGAAGGGGTGATCGTGGGCCGAGCGCTTTACGACGGCACGGTGGATCTGGCGGAGGCGTTGCAGGCGATTGGTCCGGAACGCTTACAAGACGCACTCACTTCGCCTACGGGTTCTATAACGGGTTAAGTCACACACGCCTGTCTTGGCGGCGACATCTTCCACAGACGCAGCAGTCCAGGTCACCCCTGGTGGTCTGGAAGCTGCGATCAGCCGTTGCCGCGATCTGGGGATGCGCCTGTCGCGCCAGCGCCGCATGGTGCTGGAGCTGCTCTGGGACGTGAAGGATCACCTCAGCGCCCGCGACATCTTTGAAAAGCTGAATGCCCGTGGCCGCAACATCGGCCATACCTCGGTTTATCAGAACCTCGAAGCCCTGCAGAGCGCAGGGGTGATCGAGTGCCTGGACCGGGCTACCGGCCGGCTTTACGGCTACCGCAGCGACCCCCACAGCCACCTCACCTGCCTGAACACCGGCGCCATCCAGGATCTGGATGTGGAACTGCCTCCCGAGCTCCTGCGCCAGATCGAAGAACACACCGGCTTCTCGATTGAGAGCTACACCCTGCATCTGAGCGGTCGCCCCCGCTGACCTGGAAAGCCTCTCCAGGCCCGTTAACGTGCGCGCCAGATTGCATCAGCTGGCGCACGTGCCTGAGGCCAAGGCTGGACCCCAACTGCTGATTCTGGCCGAGCCGCTGCTGCGCGAGGGCCTGGTTCGTCTGCTCGAACCCGAGTTCAAGCCGGCCACTGAGAGCGAAGGCGTGAGCGGCGGCGTTCGCCTGGTGATCTGGAGTGCCGCAGGGAATCTGCCACTGGCCACACTCCAGCGCGAACTGCATCAGCTGCGCGATCGCTGGCAGCCGGCACCGCTGCTCCTTCTGGTTCCTGGCGAGTGCGCCTACAGCAGCGATCAACTGCTGCAACTGCCCTGCGAAGGCCTGCTGCAGCAAGCCGAACCTGCGGAAATCCCCGCAGCTGTGAGCACCTTGCTGGCCGGTGGACGGGTGGTGGAACTGCGCCCCCTGGCGGCAGAACTGGCCGAACCAGAAGCGATCGGCCTGGGCCAGTGGCTGCTGCGCTCCGGCCTCAGCCAGATCGATACTGAGCAGCGGCGCTGCCACCACTGGCTAACGCGGGGCTGCGGCGGCCTCACCCGGCTCCTGCTGCAGGGACGGCTGCGGGAGCTGGCAGCGGCTCGCCGGATGCTGCTGTGGCTGTGGGGTCCGATCAGCATGGCCTTTCCCCAAGCCGCAAGCGCTCAAAGCCGCCCCACCCCCAGCAGCACCGCGATCACAGTGCGCCAGCGCACCGCTGAAGGGGTGTGGCAAGCGATCCAGCTGCGGCTCACTGCCGCCATCGAGAGCGGGGTGTCGAACAGCAGCGGGCAACTGTTGGCTCTCGATGGACTTAACCCCGATCACCGTCGCGATCTGCTGCTGGCCCTGATCAGCCAGCTCGATCTCTGGATCACCCGCCTGCGCCACGAGCAGCTGCGTGGCGATGAGCTGGAGCAGCGGTGGTTGCTGCAGCAGCCTGAGCTGCGGCGCCTCTCCCTGCGCAGCATGGCCGGTGAATACGTACAGCTGCCTCAGCAGGGCGGACTGCTGCCGGTGGCTGAAAGCCTCAGCAGCGCCAGCGAACTGAATGCGATCGATCCTGACCTGCCTCTGGCACTGCCGATGCTGGCGGCGCTGGTGCAGGCCCAGCCCCTGCTGGTGGAGGGCCGGCTGTTAGCGCCCGATGAACCGCAGGCCCTGCTGCACCTCGAGCTGCTGATCGGCAACTGGCTGATCCGCAGCGCCGAGCTGATCAGCGCCGAAATCCTCAGCTGCTGCAGCACCTGGCCCGAGCTGCGCCGCTACCTGCTCAGGTCCGATCTGCTCGCCACCCGCAACCTCGAGCGCCTGCGCAACCAGCTCAACTCCCAGCAGCGCTGGGGGAATCTGTTTGAGCGGCCGGTGCAGCTCTACGAAAGCCGGCGCCTGCTGTACGGAATCCAGAACGGCGCCATCACTCCCCAGCTGCTCACCGAACCTCGCGACAGCGAGCTACGGCAGCTGAGCTGGGGCCAACAGCTGATCACCCTCAGCCTTGAGGCCCGTGATGCTCTGGCTCCGCAACTGCAGAGCTTCATCCGCCGGCTCGGCGATCTGGTGGTGGTGGTGCTCACCCAGGTGATCGGCCGGGCCATCGGCCTGGTGGGCAAAGGCGTGCTCCAAGGCATGGGCCGCAGCATCAGCCGCGGCTGAGGTTCAAGCGCGAGCCGCGCAAGCTCGCCAGGGGGCCAACCTCGAAGGTCACAATGGCCTGACCCTCTCCGTCGTCTTGATGCCCGGCCTCCTGGCCCGGTTGCTGAAACCTCTAGCAGCCCTGGTCCTCTCCGCACTGCTGGCCCTGGGCCTGGTTCCGGGTGCGGCCGATGCCGCGCGTGACACCAACAGCTACGACGGCAACATCTACGCCCTCTACGCCGGCAATGGCTCCCTGGTGCCTCCCCGCAGCACCCTCGCCGATGCCATGGCCGAACACCGGCCAATCGTTCTGGGATTTTTCCTCGACGACAGCGCCGCCAGCAAGCAATACGCCGTGGTGTTCAACGAGCTGCAGCGTCTCTGGGGCCGCAGCGTGGAGCTGATCCTGCTCTCCACCGACCCCATCCAGAACCGCGAGACCCATGGCCCAACGGATCCAGCCACCTACTGGAGGGGTGTGATCCCGCAGGTGGTGGTGTTCAACACCGAGGGCAAACCGGTGCTGGATGAGGCCGGCCCGGTGAGCATCGATGCCATCAATGCCGCCCTCACCGACGTCACAGGCCTCAAGCCCCAGGGCGATGTGAAGCTCAGCCTGAGCCGCGAAGTGAACGAACTCAACAGCGAAATCGTGGCCTCCCGCTGAGGCCCTTCTCCACCGCCGCGCCGATGAGTACCCGCACCGAAACCGACAGCATGGGCGCCATCGCGGTGCCCGCCGAGCACTACTGGGGTGCCCAGACCCAGCGCTCGATCACCAACTTCCCCTTCGGCCAGCGCATGCCGCTGGCGATCGTGCATGCCTTCGGCCAGCTGAAGGCGGCCTGCGCCGAAGCCAACCGTGATCTCGGCAAGCTCGATGCCAACCTCTGCGCCGCGGTTGTGGCAGCGGCGGAGCAGGTGGCCCGCGGCGAGCTGGATGGGGAGTTTCCGCTGAAGGTGTGGCAGACGGGCTCCGGCACCCAGAGCAACATGAATGCCAACGAGGTGATCGCCAACCGTGCGATCGAAGCGCTCGGCGGGGAGCTGGGCAGCAAGAGCCCGGTGCATCCCAACGACCATGTGAACCTCAGCCAGTCGAGTAACGACACCTTCCCGGCGGCGATGCACATCGCCGTGGTGCTCGAACTGGAGAACACCCTGCTGCCCGCTGTGGAGCAACTGGCGGCTGCACTCCAGGCCAAAGCCACCAGCTACGCGGGTCTGGTGAAGATCGGCCGCACCCACCTGCAGGACGCGGTGCCCTTGAGCCTCGGGCAGGAATTCGGCGGCTATGTGGCCCAGCTGCAGCTGGCGCTGGAAGCGATCCGGCAGAGCCTGCCTCGGCTGCGTGAGCTGGCGATCGGCGGCACAGCCGTGGGCACTGGGCTCAACGCACCGAAAGGCTTCGGCGAGGCGGTAGCGGCGCGGCTGAGCGAGCGGCTCGGCACCGCCTTCAGCAGCGCACCCAACAAATTCCAGGCCCTGGCAGGCCATGAGGCACTGGCCTCAGCCCACGGCGCCCTCACAGTGCTGGCGGGCAGCCTGATGAAGATCGCCAACGACATCCGCTGGCTGGGCAGCGGCCCCCGCTGCGGCCTGGGTGAACTTGTGCTCCCCGAAAACGAACCGGGTAGCTCGATCATGCCCGGCAAGGTGAACCCCACCCAGTGCGAGAGCCTCACGATGGTGGCCGTGCAGGTGATGGGCAACAACACCGCCGTGCAGATGGCTGCCAGCCAGGGCAACTTCGAGCTCAATGTGTTCAAGCCCCTGATCGCCCACAACGTGCTCGAAAGCATCGAGCTCCTGGCCGGCGCCTGCAGCAGCTTCCGCGAGCACTGCATCGAAGGCCTGCGCGCCAATGAACAGCGGATCGAGCGCCTGCTCAATCAGAGCCTGATGCTGGTCACAGCCCTCACCCCCGCTATCGGCTACGACCGCGCCAGCGGCATCGCCAAACACGCCCACAAGCACGGCCTAAGCCTCAAGGAGGCCGCCCTCGTGCTCGGCGAAATCAGCGCCGAGGAGTTCGACCAGTGGGTGCGGCCTGAACGAATGGTCTGAGCGGCTCGTCTGAACTGAGCGGATCGCCCTTAGAGCAGGTTCGCCGCCAGCTCCGCCAGTTCGCTGCGCTCAC
>VFQS010000859.1_pt1 | contig 30340 bp, 25 predicted proteins | sample 3512361 | NCBI WGS metagenome assembly VFQS01 (sample SAMN10412375, study PRJNA504923) | tailings metagenome | isolation source: Relicate 1 Philex TSF3 active mining | place: Philippines
GCGTGATGGTGCCATCAAGCGCCATAATGATGCCAAAAAGCTTCAGAGAATCTAATGTTTTAATCAGGGCCTGCTTGTCCTCCATGCCTTTAATCGAAAATTTTGCTTAAATGTACAAAAAAGGGCTTAATTTTACTTCTTAAACCCCAAAGACCCGGTGCAAGTAAGAGCAAAAAAGAGTTTAGGACAACATTTTTTAACTGATTTAGACGCGGCAAAGCGCATCGTAGATGGCTTGCAACCCGCTGGTGCTTATACAAAAGTATTGGAGATTGGTCCTGGGATGGGAGTGCTGACCCAGTTTTTGGTCAAAAAAACCGAATACGAAACCTCACTGATCGAAATCGATAAAGAGTCCGTAGACTACCTACGTAAGAACTACCTGGAATTTACAGGGCCGCGCTTAATCGATGGAGACTTCTTGCGTTATCCATTAGAAAATATCTTTGGTGAAGAGAAATTCGCGATAGTAGGCAACTTCCCCTACTTCATTTCTACCCAAATCTTCTTCCGCATTTTGGAATACAAAGACCAATGCATCGAGGTAGTGGGAATGCTCCAAAAAGAAGTGGCGGTTCGCCTAGCGGCAAAACCGGGCAATAAAGATTATGGCATTCTAAGCGTGCTATTACAGGCTTTTTACGATATCGACTACCTATTCAGCCTGGGCCCAGAGGTTTTCTCTCCTCCTCCCAAAGTCAATTCTGGCGTGATTCGTCTAGTACGAAACTGGGAAAAAAAACTGGACTGCGACCCGGCTAAATTTAAGTCATTGGTGAAGATGGCTTTTAATCAACGTCGCAAAACTTTACGTAATGCTCTCAGAGCTTTGCAATTACCGGAACATCCCTTGCTCAGCCAACGTGCTGAACAACTAGGGGTAGCTGAGTTCACTGAATTAACGAATTTATGGAAAGATAATGGCTACCTAGGCGCTTAATCGATCTAATTTTACTAATTTGCGTTGTTAAATTTAAAATCCCTCAAACCATGGAAGTAGTCAACCCACAACACCTTCCGTTTGAACTAACGAAAGAGTTCATAGAGGACATCCGCCTTTTAATCGAAAATCAGGCGAATGAGGAGATTTTATCGAAGCTAGATGAGCTTTTCCCAGCGGATATTACCAGCATATTAATCGAATTAACGACCGAAGAGGCGAAATACCTCGTTCTGTTAATCGATACCAAACTAGCGGCAGAAATCATTTCTACCCTAGATTCAGATGACCGCAAAAAATTCTTAAAGAACTTTACTTCCAAGGAAATTGCCCAATACATCAACGTTATCGACTCCGATGATGCGGTGGATATTCTGAATGAACAACCTGTTAAAGTACGCGAGGAAGTCATCGCCCTGCTAAAAGACCGCGAACAAGCGCGTTTCATCATTGACTTAATGCATTATGATGAAGATTGTGCCGGCGGTTTAATGCAGAAAGAGTTAATCAAGATTAATATATCCCAAACCGTAACGGAATGTGTGGAGGAAATCCGCAAACAGGCGGAAGATGTGGAAAAGGTATATTCCGTTTATGTAATCGATGACGACGGACTTTTGTTAGGCACGGTTTCACTAAAAAAAATCATTCTAGCGAAACGTGGTTCGAAGATCGCCGATGTCTACGATGCAGGTGAAATTGTTTCGGTTCAAACCTATGCTTCCGGCGAAGAAGTAGCCGATTTAATGCAGAAATACGATTTAGAGGCCATCCCAGTCGTCAATATTCAAGGAAGATTATTGGGGCGAATTACCATCGATGACGTGGTCGATTTTATTACGGAATCCGCTCAAGAAGATATTCAGGTGATGGCCGGTATTTCCGAGGACGTGGAAGAAGATGACTCCGTTTGGTTATTAGTACGTTCCCGTCTGCCTTGGTTGATTGGAGGAATGGTGGGTAGTTTTTTAGCCGCTAAAATCATCGACCGTTTCGATGATACTATATCGATCTTACCAGCTATCTCCGCCTTTATTCCATTGATAGGTTCGACTGGAGGAAACGTTGGAATTCAATCTTCCTCCTTGATTGTACAATCCTTAGCAGATAAAAGTGGTTTAGATACCACTTTGTGGAGACGTCTTCAGAAGGTGCTCTTAGTAGCGCTTATCAACGCGTTAATCGCAGCGGTATTCGCTTTCGGATGTTCCTTATTAGTGGATTCTGGCCAAATCATGCTATCCATGACGGTTTCCCTCTCGCTTTTTGCGGTGGTAATGCTCGCTAGTTTAATGGGAACGATTACTCCACTCGTTTTAAATCAATTAAAGATCAATCCAGCGGTAGCGAGTGGTCCATTTATCACGACGACAAACGACATCTTAGGCTATGGGGTCTATTTCTTGATCGTCTACCTACTTTTGTAAAATGATTGCCGTTATACAACGTGTGAGTCAAGCGACGCTGCACATTGATGGTGCATTGCAAGCCACCATTCAAAAAGGTTTTGTCGTGTTACTTGGCATTCATGTGGACGATAAGCCAGAAGATGTAGCTTATTTAGCAGGTAAAATCGCCGGATTACGGATTTTCTCAGATGAAGAGGGGAAAATGAACCTAGACTTACAGGCAGTTCAAGGCGAAATTTTGCTAGTTAGTCAATTCACACTCTATGCGGCTACTCGCAAGGGTAATCGCCCTAGCTTTTTGGAATCTGCCAGACCGGAAATAGCGATTCCATTGTATGAACTACTGATTAAAACCTTATCAGCTAAACTAGGTAAACAAATTCAGACCGGCGTCTTTGGTGCAGATATGCAAATCAATTTAACTAACGATGGACCGGTTACCATCATCATCGACTCTAAAAATCCCTAATTATGACGATTTCACAAGCACAGCAACAGGTAGATGAGTGGATTAATACCGTAGGGGTCCGCTATTTCAGTGAATTGACGAATATGGCTATGCTAACCGAAGAAGTGGGCGAAGTCGCACGTATTATTGCACGTCGCTATGGTGAACAATCAGAAAAAGAATCAGATAAAAACAAGGACTTAGGAGATGAGATGGCTGATGTGCTATTCGTTTTGATCTGTCTGGCAAACCAAACGGGCATAAACCTAGAAGAGGCTCTGAAACAGAACCTCTTAAAGAAGACGGAACGTGATGCGGACCGCCACAAGAATAATCCTAAATTAGCTTAGCGAACCGGTATTTGACTAGATTCAATTTTCTTGGCAATACCTTTACCCTCTTCTTTAGAAGGAATATAAGGCTTCAAAATCGTGATTTGCTCTAACACCGGATTCATTTGTTGAATAGCTGGATGACGAACATCAAACTCTGCTTCACCAGACACTTTATTGAATTCCTCTACGGAGATATTTTGGCGCTTATTTCGGAAAGAGGCCAAATGCGTTAGCGTACTATCTCCAGCTAATTTACCTCCCTCCCAAGAAACAACAGAGCCACCGTGTGCCCAGCCAAAACCCGAAATGGTAAAGTTTTTCGTATTTAATTTCTCTACTTCTTGCAAGGGAAGGCCTAGATACAAACCAGAGGCCGTTTTCCAATCAGAACTTTCCCCCTGAATACTTACATCGGATATTTTACCATCATGGAAGAAAACATGGGCTTGTTTAGCTGTTCCCGGGAAAAGGATAGCCCCCCTAAGGGTATCATCTCCAGTTACGATGGAAGTATCTAGTATAACAGACTTCGCACCATACTTAGCCACTAGGCCTTTCGCATCAATACACGTTAAAACTTCATTTAAGTTCTCAGTAGGAGCACTCAGTTCTGGGTTAGAACTGCAAGAAGCCAATAAGGCCAAAGAAAGTATAAATACGATTTTTTTCATGGTTACAGAATTACACCTAAAATTACCGAAGCTTCCGGACAGAAGCAAGTTAGAAATATTCCAAATTAGACCCGCAAAATAAATACAAGCTCTTAGCGTTTATCGAATTATGAGTATATTTGTTTTTGACGTTAAAAATTCCGTACCCTATGCTACGAAAAAGTGCTATCCTCCTTACCCTCTTGTTGGCTTTCAGTTCAACAACCCAAGCGCAATTTTGGAAAATTGGTAAGAAAGGAGGAACAGGATTCAAAAGATCGACTTTCAATCCACATACTTCGATTGGTTTTGGAGCAGGTAGCTCGCATTATTATAGCCTAACGGACGAATTAACGATGTTTAATCGCCTAGTAAATGACCAAAGTCGTTTCAACGTGGGCGCTCATCTAACCCGGCACATTAGTAAAAATTTTTCGATTAAAGGGAATTTGAATTATATCCGTTTAGCCGGAAATGATTATACATTTGACAATTCAGCACTACTTCCTAAAACACCCGATTTGCGTTTCCGCTTTAGAAATGACATCGTGGAGTTTGGTCTTTCAGGGCTTTTGGAATTAAATGGTAATCAGCAAAATTACATGAAGCGAAACCGATTCTCTCCGTATTTATCTGCTGGAATTGCGCTAGTCTCCACGAATCCTGAGCTTTATCAATTGGATACTTTAGGGGGTGCGGGAATACCAGGAGCCTCTTGGAGAAATTATTCCGATATCATTGCTAGTGATTATCCGACGAACCCCATTCGAAACTATAATGAAACGATTCCTTCCATTGGGTTTTCTATTCCCGTAGGAGTTGGATTTCGGTATCGGTTGAATGACTTTATGGATTTTGGATTTGAAGCTAGCCTTAGAACACAGTTAGGCAATCTTTTTTCAGCGCCTAAAAATCAGCCAGCAAAGACGGAATTTACCACCAAACTCTTAATTCCATCTGAATACGCGACAAACTTAGTCGACCACTATTTTGTTACCCAATTTCAGTTAATCTTCCATTTAGATCGAAGCATTGATTGTCCACCTATCAGAAGGTAAAATAAACACACATACTTTGACATTTGAAGAACTCGGGCTAAGCCCACAAATTTTAGACAGTATCAGTTCCATGGGATACAAGACCGCAACGCCGGTACAATCCCAAGTTATACAACCTATTTTAACGGGCCGTGACATTTTAGCCTCAGCCCAAACCGGAACCGGCAAAACAGCTGCCTTCCTATTACCCATCATCCACAAATTAATTACCGAACCTCATCCCGAGGATCACATTAATGCCCTAATTATCGTTCCTACCCGTGAACTTGCGATTCAAATCGCCGGAAACATGGAAGGTTTAGGCTATTTCACGAATGTGAGCTCGATAGCTATTTATGGTGGAGGGGATGGTAATTCCTTTACGACAGAGAAAACGGCTTTAACGAGTGGCGTTGATATCGTGGTTTGTACCCCAGGTCGCATGATTGCCCACTTAAATATGGGCTATGTGAACCTAAAACACTGCAGTTATTTAGTACTCGACGAGGCAGATCGCATGCTGGATATGGGATTCTCAGATGATTTGATGAAGATTATTTCATTTCTACCTGAGAAGCGCCAGAACCTTTTATTCTCTGCCACTTTTGCCCCTAAAATGAAGGCTTTGGCCCAAAAATTACTGCAAAATCCAGTTGAAATCAACATCGCTGTTTCTAAACCCCCTGAGCAAATCATTCAGGAGGCTTTCGTAGTGTACGAAAAGCAAAAGAGTCCGCTGGTGAAGCACCTGTTGAAGTTACAGGAATACACCCGTGTGATTGTTTTCTGTTCCAAAAAGCAAAATGTTAAATCCCTAACATCCGATTTAAAACGCGCTCGATTCACCGTGGAAGAGATTCACTCGGATTTAGAGCAAGACGTTCGCGAGCAAGTATTGCAAGATTTCAGAAATAAGAAGACAAAGATTTTAGTCGCTACAGACATCCTAAGCCGTGGTATCGATATCGATGAAATCGAATTAGTCATTAATTACGATGTTCCAAATGACGGAGAGGACTACATCCACCGCATTGGTCGTACCGCACGTGCCCAGACGAAAGGCACTGCCTATACGTTCATAACTGAGTCAGAGCAACGCAAGTTTAAGACGATTGAAGATCTACTAGAAAAGGAAGTAACGAAAGCGGCTGTTCCTGAGGAATTTGGGGAGACGCCTGCATACAATCCGGCTGCTCAAAAAAGTTCATTTGGTTACAAAGGAAAATCAGGCGGAGGAAAGTCAAAAGGTAAAAAATTCTGGAAAAAGAAATCATGAGAATTATACTTTTTTTGATGTTGATAAGCCTTTCGGCTTGGGCACAAGATACGACCCAACACATCATTGCGGGCCGTTCTAACGCTAAGATCCAACAAGAAAAACCGTATGTCATCCTGATTTCAGCAGATGGTTTTCGGTCCGATTTTTCACACAAATACGAGGCTAAATTCCTGCAATCGAAAGAAGCGTCCGGCGTAAAGGCGAGCTATATGCAACCCTCCTACCCGTCATTAACATTCCCTAATCACTACAGCATCGCCACGGGTTTATACCCTGCACACCACGGTTTAGTAGACAATACCTATCTAGACGTTCATTCAGGCCAAGAGTACCGTATGTCCAACAAGAAAATGGTGGGAGAGGGAAAATGGTATGGCGGAACGCCACTTTGGGTACTGGCGGAAAAACAACAAATGATGGCCGCTAGTTTTTACTGGGTGGCTTCCGATGCAAATATTCAAGACACTTATCCCTCCTATTATTATGTATACAACGAGGTCATCGATATCAAAAAACGTATCGCTCAGGTCAAAAATTGGCTTTCCTTACCCGCGGATAAGCGTCCACATTTAATCACCTTCTATTTCCCAGAGGTGGATCACGATGCCCACGAATTTGGTCCTGAAGATCCGCGTGTAAAGCAATCGGTCCAATTTGTCGATCAGGCGATCGCTGATTTAGAGGAAGCTGTGGCTCCTTTAGGCTTGCCCATCAACTTTGTATTTGTCTCTGATCACGGCATGAAAGAGGTGGACAATGTGAATACGATAAGTAAGCCTGCGCCATTAAATACCGCGGCGTTTCAGGTACCTTGGGGAGATGCTCTGTTGCATGTGTATGCCAAAGATTCTTCGAAAATCGATTCCACCTACCAAGAATTGAAAAAGGATGCGCGTTTTACTACTTTTCGGCTGGATGAGACCCCACCGCATTGGCATTACCGCAAATCGGATGATCGCTTTAATCGCTTAGGGGATCTTTTATTAGTGCCCAAACTCCCGCAAGTATTCAACCTCTCTACCCGCAAAACCTCGAAAGGCAAACACGGTTTTGACCCCGCGCTACCTGAAATGCGTGCTAGTTTCCAAGCTTGGGGACCCGCCATCAAATCGGGAATGAAATTAGATGGATTCGAGAACGTGAACGTCTACCCTTTTGTGGCTAAAATCCTCGGATTAAACTATGATCCTAAAGCCATTGATGGGGATTTAAAGATGCTGGAAAAGGCCCTAAAATAGAGAACAAATGAAAAACAAAAAGACCTGCACTTTCGAACAGGTCTTTTCATTTCAGTGGTCGCGTAGGGATTCGAACCCCAAACCTTCTCATCCGTAGTGAGATGCTCTATCCAGTTGAGCTACGCAACCATTGCCCTTTCGGGATTGCAAAGGTAGAATTTCTTTGGTAAAATGAAAAACTATCTTCTAAAATTTTCGAAAAAATTATTTCCCTTTGAAATGAGGAGCCCTTTTCTGCATAAAGGCAGACACCCCTTCCGCAAAGTCTTCACTGTGACCCAAGGTCGTTTGCTCTTCTGCTTCCAAAGCTAGGGTTGCTGCTAAATCCTGATTATAAGCGCGTTGCAAACTACGCTTCATAAGCGAAATCGCGAGAGTTGCTTTCTTGGAAAAAGCTAAAGCCACCTCATGCACCTTTGTCTCCCATTCTCCTTCAGAAACTACTTCTGCCACCAATCCCATTTCTTTCGCCTCAGAAGCTCCTAGTTTTCTACCAGTGGTGGCTAAATCAAATGCGCGATGATAGCCTACTGACTGCATTAAAAAGGCGGTAGAACCAGCGTCCATGGCTAAACCGATTTGAACAAATAACTCCGAAAAATAAGCATCCTCGTGCGCGATGAGATAATCACAGGCTAACGCTAAACTACAGCCGGCACCCGCAGCTACCCCATTGATTGCTCCAATAACAGGCTTATTTAATCCACGCAGAGCCATAATCATCGGATTATAGGTAGCGCGTAATACATTACCCAGATTCGGGTCAGTTACTCCTGACTTCAAGTCTGCGCCAGAACAAAAGGCCTTCCCTTCGCCAGTAATGACCAATACACGGATCTCATCATCCATTTGTGCGGCCTCTGCCACTTCTCTGATTTCATGAATTAATCCTGCATTCAAGGCATTGTAAACTTCAGGACGATGTAATGTCACTGTCCAGATGGGACCGTTCCGGTGGAGCTTAAGGTAGTTGAAAGTCATAGCTTCTGATTATAAATGTTTTCTCAACCTCGCCACCGGTATACCTAGCTGATCACGGTATTTAGCGACGGTTCTGCGCTTCACGACAAAGCCGCGTTCGAGTAATAATTGTTCTAAATCTTCATCCGAATGCGGTTCTGAGCTCGGTTCTTGTTCGATAATCTCACGCAAAATATTCTTCACCTCTCGGGTTGAGAAATCCTCACCAGATTCGTGAGTGATGCCTTCGGAGAAGAAGTATTTGAGGGGATAAATGCCAAAATCCGTTTGGACTGACTTCGCAGAAACCACCCGAGAGACCGTAGAAATATCCATTTCGATCATCGCCGCGATTTCTTTCATCTTCATCGGCTTTAAAACGGCCTCATCTCCTGTCAAAAAGAAATCATATTGCTTCGCTACGATACTTTCCATTGTTTTCATCAAGGTGCCTTGGCGTTGCTGAATGGCTGAAATGAACCAGGAAGCCGAATCTAATTTGTGTTTGATAAAAGTAACGGCCTCTTTGATGTCCTTTTGTTGCTTATCGCCTTTATCATAGGTCTGCAACATCTCTTGGAAAGCACGAGATACCCGAAGTTCGGGAGCATTTTTGCCATTGATTTTGATTTCAATCTTACCGTTTAGGTTCGTAATGATAAAATCTGGCTGCAAATAAGGCGCAATAGGGGCGTCGTCTCCCCCACCGGGTTTGGGATTCAAATGGGTAATGACTTGCATTGCCTTTTTGAGCTCCTCCTCTGTGATAGCGAGTTTAGCGAGTAAGACGTTGAAATGTTTTTTGGAAAACTCCTCAAAAAAATCATCCACTAAACGAATAGCCAAAATATGGGCTGGGGCCTCGGATTCTTTGCGGTGCAATTGCAAGGAAAGACATTCCTGCAAGGATCGAGCTGCGATACCAGCCGGATCTAGAGACTGCACTTTAAACAATACCTGTTCGACTTCATCATAATCGGTTTCAAAGCCCTGCGTAAAAGCAAGATCGTTGACAATGCTTTCGATATTCCGGCGCAAATAGCCGTCCTCTTCTAAGGAACCGATGATTTGCTGGGCGAGAATTTCTTCGCGCTCGGTACGTACGACGTAACGGATTTGGTTTAACAGATATTCTTGAGTGCTCGATTCGGTGGCCAAAGGGCGTTCACGGGTCTCCTCATTAGGATCATACGAATCCCCAGCCATCTTGTATCCGGCATAGTCATCTTGCAGGTAATCCCCTACTTCCATTTCCTCTCGCTCTAAATCATCCAAGGTTTCGCGGGGTTCTTGCTCCTCCTGATGATCTAAACCTTCCTCTAAAGCTGGATTATCCTCTAATTCCTCCTCGATCCTAGCGACTAATTCTGCGGTAGGAATCTGCAACAACTTGATAAATTGTATCTGTTGTGGCGAGAGGTTCTGTTGTTGATTCTGTTTTAAGGATAATCCCTGCATGGCCTAAGTAATATACACCAAAGATAAGCCGATTTTTAATTACAAATAAATAAAATAAATCGGTTTTTTATCCGTATTTTTGAGGGTTATTGCCTCTAATGAGGCCTTTTTATTAACAATGCCCGAGTCATTTATGCAAATCAAAGAAATACTAGGTTTAACACCCACGCAGCAGAGCATCGTTGTGAAAGGTTGGGTTCGTACGAAAAGAGTTTCCTCTTCTGTCGCGTTTATTGCGATTAATGATGGGTCGACCATCCACAATATTCAAGCAGTCGTTTCCGAGGGAACTGTTTCGGAAGAAACGTTAAAATTAGTGACTACGGGATCTTGTATCGCCGTCACAGGTAAATTAATTGCCTCCCAAGGTCAAGGCCAAAGCGTAGAAGTAGAAGTCGTTTCCATCGAGGTTTATGGAACCGCTGATCCGGAGAAATACCCTTTACAACCTAAGAAACACTCTTTAGAGTTCTTACGCGAGATTGCCCACTTACGTCCACGGACGAATACATTTTCTGCCATTTTGCGTATCCGCCATGCTTTGGCTTACGCGATTCATACCTATTTCAACACTAACGGATTCTTCTATTTACACACACCTATCATTACAGGGTCGGATGCAGAGGGTGCTGGCGAGATGTTCCGAGTGACAACTTTGGACCCGATTAATCCTCCTTTAACAGAAGAGGGCAAAGTGGATTACAAAGAAGATTTCTTTGGAAAAGAGACGAATTTGACGGTTTCAGGACAATTAGAGGGTGAATTAGGAGCGATGGCTTTGTCCAAAGTATATACGTTCGGCCCTACTTTCCGCGCAGAGAATTCGAACACCACCCGCCACTTAGCGGAGTTCTGGATGATCGAACCGGAAGTCGCATTTTATGAATTAGCGGATAATATGAATTTAGCGGAGGACTTCACTAAATTCTGTATCAAATATGCCTTAGATCACTGCGCGGACGATATTGCTTTCTTAGAAAAACGCTTAATCGAAGAGGAAAAGAACAAAAAGAAAGAAGAGCAGTCTGAAATGACTTTATCTGAAAAGTTGCGTTTCGTGACTGAAAACGAATTCGAACGTTTAACCTACACAGAAGCTATCGACATTTTGTTAAACTCCAAAGCGCACAAAAATGGTAAATTCGTCTATCCAGTAGAATGGGGAATCGACCTTCAATCGGAGCACGAGCGTTATTTAGTCGAGAAACACTTCAAAAAACCGGTTATTCTTACGAACTACCCTAAAGACATCAAGGCCTTTTACATGAAGCTTGACGAAGACGGTAAAACGGTTCGCGCGATGGATGTTTTATTCCCAGGAATTGGAGAAATTATCGGTGGATCGCAGCGTGAAGATGATTATGCGAAATTATTGCAACGCACGAAAGAGGTAGGAATCGAGGAAGATTCTATCTGGTGGTATTTAGAAACACGTCAATTCGGATCTGCTCCACACGCGGGTTTCGGACTTGGATTCGAGCGTTTGGTCTTATTTGTGACGGGTATGAGCAATATCCGTGACGTTATTCCGTTCCCACGTACCCCCAAAACGGCTGAATTCTAAAATGTTTGGTTTAAAGCACGCAATCAATGGCCTAGTGGAACTCATCAAGAATGAACGCAATGCGCGTTTTCATTTAGTGAGCACGGCTGTGGTGATTTATGTGGGCTGGAAAGTAGGATTCGAGGCATCGGAATGGCTTTGGATTTCCTTGGCGGTGGCGGGTGTTTGGGTGGCTGAATTGTTGAATACCTCCTTAGAGCGTATCACCGATTTGGTTTCGCCGGAACAAAGTGAATTAGCGAAGAAGGCCAAAGATTATGCCGCTGGGGCGGTTTTAGTGATGGCAATTTGGGCGATTATCGTCTTTTTACTTGTCGCTGTACCGCGCATTTTATTGAATTTAATGCTTTAAGAGCACAGAAATATGAAAGAATACGGATCGAGTGTTCAAAAATTAGTGAATTATATTTTGACCATTGCAGATGAAGAGCAAAGGACAAAATACGCTTATTTGATGGTGGAAGTGATGAAACAAATCCACCCAAACATGAAGGACAATAGCCAAGATTATTCGAAGAAGCTTTGGGATGATTTATACATCATGTCAAACTTCCAACTGAATGTGACTGGCCCTTTTCCTCCACCCTCTCCTGAATCACTAGGAAAAGCGCCTCGCAAAGTGGCGTATAACCAGCATAACTTGCGTTTCAAGCATTATGGCCGCAACGTAGAATTATTAATTCTTCGCGCTATAGCAGAAGAAAAAGTAGAGGATAAGAAAATTTTAGTAGCGTATATCGCCCGCTTAATGAAAGGTTTTTATGTAACCTGGAACAAGGAATCGGTGGACGATACGGTGATTTGGCAAAACATCAAAGAGATGTCGGAAAACCTATTAGGTACTATCGTGGACGAACTTTCGCAAGAGGGATTAGGTCACGCTAAAGTGGCAAATAACGCTAGAAATGCCTATAACGCACCAGAATACCCGAATAGCAATAACAATAACCGAAACAATAATTACCGGAAGAATAACTTCAGAAACAATAATAACAACCGAAATAACAATTTCCGTAAAAATAAGTAATCATTTATGGCATCATTTAAAGTAACCGGTGGCCGCCGTTTAAAAGGAGAAATTACTCCTCAAGGAGCAAAAAACGAAGCATTGCAGATTTTGTGTGCCGTGGTTTTAACAGCAGAACCTGTAACCATTCACAATATCCCGAACATTCGCGACGTCAATCAACTAATTGACTTATTAGGCGATATGGGCGTGAGTATGCGTCGTTTATCCGAGTCAAGCATTGAATTCGATGCCTCACAAGTGAACATTGATTACTTAGAATCAGAAACGTACAAGAAGAAAGCAGCGGCCCTTCGCGGATCGGTCATGCTTTTAGGACCTACGTTAGCCCGTTTCAAAAAAGGACGTATTCCTTCCCCGGGTGGAGACAAAATCGGCCGCAGAAGATTGGATACCCACTTCTTTGGCTTCATGAAGTTGGGCGCTAAATTCAACTACAGCCCTGAAGATGGTGGAATCTACGAAGTGGATGCATCGCAATTACAAGGCGCATACATGTTATTAGACGAAGCATCTGTAACGGGAACGGCAAACATTTTGATGGCAGCGGTGTTAGCCAAAGGCAAGACAACCATCTACAACGCCGCTTGCGAACCTTATTTACAACAATTGAGTAAGATGTTAAACCGCATGGGAGCAAAAATCTCAGGCATCGGTTCGAACATGTTGATCATCGAGGGTGTAGACGAATTGCACGGAACAGAGCACACAATGCTTCCAGATATGATCGAGATCGGTTCATTCATCGGTTTAGCGGTGATGACACAATCCGAAATCACGATCAAAAACTGCCAAATTCCTGAATTAGGCATCATTCCTGATGTTTTCAAAAAACTAGGAATCAAAATGGAATTCCGCGGCGATGATATTTTCATTCCGTCACAAGAGCACTATGAATTAGAAAACTTCATCGATGGCTCGATGTTAACGATCTCTGACCACCCGTGGCCAGGTTTCACACCAGACTTATTATCGATCATTTTAGTGACGGCGATTCAGGCCAAAGGAACGGTGTTAATCCACCAAAAAATGTTCGAATCCCGTCTATTCTTCGTGGACCGTTTGATTGAAATGGGTGCCCAAATCATCCTTTGTGATCCGCACCGCGCCACGGTTGTTGGTTTCGATCGCAAGCAAACCTTGAAAGGAATCCGCATGTCGTCACCTGACATCCGTGCGGGTGTTTCCCTTTTAATCGCGGCGATGTCTGCAAACGGCACTTCGATTATCGATAACATCGAACAAATCGATCGTGGTTACCAAAACATTGATACGCGCTTGAACGCCATCGGCGCTGAAATCGTTCGTATCTAATGTCCTTTCTTGCTAAAATCAAACAGACCGTCCAATTAGCCTTGCCCATCGTGGTAGGCGAATTGGGCGTTATGTTAATGGGTCTCGCTGACACCATTCAAGTAGGCCAAATGTCCTCTGGCGCCGCCGAAAGCTTAGGTGCCTCCGGTATGGCTGGATCTATTTTCTTTACCGTTGCTGTAGTGGGAATCATCTGCTTGCAAATCGTATCACCCATGATTTCAAAAGCAGTGGCAGAAGGGGATAAAACAGAATGCGGAAACCTTTTGCGCGCAAATTTAAGAGTAGCTACGCTTTTAGGTGTAGTCACTATACTTATCACCGGAATTGTCGGGCTGAATTATGATTTATTTGGCCAAACAGAAGCCAATAAAATCTTAACCCTTCCCTTTTTGAGTTTGATATCCGTTTCCGTGTTACCCATTTTTTGGTTCATTGCCTTGAAAAGCTTTATGGATGGATTGCAACGGACAACTGTAGGGATGACGATAACCCTCATTGCCTTGGCGTTGAATGTGTTTGGCAACCATATTTTGATCAATGGATTATGGGGTTTCCCGGCCCTGGGACTATTTGGATCGGGCATTTCAACCTTACTTTCTCGCCTATTTATGGCTGGTACATTGGCCATTTATGTATTCACAAGAGAAGAATTTAAACCTTACCTGCGCAAAGGGCATGTACATTCAGTGAAGAATGTTTTAGAGAAAAATATTCTGCGCATCGGAATTCCATCCGGCATGCAAGGTTTCTTTGAGATTGCGACGTTCGGGATGGCCGTCGTAATGATGGGCTGGATTTCAGTCACTGCGCAGGCAGCTCATATCGTTGCTATTAACATGGCATCTATCACCTATATGATGGCTACAGGCATCGCAGTTGCAGGCGGAATTAATGTAGGAACAGCCATAGGGGAACGCAACCGCGCCGGAATCATTGAGTCTGGTAAAGCAGCCTTAATCCTCTCCATCTTGTTTATGGGGGCCTGTGCCTTGGTATTTTACTTCGGACGCGAATACTTGGTGCGAGGATATACACAAGAATTACCGGTTATAGCAATTGCGGTTACTTTGGTGGTTTGGGGTGCCATATTTCAGCTATTTGATGGTATTCAGGCCGTTTCACTTGGATTATTACGTGGACTCCAGGATTACAAAATCCCTACCGCCATCACCGTTATCTCCTATTGGGGAGTTGGAATTCCACTCTGTTATTATATCGGTATTTACGAAAAAGTAGGTGCCGTAGGCATTTGGATTGGATTAACCGCGAGTTTAATTTGCTCCTCCGCGCTGCTTTCTTGGCGCTTTTATGTGAGGGCGAAGAGGGTGAATTTTGAGGATTTGGAGGTCGAATAATTTTCAAAGAGCAAAGTCCAAAGTTCAAAGTTCAAAGTTCAAAGATGGTATCGCCTCCAGCGATGGATTTAGTATTTAAAATAAATACGCAGAATTATTTCTTCAAACCATTCTAAGATTCTGAAAATACTTTAACATTTAATTAAGGCTTTTTAGTCAATAAAAAATACTCTTTCTGTTTTAAAATCTATAAGTTTACCATCTTTCATATATTCGAATCGAATAATTTTAACACCCCGCTTTAGTCCTTTAACGTCTATAAATAACTTATTACCATTTATAAATTGTTTATTTTTAAAACTTGTTTTAACATCAATAGACTTTTCAATATCAAAATCTTTTTCATCAACAATTGAAATGGTTTGGGGCAAAACATCCACATTTATTGTATTGTCAAATTCAATAGTCATTTGATTTTGAATACTTGCAGTTGAATATATCATATAACCAGATTGCGTAGCAAAAGTAATATTCCTGGTAGAAGAACCACAAATATTTGACGCCGAAACTGTAAACATCATATTTTGTCCAGAGCTTGGTTGAATCCATGCATTAATATTTTTGACACCACTAATTCCCCACCAAACACTTGATGTATTGGGCACCCAGCTCACGTTAGTTGTCAACAGATTTGGAAATAAATTTGTATTAATGGTATGATATCCCGAAGGAATACTATTGAAAGTATTAACAACAACACTTCCATCCCTTGTCATACTTTGCAAATTAGGAGTTGTTTGCGTTTGGTAAACTACATCAATTTGACTAGTATTTAAATTATATCTCATTAAATCAACTTGCATTGGAGAAAAAATAGACATACAATTCGGAGTAGTATAAGACATGAAATTTGTCATTTGTGATGTGGGATTAGAACTAATTCCGCATGAAGAACAAGAAGTAAAAATACAGGAAATAGGATTTATACATGATTGATTCTGTACATTATCAATTGAAGTATCAGAAAGGCCATCATCTCCATTATTCTGAAATGTATGAATTAACCCAAAAAAATGACCCATTTCATGAGCAACAACTTTACCAGACGCTAATTCATAATTAATTGTCGAGTTAGGATCACAATGAGTAATCGCCCGAATTCCTCCTATTATTAACATTTTTTTATTTTCAGAAGGCACAAATCCTGCAGTCATTTGGCTATTAGATGGCAGGACATAAATATTAATACAATTGTTTTGAAATGAGTTTAATGAATTTGTAATTATATTAGAGGCGATTGCCTCTTTAGGCGTGCTTGAATTACTTAAATAATCATCTGCCCATCTCCTTGAACCAGAAAGACTAAAAAATATACCATACGAATTAAATGAACTATTGAGATTTGAAATTATGGTATTATCGATTGAATTAGAATACCCATTTCCTGAATTTCCATCTATCCTGTGTATATAAACATTCACAAAATAGATTTTACAAGGTTGAGGTGTAAGAGACAAAATTAATGATTTTAAATTAATTGCCTTAAAAGGTGAAGGGGTGTAACAAAAACTTTGGCCAAAAATAAAAACGGAATTCCCTAATAAGGTAGAAAAAAGAAATAGAATCTTAACTATTTTCATTTTGAACATTTATTCAAAATTGAAAACCTGACATTATAAAGCTTCTGATTGTAAAAGTTTAATACCTCCTGTCTAGAAGTTGGATAAGGTGTAATCTCTCGTATTACAAAAATTAAATTGTTAAATGAATAATACCAATGGCCATACCCTTCGACCAAACAATTCACTGAAGGGAATTGAAATTTTTTATATCCATAGCCTAAACCTAAATCAAATAAAGGTAATGTATACTTTATATCATTTCTACTTAATCTAAGTAAAACATCAGAGGACATATCACATGAAGTTTCACCCAAATAGCAACCACGACTAATTCTGACAACTTCAATTTCAAGAAAATCATCTTTTAAAGGTATATTTATTTTTTCCCCTACTTTAAGTTCAAGATTTAAGGAATCTCCTACAATTTTTAAATTTTGAAAGACACTTAACGAATCATTTAAACTTTCATCAAAAGAGGATATCCCTTTTCTACATCCAAGGCAAGTAAATAAAATCAAAAGAAGAAAATTTACTATTTTCATACAACCTTAAATCGTTTAAAATATGATTACATTCCTTCAATTTAAAAAAATAAACACAAATAATTATATTTTTTAGCGAATAATTACAAAATTTATTATTCGCTAAAATTCAAATTACTCTATTAACTTATAAAAATTTAAAATTAGAAAAATAACAACAATTAGGATTTTAAGTAATCAATTAAATCTAAAAAATCAAAAAAGGCGCAAATTGCGCCTTTTTTGATCCCCTATTTGAACTTTGCTCTTTGAACTTTGTTTAGGAGTGAATAGACCTCTTCGCAGTAGCCGCCAAGCAAGCCTCTTTCATCGCCTCCGTATAGGTAGGGTGTGCATGAGACATGCGAGCTACATCTTCAGCTGAAGCACGGTATTCCATCGCAACGACTGCTTCCGCAATCATATCGGCTGCACGAGCTCCTATAATGTGAACGCCAAGGATTTCATCCGTCGTTGCGTCTGCTAGTACTTTCGCTAAACCGTCCACATCGCCCGATGCAATCGCACGACCTAAGGCCTTGAATGGGAATGTACCTTCTTTGTAAGCAATACCCGCTGCTTTTAATTCTTGTTCTGTTTTACCTACAGAAGCCACTTCTGGCCAAGTATAAACAACACCTGGAATTAAGTTGTAGTTAATGTGTGGTTTTTGACCAGCAATGACTTCCGCCACAAACGTTCCTTCTTCTTCCGCTTTGTGCGCTAACATGGCGCCACGAACAACGTCACCGATGGCATAAATGCCTGGAACAGCTGTTTGAAGCGTATGCTCATCTACAGCGATGCGACCACGCTCATCAGCCGTCAAACCAGCCGCAGCAAGGTTTAAACCATCTGTATACGGACGACGACCGATGCAAACTAAACAATAATCCCCTTTGATCTCGACTTCTTTCCCCGCCGAATCTAGTGCTTTCACCGTCACTTCTTTGCCTTTAACGGCTGCAGAAGTCACTTTGTGAGATAAGTAGAAATCTGCGCCCATTTTGGCAATCGACTTCTGTAATTCTTTTCCCATCGTCTTATCCATCGTCGGAATCATGCTATCGGCAAATTCAACGAATGAAACCTTAGAACCTAAACGCGCATAAACCGAGCCTAATTCAGCACCAATGACACCTGCGCCAATCACGATTAGGTGTTTCGGCACTTCTTTCATCTTGAGGGCCTCTGTCGACGTGATGATACGCTCTTTATCCACGGGGATAAAAGGTAAGATTGTCGGCTTAGAACCGGTTGCGATGATAATATTTTTTGCAGCAATCACTTCAGAAGAACCATCTTCTTTCGTCACTTTCACCGTTTTGGCGGAGTCAAATGAACCCAAACCGTGGAAAGTGGTGATCTTATTTTTCTTCATCAAATACGAGATACCCGCATTCAAATTCGAAACCACACCTGCTTTACGCTTGATCATTTGGCCCATGTTCACCTTCGGCTTCGCGATGTCGATTCCATGCTCCTGGAAGCTATGAACGGCATTGTAATAATGCTCAGACGAGTCCAAAAGCGCTTTGGAAGGAATACATCCTACATTTAAACAAGTTCCACCCATCACGGCGTATTTCTCAATGATGGCTACCTTGAAACCTAATTGAGCCGAACGGATCGCCGAAACGTATCCTCCTGGGCCTGAACCAATAACTACTACATCAAAATCTTGCATATAGGCGATTGTAAGCGAATAGGCCCGCTAAGGCCTATTCTGTTAATTAAATATCTAATAATAAACGAGCTGGATCCTCTAAAAGTTGCTTGATGCGAACTAAGAAGCTAACCGACTCACGGCCATCGATAATACGGTGATCGTAGGATAAAGCTAAGTACATAATAGGACGGATGACGATTTGGCCATCAACTACTACTGGACGCTCTACGATATTATGCATACCTAAGATCGCCACTTGTGGTGCGTTGATAATCGGTGTCGATAACATCGAACCAAATACCCCCCCATTCGTAATGGTGAACGTTCCACCGCTCATTTCCTCTAAGCTCAATTTGTTCTCGCGTGCCTTACCTGCTAAACGAACCACTTCAGATTCGATTCCGGCAAGAGACAAGTTCTCCGCAGAACGAATCACAGGAACCACTAAACCTTTCGGTGCAGATACTGCAATCGAAATATCACAATAATCGTGGAAAACGATTTCGTCGCCATCGATTTTAGCATTCACCGATGGGAATTCTTTCAAGGCAACGCACACTGCTTTCGTGAAGAAAGACATGAAGCCTAAGCCTACGCCGTGCTTCTCCTTGAATTTATCTTTGTATTTACCGCGAAGATCCATTACAGGCTTCATGTCCACTTCGTTAAACGTCGTCAACATCGCTGTTTCATTCTTCACCGCCACTAAACGACGAGCCACTGTTTTACGCAATGAGCTCATTTTTTCGCGACGCGTTCCACCGGCTGGTGCAACAGGTACTGCCGGAGCAGAAGCGGCTGGAGCCGGTGCAGAAGCTGGCTTAACCGCAGCCACCGCATCTTCTTTTGTGATACGACCACCTACACCCGAACCTGCTACCGAAGCAGCAGAAATTCCTTTTTCATCTAATATTTTTGCTGCCGCTGGAGATGGATGACCCGCCGCATAATTTGCGTCTCCTGAAGAAGTAGGAGCTGATGGTGCAGCAGGTGCCGCTACTGGAGCCGGGGCAGCCGCAGCTACTGAACCTCCTACGGTGATTCTTGCCAAAATTCCTCCGATCGGCACAACCGATCCTGATTCTGCCACGATTTCTAATACACCCGCCGATTCAGCTGGCAATTCAAATGTCGCTTTATCTGATTCTAACTCACAAAGTACTTCGTCTAAAGAAACGCTATCCCCTGTTTTCTTATTCCAAACAGAGACCGTCACTTCCGTGATCGACTCCCCTACCGCAGGAACTTTTACTTCTAAAACAGATGTAGGACCCGCCGATGCTGTAGGTGTTGCTACAGGAGCTGGTGCAGCTACGGCCTCTGCCGGTGCGGCATCCGCTACTTTCACTGAAGCCGTTGCTCCACCTGCTTCAATCGTACAGATGATAGCTCCGATCGGAAGAACATCGCCTTCTTTCGCTACAATATGCAACACACCTTCTGCCTCTGCAGGCAATTCAAAGGTCGCTTTGTCCGATTCTAATTCGCACAAAACCTCGTCTAATTTCACGTGATCGCCTTCCTTCTTGTTCCAAGTAGCAACAGTCACTTCCGTAATCGACTCGCCCACAGCGGGCACTTTCATTTCTATAGCCATGATAATTCTATTATTCGAATGCTTTGTTAATTAGGTTTGCTTGCTCTACACCGTGCACTTTTAAGAATCCAGTCGCAGGAGAAGCAGATTTTTTACGCGCTACTAAACCTTTGAATTTAGACCAGCCAAATTCGCGGATTACATAGGACCAATAACCCATGTTTTCAGGTTCCTCCTGCACGAAGTATACATCGGCACCTTTGTATTTCGCTAATTCAGCATCCACAAGTTTCGCAGGGAATGGGTGTAATTGCTCTATACGGATAATGGCCACGTCCTTGCGCTTATCTTTTTCTTGACGATCCAATAGATCGAAGTACACTTTACCTGAGCAAAGTAATACCTTTTTCACTTTGGCCTTATCTGCATAGTTATCGCCTATCACCTCTTGGAATTTACCTTTTGTAAAGTCTTCGATTGGCGACACCACTTTCGGGTGACGGAAAATGGACTTAGGCGACATCACTACTAATGGCTTACGGAAATCCCATGTCAATTGACGGCGTAAGGCGTGGAAAATATTCGCAGGCGTCGTTAGGTTCGCCACGATCATGTTGTTTTCTGCCGATAGCTGTAAGAAACGTTCTGGTCGCGCATTCGAGTGCTCTGGACCTTGGCCCTCATACCCGTGCGGCAATAACATCACTAAACCGTTTTGTGTACCCCACTTCGATTCGTGAGAGGAAACAAACTGATCAATCATCGTTTGAGCGCCATTCGCAAAGTCACCAAACTGTGCTTCCCAAATAACCAAGGCATCTGGATTCGCTAACGCATAACCAAATTCGAAACCTAGTACGCCGTACTCAGAAAGTAAGGAGTTATAAATCTGTGCTTTTTCTTGACCTTCTTTGATGTGGTTCAAGGAGTTATAGTTCTCATTCGTGTTTGCATCGTGTAATACGACGTGACGGTGTGAGAAGGTACCCCGTTGAACGTCTTGACCAGATAAACGGACTGGTTTGCCTTCTAATAAAAGAGAGCCATAGGCTAATAATTCTGCCGTAGCCCAATTTAATTGGCCTTTTTCGAAATAGCCTTTTCGATCTGCAATCACTTTTTCGATTTGCTTTAAGGCTGTAAAACCTTTCGGCAGTGTAGTTAAGGCTTTCGCCACTTGATCAATGACGTCCTTCGAGATCGCCGTTTTAGGCGACGAATCGAAATCGTTTTCGTTCGAGAAACGAAGCGCTGACCAACGGTTATCTAATTTCAATGGAACATAGGGTGGGCTCACTTTTTGCTTCACCATATCTAAACGAGCTTGCAATTCCGCTTTGAAAGCAGAATCCATTTCCTCAGCTAATTTCGCCTCGATCTCGCCGTTTTTAATTAATTGTTGTGTGTAAACCTCACGTGGGTTTGGATGATTCGTAATGTTCGCATACAAAGTAGGCTGCGTAAAACGAGGCTCATCAGATTCGTTGTGGCCATTTCGGCGGTAACAAACCATATCCACAAACACATCGCGGTTAAATTCTTGACGGTATTCTGCGGCCATACGAGATACAAATACCACTGCCTCTGGATCGTCTCCATTCACGTGGAATACAGGTGCATCGATGATTTTAGCCACATCCGTGCAATAAATGGCTGAACGCGCATCTTCAAAGTCAGTCGTAAAACCTACCTGGTTATTGATCACAAAGTGGATCGTTCCACCTGTACCATAACCATTTAATTTCGCCATCTGAGTCACTTCATAAACGATACCTTGACCGGCTACTGCCGCATCTCCGTGAATTAAAATAGGTAATACTTTATCGTAATCTCCAGCATAATGAGCATCTGCACTTGCTCGACAGAAACCTTCTACTAAGGGGTTAACTGCTTCTAAGTGAGATGGATTAGGCGCTAATTTCAACGAAATCTCGCTTCCTTTGGGAGAAATATGTTTGCTTGAATACCCTAAGTGGTATTTTACGTCGCCATCACCGTGGATTTCGTTGGGAACATTTCCTTCGAAACCATCAAAGATTGCTTCATAGGATTTGTGCATGATATTTGCCAAAACGTTCAAACGCCCTCTGTGCGCCATTCCGATTACCGCTTCTTTCACACCCGCATCTGCTGCCACATTGATAATGGCATCCAAACCGGCAATGGTGGATTCACCACCTTCTAAGCCGAAACGCTTTTGGCCTAAATATTTAGTACCTAAGAAGTTCTCAAAAACAACCGCCTCATTAATCTTCTGCAGAATGTGCTTTTTCTCCTCAAAAGTAGGCTTAAATGAAAGTGCTTCCTTTTCGATTTTATTACGCAACCACTCTTTTTGCTGCACGTCACGGATATACGAATATTCGAAACCGATCGTACCCGCATAAATTTTATGTAAAGCTGCTTGAATTGTACGTAAAGTCACCGCACCTAAACCCATAAAAGACCCTGCTTGGAAAACAGTATCTAAATCCGCCTCTGACAATGAATAATCTGCCAAATCTAAACGTGGCTTGCGATCCTTGCGCTGACGAACCGGATTCGTTTTAGCTAATAAATGGCCTCTAGAACGAAATGCCTTGATCAAGGAGATAACTGCCATTTCATTCTGAACGTGGCTTGAATCAGCTGAAACAGCGCCCGCAGGAGCTCCCTCGCCTAACCAGGTTTGAGAAAAATCGAAACCTTTGAAGAAATCTCTCCAAGAGCTATCTACTGAATTGGGATCTTGTTTGTACGCCTCATACAAGTCAGCTATGACTTGTGTGTCGGCATTGGCTACGTAGGAAAATGGATCCATAAGTTAATTTTCTAGGCTTTAGGCCAAAGAAATGTTTCAATGTTTTGGTTTAGTACAATCTTAACAATCTATAAATGCTAAAATCTACGCAATTTACTATTTGCTCCGCAAAATACCCCTAAATTTTTGTGGGTTTTTTAGCTATAAGTGCACAAATTTCTGAGGAATTTTATCCATTAATAAAGTACCCTAAAATTTCTTTAATTATTTCAATTTTTTCCCCATAAATCACCACTAATTGACCTGTTGATTTAGGGCCTAAATTGACCCAATTTCCCCAATCCAAAATCAAGTTGATAACTCAGAAAAATTTGGTGAAAACCAGAGGCTTCACTGGTAATCGAACTAACCAATGTGGACACATTTTTACCCAGAAAATCATACGAATATCCTACTCTAAAATTAACCCCTAATGGAACCTCAATCGAACCTAATAGTGCCGGATCCCCAAACTCTGATCCTGTTTGTTGGTACCAAATACCTAACCCCAGCTTTTCTTGGTACCAATACACCGCATTAAAATCCACTTTTGTCTGCAGATCCTTTCGTAAAACACTTCCCACTTTTAGGGTGTGTAACTCTCCTACTGGAAAATAATAGGAGGCCTGCACATAGAGCGGCGCATCGCCTAACCCATCAAATCGATTCGTAGGCTTTGAAATTCCCACCATTAGGGCTTCTTTTCGATAGGCTACCCCTATCCCAATACTGCCTAATAACTCACTCGAACCCGATTTGCCCAGAATAGGGTATTGGTTGACTCCTAGATTAACCCCGTAACTCAAGTGATTACCTCTCCCCCAATACACCTGTTTAGAACCGACCACAGCTAATCCCAAGTTCGATGAAATCAGGCCTGAAGGAGTCGCATAGGATTGATCCGTGTTATATCCTAAAAATCCCAAGCCCCAGCTGCCCTTTTGCAAAGGCATATCAATGCTCATCAACTGCTGCGAAGACAAAGCACCACCGATGGTTTGAAAAAGAGGCTTTTTGCGAAAGACCCCTTTGGCAGAAAAAATCTGCTGCGCTCCTGCATCCGCCGGATTAATGGCTAACGGGAGGAATGGATAAGCCATGCGCAACGATTCTTGCTGGGCATGAACCGCGAAAGCTAGACACAAAAAAAAGACTATTTTTTTCAAAGTTACTGACAATGTGACACCTCTTGCCTGCTTGGAATTAAAATTGCAAAAGGCAGATCAAATTTAGGATTAATAATTTTAAAAAATATGAAAGAAACAGGTAACATCTCCATTCACACCGAGAACATTTTCCCCATCATCAAGAAATTTCTCTATTCGGATCACGAGATTTTCCTTCGTGAGCTAGTATCAAACGCTGTAGATGCTTCCCAAAAAATCAAGCGCTTAAGTTCCATTGGCGAATTTAATGGCGAATTAGGGGAGTTGAAAGTGAAAGTAAGTTTTGACAAAGACAAGAAAACGATCACGATTTCAGACAACGGTATCGGTATGACCGCCGAAGAAATCAAGAAATACATCAACCAAATCGCCTTCTCCGGTGCTACGGAATTCGTAGAAAAATACAAGGACCAAGGAGAAGACAAAGGAATCATCGGCCATTTTGGTCTAGGTTTCTATTCTGCCTTCATGGTAGCAAAAGAAGTAGAGATTATCTCTAAATCATACCAAGAGGGTTCTGAAGCCGCTACTTGGAAGTGCGATGGCTCTACAGAATACACAATTGGACCCGCTAAAAAGAAAACACGTGGAACGGATATCATCTTGCACATCGCAGAAGATTCAGAAGAGTTTTTAGAAGAATATAAACTAAAGTCCATCTTAGAGAAATACGGTAAATTCTTGCCGATCGAGATTGAGTTTGGCGATAAGGTCATCAATAACCCGAACCCAATTTGGACTAAATCTCCATCTGATTTAACAGACGAGGATTATTTGAAATTCTATGAGGAATTATATCCATTCCAAGAGAAACCTTTGTTCTGGATTCACCTGAATGTGGACTATCCGTTCAACTTGACGGGTATCTTGTATTTCCCAAAAGTGAAGAACGAGATGCAATTGCAACGCGAAAAAATCTCTCTTTACAGCCGCCAAGTATTCATCACCGATGAAGTAAAAGACATCGTTCCTGAATTCTTGATGTTATTGCACGGGGTAATTGACTCGCCAGATATTCCATTAAACGTTTCTCGCTCGTTCTTACAAGCGGATTCGAATGTGAAGAAAATCAACTCGTATATCACGAAGAAAGTCGCTGATAAATTAGCTGAATTGTTCAAAGCTGATCGCCCATCATTCGAAGAGAAATTCGCTAACATTGGTTTGTTTATCAAGTACGGAATGATCTCGGATGAAAAATTCTTCGAGAAAGCAAAAGATTTTTGTCTAGTTCAAGATACGAATAACAAGTATTTCACGTTAGACGAATACAGTGAAGAGGTGCAAGCTGCTCAAACAGACAAAGATGGAAACAAAGTTTACTTGTATACCACTGACGTAGAGCAACAAGATGCCTTTATTCAATCCGCCCAAAACAAAGGATATTCCGTTATTAAATTGGATACCCTAATCGACAGCCACTTCATTAACACGATGGAGTCTAAGTTAGAAAAGACGCAATGGAAGCGTGTAGATGCTGATGCGGTCGATAAATTAATTAATACAGGGATTACCTTAGAAGCGATATTATCAGATACTCAAAAAGAGAGCGTGAAGAAAGTCTTCGAGGAAACCCTGAATGATAAACAGAAAGTGGTTGCCGTAGAAGCGATGTCACCAGATGAATTGCCTGCTATCGTCACTCAAAACGAGTTTATGCGCAGAATGAGTGATATGTCGAAAACCGGAGGTGGCGGAATGGGTATGTTTGGGGCTATGCCAAACACCTATAACATCACCATCAACGCAAACCACCCATTAATTAGTAAACTAGCTGATTTGAAAGACGAGAGCGAACAAAAAGCGTTAGCGAAACAAATTGCTGACCTAGCTTTACTTTCACAGAATCTGTTAACAGGAGCTGATTTAACAGCCTTCATTAAAAGAACAGTAAGTGGGTTTTAAGAAAAAAAGAGCCGCTAAATCAGCGGCTCTTTTTTTTATTGCTTACGCACCATTAACTTCTTCGTGGCGACCGGTTTCCCATCAACCAATAACTGGTACATATAAAGTCCACTATTTAATTCACGTAACGAAATTTTAGCGATGCGATCCTCTTTATCCAATTCGACTTCCTTTACCACTAATCCTAATACATTATAAATCGCAATTTTTACCTCTTGGTTATTGCCTGAAAACTGGTAATCGACCAAGGCATATTCCGCTGCAGGATTAGGATATAAATGAGAAACAAAAATGCGTTCGCCCTGAAATAAATAGGGATCATTTTTAAATCCTACCAAAGTGGTTAGGACAAAAAATAAAGTGATATGTCGCAGTACTATTTTCATTCTCAAATCGTTGAAACAAAATTAGTACAATTTCAGACCGCTCTGTCCTTTTTAAGGTTTTTTAACAAGAACTTGGTATTCAACTCTTTTCAAAATCGTTTGAAGGGATGGCTTTTCAGTAATTCTCCAGCGGAATCCATCCAATTCTTGCAGGTCGCCTTTCCACTCTTTAGGAGGCACAAACTTTGCCTCAGGTTTGGTAATAAAAGCTATCTTCTTCACTTTGTTATCCTCGAAAAACAAGTTCATTCGACTGCATTCCACCCGATTTAAGCCGGTGGTTACTTTCTTCTCATCGATGACATAATAGATACTCTCCCCATTCCCCTCTACATTCACTCGATTTAACTTAGAATCCTCTTTAAAATGCACCCAAACTTTACGACCCTTAATCTGGTTAAAGTGGTTCGCAGAATCAATTGAAATCACGAAGGATTTACCTCGCAAACGCATTTCCTTAAGCTTTTGATTCCCCATAAATAGGGAAATAGAGTCGGCTTGGGATTGCGAATCTTGGGTCCAGAGTATCGGTTTTTGGTAAAAATGAATAATGGAATCCTGCACATTATAACCCAGCGAATCGCATCTGCCTGACAAATCTGACTTGTAAATAAGGACATTTTTATAGGCGTACAACTTCCGAATCGAATCCTTTTTTAGGTTCAAAGAGACCAAGGTATCCGCCGTCAAATACAGCGTATCTTTCTCCATAATATTCTGCATCCAGGCGTGGCCATAGACCCGAGTAATCCCCGTTTTACCGGCATAGCGCCCATGATCACCCTTCAGAATTACTTTTTCTTTTTGACTAATAAATTCGACCTTCCCTTTTGCTACCCCAATTTGGGTAGGGGAATCGTAAAATAAAGTATCCGCCGTTAAAATATATTCATCCGTTTTAGCGGTAGATCGACCAGTAAAATTCGAGACTTTGGTGATCGTATTATAAAAACCGCGACTCGTGATGACCGTATCCTTTTTTGTCACAATTTCAGTGGGAGCAATAAAATAGGCTTCTTTCGAAGCTGTATTGTATTTCAAAGAATCTGCCTTAACAGATCCTCCATCCTTATCGATGACGCGCACTTTATCTTTAAAAAGAAAATTTTTAGTGACCGTATGATAAAATCCTTCCCTACTGGTCAAGGTAGATTTCTTGTCGATTATCTTAGCTCCAGAGTGGTAAATAGCCATTTTAGAGTTTAAGTCGTAGTCTAATTTGGGTGTATTCAAGATAATCGTATGATCATCTAATTTCACTCGGCCACTGATGTAGGCCTGGCGCATATTACCATTGTACAAAGCAGTATCCCCCGTAATGGTCACCGTATCCGCTTGAATGATACGCACGTGGCCATAGGCCTCTACGTTATTCGTCGTTGAATTTAAGACGGCCTGATCACAGTAAAGTGTGGTAGTTCCCTGTTGCAATAACACGCGACCTACCAATGTTTTGCGCACAATTAAATCCTGTTGCATCCCATTCAAACTATCTGCTCGAATGACTTGCAAAAGCTGCCCCTGTGCTTGTGCGAATAACGACAAACTGAGAAGAAAAACCAGGAAAATCCAACCTTTGTAACGCATCTTGAAATTGAATCGCTAATTTCGTAGCTTCATTGAACACGCAATTTACCATTTTTATGCTGGAAGATTTTATCCATTTTGTCCAAAAAGAGAATTTATTCCAACCTAATCAGAAAATTTTGATCGCCGTTAGCGGAGGAATCGACTCGATGGTGTTGAGTAAGCTATTTTCTTTGGCCAAATTCAAATTTGGAATTGCCCACGTCAACTTCAGCCTTCGGGGTGAAGAATCGTTAGCGGATGAAGTTTTCGTGAAGAAATTCGCCAAAACCCTTAAAGTGCCCTACCACACCATCTGTTTCGATACCGACGCTTTCGCCGCTCAGGAGAAGATCTCCACCCAAATGGCCGCTCGTATTTTGCGTTACCAATGGTTCGAAGAAATCCGCCTAAAGGAAGGTTACGATTATATCGCCACTGGTCATCACCAATTAGATAGTGCAGAAACGATGCTGATTAATCTAGTTCGTGGAACTGGAATTGCTGGTTTCCACGGAATCCCCATTAAAACTGGGAACCTAATTCGCCCCCTATCATTTGCTAGCCAAGAGGCGATTTTCGACTTCGTAGTCGCACACAAACTAGCATGGCGTGAAGATTCCTCCAATGAATCCACTAAATACCAGCGCAATTTCATTCGCCACGAAATTATGCCCAAATTCCAGAAATTAAACGCGAATTTCGAGCAAACACTAGCTTCTACTAGCGCAAAAATCAAAGGAATCGAAGCTTGGATGCAAGAAGAATTACAAGCGTTTATTGATGAAAACAGTTCCACTGATTCAGCTGGGAATGTAAAAATTAAAATACCCGCTACTTCGACAAAAAATACTGTCTTATTGACAGAATGGTTATTAAAACACCATTTCAACGCTACTTCTATCGAAGCAATCTTACAGGCTGACAAAGTGGGCGCAATTTTTGAATCCCCCAGCCACAGTTTAAACATTGATAGAGGTCAATGGATCTTATCTCCCAAAAGCCAAGCAGATTATAAACCGATCGTCATTTCAGAAGAAGATGAGGTAATACAAATCGGGAATCAGGAACTGCATATATTCATTGAAGAACGAACCGCGGATTGGAAAGCGATCACTGATCCGAATGTAGCCTGTCTGGATGCAGATACACTCGATTTTCCATTAGAAATCCGCAAAGTACAAGAAGGCGATTGGTTTTGCCCATTAGGAATGAATCAAAAGAAATTAATCTCTGACTTCCTTACCGATAAGAAAGTACCCCTAGCTATTAAAAAGAATACACAAATTCTGTTAAGCAAAGGATCAGTGGCCTGGATCCTGGGACAACGAATTGATAACCGAAATAAGGTGACGGATAAGACGGAATTAGTGGCGGTGTTTGAATTGAAACCTACACCGGAAAAGAATTAAGCTGAGGCATTTTAAATACCAATTTGAAAATTGTGCTGCGCAATAATTTTCTGAATTGCTTTTTAAAATACTCTCAGCCAAACAAAATTTCAGCTTCAGAATTTTCAATCAAAAAACCTTCTTTTTTCCTCCATACTTCGGACTAATTTGCTACAAAATTTATTCTTTATGCTTTGTGCTCTATGCTTTATCGCAGATTATTAAAATAGCCTCCGGCTATTTTAATAATCTGCGATACGCCTCCGTCCTAATCGGATCTAACGTACTCAAATACGTAAAGGCTTGCTGGCGTTCTGCCGGAAGGGCTTCGTCAAGAAGAGAAATGATTTCTTCCGATTTGGCATCAAAAAAGACCCGAATACTAGCCGCACCAGGGCGCAATGAATTGATTTGACGAATCGATTTCAATATCTCTAATATACCTTTTCTTGCCGCATCAGGATTCTCAGACATTTTATCCAAATAAACCCGGTGGTAATCGTAATAGACATCCCGCATCGGTTGCAGGTTTTGATTAATCAAGTTTTCCGAGACTCCCATTCTGCTTCGCACATCGGAAATAACACCCCATCCTGAACCCGAATTTTGGGCTAGATTCGTCAGATTATTCAACCTCTGAACGAAAGGTTCTCCGCCACGAGGTCCAAAAGAATCGTAGGAATACGTTAATCCCAAATAGGCATAAAAGGCCAACAACGAACTCAGATTATCGGAAAAACTATTGTCATTATAGGTGATGGGCGTGCCTAATTGGTACTTGAAATTGAAATTTTTGTCTACTAAATTCAGCAATACGGTCTCATAGGAAGTGCCAAAAACA
>VFQS010000861.1_pt1 | contig 30305 bp, 35 predicted proteins | sample 3512361 | NCBI WGS metagenome assembly VFQS01 (sample SAMN10412375, study PRJNA504923) | tailings metagenome | isolation source: Relicate 1 Philex TSF3 active mining | place: Philippines
ATTTTAGATTTTTGTAATTATAATTTTAAATTTTTGTAATTATAATTTTAAATTTCCAAAATTGTATTTTAAATTTTCATAATTATATTTTAGATTTTTGTAATTATAATTTTAGATTTTTGTAATTATAATTTTAAATTTTTGTAATTATAATTTTAAATTTTCATAATTATAATTTTAAATTTTCATAATTATATTTTAGATTTTTGTAATTATAATTTTAAATTTCCATAATTGTATTTTAAATTTTCATAATTATAATTTTAGATTTTCATAATTATAATTTTAGATTTTTGTAATTATAATTTTAAATTTTCATAATTATAATTTTAGATTTTTGTAATTATAATTTTAAATTTCCATAATTATAATTTTAGATTTTTGTAATTATAATTTTAAATTTCCATAATTATATTTTAGATTTTTATAAAAAAGAGATTTAAGATTTTATTATATATAAATATTATTATGCTTATTTTTCAATAAGTCTTTATTATAAAAAATTTTATTCAAAAATAAAAAATGATTTAATATTTATTTATTATTATTATATTTAATGTCTACTTTAATTTTATCTCCTGAAACTACCATTGGCGTTGATGAAGTTGGAAGAGGAACTTTATTTGGTAATGTAGTTGCATGCGCTGTTATTTTACCTGAAAAATTTAATGATGATATTTATTTACAAATTAAAGATAGTAAAAAATTATCTTTCAAAAAAAGAAGTGTTTTAGCTGATTATATTAAAAAAAATGCAATTGCTTATTCTATTGGTGTAGTTTCTGCTGAAGAAATTGATAAAATTAATATATTACAAGCTTCTATCAAAGCTATGCATTTAGCTCTTTATAAAGTTCTTGAAAATACTAAATTTAATCATATTATTGTTGATGGTAATTATTTTAAACCAATCATTTCTAATGATGATGATATTATTACTTATGAATGTATTCCAAAAGCTGATAATACTTATTTGAATGTTGCAGCTGCATCAATTGTAGCTAAAGATTATCATGATAAAGAAATATTGGAATTAATTGAAAATGATAAAGAATTAGAAAAATATGATTTAAAAAATAATTTTGGATATGCAACTTTAAAACATAGAGAAGCCATTAAAAAATATGGTGTTCATAAACTTCATAGAAAAACATTTGCTACTTGTAGAAATTATGGATGATTATTTAAATAAACTTTTACAATTAGATAAAATTAATGAAAATTCAAATAAAATTAATGAAAATTCAAATAAAATTGAAAAATTACGAGAAATGATTGAAGTTTCTAATATGAAATTAAATGAACTTAAAACAGTTGTTAGACAACAGGAATATTTAATTAACAGAACTATAAATAATAAATATTATGATAATAATGAAAATTATGTAAATTATTATGGATTATATGCAATCAATGTTGTTTATTTGTGTTTTTTCATTTATATAATTAATAAATTGTAAATTTAGATTTTGATTTAAAATTTTGATTTATATCTATTCCTAATATTTCTAAATAAATTTGTTTTTTTTCTTCAATGAAAGATTTTGCTTTTTCTAATCTTAAATTAAATTTTTCATTATTATTTTCTATTTTCTTTATGAATTTACATCTCATTCCAAATAAATCATCAAAATAATATTTACTTATTACATCAACATCTATTATTTTTTTATCTAATTTTGATAAATAATTCATAAATGGACTTTTAAATTTTAATAAATAATTTCCATTTAGTTTAACAATAAAATCTTCATCCTTTATATCAAAATAATTTATTACAAAAATTAAAGATTTTAATTCATCTTGAATATTTATTAATTTATATTCAAATTTAAATTTAAAATTATTAATATTTGAATTAATTATTATTTTAAATTCTTCTATTTTATAATAATCTATAAGATTTTTTAATTTTATTATACCATAACTATAATTATAAGTTAAAGATATAATAAAGAATATCATTAAATATTAGATGTCAATCGTTATATATATATTTAGAAGAGATTTAAGATTATTCGATAATAGTTCTCTTAATAAACTTAAAGAAACTTATTCAAATCAAAAGATTTTACCAATTTTTATTTTTAATAAAAATCAAATTGATAAAGATAAAAATAAATATTATTCCGCAAATTCTGTTCAATTTTTATTTGAAAGTCTTGATGAATTACCAGAACTCAATTTTTATTATAGTAATAATGATTTAATTATTCTTAATGAAATTAAAAAGAAATTTAATATAACTGCTATAGGTTTTAATAAAGACTATACGCCTTATGCTATTAGAAGAGATAAAGAAATTAGTGATTGGGCTAATTCTAATAATATTTCAATTATAAGTGAAGAAGATTATACTTTACATAAAATTAATGAAATTACTAAAGATGATAAAAAACCTTATTTAAAATTTACACCTTTTTATAATAAATCTGTTATTAAAAAACCAAAAGCAATTAATTCAAATAAATCATTTCAATTTATTAAAGACCCTAATGCAAAATCTTTAAAAGATTTTTCATTTCTTCGTCCTAAACCTAATCCAAATATTAAAGTTAATGGAGGAAGAAAAAGAGGTTTAATAATTATTAATAATTTAAAGGAATTTAAAAATTATGATGAAGAACGTGATTATCCATATTTAGATAAAACTACAAAAATGAGTGCATACATTAAATTTGGTTGTATTAGTATTCGCGAAATTTATTATAATTTACCTATAAAACATGGATTAATTCGTGAATTATTTTGGCATGATTTTTATGCTGGTATTACTTATAATTTTCCTTATATTTTTGGAGGTTCTTATAAGAAAAATTATGATAAAGTTAAATGGGATAATGATGAAACTCTTTTTAATAAATGGAAAGAAGGTAAAACTGGTTTTCCTCTTGTTGATGCTTCTATGAGACAATTAAATGAATGTGGATGGATGCATAATAGATGTAGAATGATTGTTGCTTCTTTTTTAACCAAAAATTTATTTATTGATTGGAGAAAAGGAGAACATTATTTTGCAACTAAATTAGTTGATTATGATCCATCATCAAATAATGGTGGTTGGCAATGGTGTTCTTCAACAGGAACAGATAGTCAACCATATTTTCGTATATTTTCCCCATCGGCTCAATTAGCCAAATTTGATAAAGATTGTAAATTTATCAAAAAATGGATAAATGAACTTAAAGATGTTGATAATAAAATTATTTTAAATTGGGAAAAAAAAGAAGCTAATATTAATTATCCAAGACCAATTGTTGATTATAATAAAACTTCAAAAAAATTCATTGAAATATTTAAGAAGCTTTAATTTTAGCTGAAACTCTTTCAAATTTCGCTGTTGCATTATTGCGAATATATTCTTTAATCATGAAATTATAATTTTCTTTAGCATCATGACGAACTATTATATAAGCTTTTACCCAAGCAAATATCATTACAAGACAATATTCAATATAATTATAAATAGTAAACAATGTTTCACCATAAATTTGATAGAATATATAACACATATATAAGAAAAGTAATGCAAGAACTATTTTAATTGCTGATTTTAGAATTGTTGAAAAATCAGGTATATTTAAATTGCCCTCAACTGGAGTTTCAATTTTAGGTTTTTCTTTTAAATTTTCTTTAGAAACTTCTTTTAGATTACCACATTTACTGGGTTTCGCTTTTTCTTTATTTACTGTGCAAACATCTTCACAAAAATAACCACAATTTTTATCTGTTTTACATTTTTCTATTGTGCAATATGATTTACAAGTATCGCAATTATTAGTTTCTTTATTAAAAATTTCACCTGTTGAGCATCTATTTACTCTTTCTTTATCTTCTAATGTATAAAAAATAATATCATCTCTGTTTTCAAAAAAATTTCTTATTTCATTCTTTTGTTTTTCATCTGTTATATCTGTTAATTTTTCTAAAATATAATTACTAATATGACTATTACCTTCTTTAGTTACACTAGTAATAAAAGGAATTTCCAGTTTTTTTATTTCAATATCTTTTAATTCATAATAAAAATCAGTATTTTTTAAATATATATTGTTTTTTTCATTTAAATATAATGTATTGTAATAATTACGTTTATATTCAAAATAATTAGTAAAATAATCTATAAAAGGAATTTTTTCTTTATCTATATTTTTATATTTATTAAATGCTAATCTAGTATAATCTAATAAATTTTTACTAAAATCTGTTTTTTCATCATAACAAATATTAATTGCTTTAAATAAAATATTTGCTAATCTTTGATTTTTATTTTTATTTTCTTCATATTTTAAAGATTTTAAAATATATTTTATATTAAATCCTAAATTATTTTCAAGTAATTTATCAAAATTTACATTATTAGTATCATCATTTTTAAAATAACTAGTTTTTTTTATTATTGCTTCATAAAATTTATTATATTGATATGCCAGATAATATGTATGAATTAATATTTCATCAATCATCATACCATTAGTATCCATACCTCTTAATGTTATTAATTCAGGGTCATTTTCATTAAATAATGGATTTTTATAAGTAATTACATTTATATTTTTATCAATATTTCTTGCATTCATACTTTTATCATCAATAAAATACGAATTTATGGTATTTTTAATATTTTCTTTAGCCTTATTTAATTCATAATTATTATCTTTATTTTTAAATGCATCATTATTAAATTCATAAACACTATTATTTAAATATTTAAATTTTACGATATCTGTTGATAAAAAAGTATAATTATATAATGTAGTATCTGAATTTCCTATTAAATTAATTAAGGCTACTGGCGAATAATCTAATTTATTTGCAAAAAGACCATCTTCTGCTTCATCTTTAGGAATACAAATATATTCATTAGTTTTATTATTGAAATAAGGTAAATAACCTTTTATACAAGGACTATAACATTTGCGAATATCTTCTTTTGTGAAATTTCCAATATCTTTTTCATATTGATTACCAAAATGATAATTAGGTGTTATTATCCAATCATACCATTTATTTTCACAAAATCCATTTTTATTTTTATATCTATAAATAGATTTATTATTTTCATCTTCTGGAAATTCAAAAGTTATGTAATTTGATGTATTATCTTTTTCATAAGAAAAATTTTGATTTAATTTTATATTAGGTATTAATGTACAATTTTTATTTTCGTTATCAAATGTATATGAAGGATTATTTGTTTTAATAGCACAATTAATAGTCCATTCATTTTTACCTACTTTATAACATAAATCTTTTTTATTTGGATTATATTGATATATATAATCATTATCTGTTTTAGGATTTTTTCTATAATCTTTATTTAATTTAGGATCGTTTAAAAAATTTTTACTAAAAATCTCATTTATACTTGAATTATAATAATCATCATTATAATTATTTTTTAAAGTTTTTAAAGCTCTAAAAGCACAAACTTCATTTGGTTGAATATAGAATTTATTATCATTTGCTATACCACAACTTCCCATTAAAAATTATCTGTTCCTATCTTTTTAGGATATACAAATTTACCTTCATCAAATTCAAACATATATTCACCTTTATCTTTTTCTTTAATTATGACTGGTTCAATATCATATGTTTTAATATTAAATTTATTATTTATCATTTTATCATTTTCTAATATAGGATTATCTATATCTACTTCATATCTATAAATTTCATTTTTATTTTTTGTAATTGTTTTAAGATTGAAGTTTATATTTTTATTAAATTTTTTTGTCAAATCTTCTTGAACTTTGGAAGGTAATTTATTAAAATCTATATCATCATCTTTATAATCATTTAAATTTATAGTTATTGTTTGTGTTTTTTTTGGTTTTATTATTGAATAAATTTTATTATCGTCATTTTCTATTTTAATATTCGTAATTCCATTATATCTTCCCTCATTTTTTCCATTACCATCCTTTACTACATCTCTTGCTATTCTATTTATTGATGTTGCCTTAATGTCTCTACCTAAAATCTTATTAAATCTGCTATTAATATTATTTAATTGTATTTTAAAACTATCAGGAATAAATCCTTTTATTGTCGTATTAAATGTGCCTGCAAATGATGGTGTTGGTGTAGTTGTAAAAACATTTAAACTTGTTTTATTTAATGCCGATTTTTCATCTTGTGATGAACCACTAAATAAATATACAAGTCCTACAACTAAACCAACAAATATTATAATTAATAAGAATACTTTAACAATTGCACCTTGACCTGTTCCAATATATTCTCTGATTATACTAAATAAACCATAAAATGTATCTCTTATTATTACGAAATAAGTTGGAAATAATTTAGTTATAATATATAAAAATTTATCATATATATAACCTATACTTTTTCCTAAAGCATTAATAAAATCTCCCAATAATTTTAATTTTTTATTACTATCCTCGTTATTTAATTTATCATATTTAAAATTTCTATCTTTTAATTTTTCATTTAAATCATCTGCATGATCTTTACGATTTTGTGCAATATCATAATCAAGTTGTGCAACATCTTTTCTTAATCTATATTCATCTAATAATGCTGATGCCTTTTTTTTCTTTATATTATCATAAACATCATCAGTAACTAATGAACCTTCCGCAACTCCAAGTCTTCTTTCAAGAAATGTTTTACCTCCCTTTTTAATTTTAGTTTTTTTTACCATAATTTTTCTATTTATAATAAATAAATGAAATTTAATTTAACTATTATTATAATCATAATTATATTAATTTATATTTCTTGTTATTTTATTTTTCCTCCATCTGTTCAAATACTTCAAACAACCATTACTGATTTTAATTTTGCTACTTTATATACAAGACAACCTATTGTTATTAGTGATTATTTACAAGAAAAAGAAGAGTTGGTTAATTCATGGTTTAAATTTAATTTCATTAGAGATTTAAACGAAGACAAAAAAAATTATAATGATTGGGTTTATAACAGATATAAATATCTTTTTATAAATGCAAATATTGATACAGAAATTATTATATATAAAGCTAGTATTTCATCAAAACCTCCTAATGAAAATGATAGAATTATTGCAATAAAATTAGAAAAAAATCAATCTTTAATTCTTCCATATAGATGGAAATTTTTTATCGAAAATAATGAAGATATTCAATTATGGGGAATGAACGATTTAATTACTTCTTTCGTTTCGTTTGTTTTTTAAGTTCTCCCTTAATATCATTTTCATAATCTTCCAAAATTTGATTTTTGTGTTTTAACCATTCTTCTAATAATTCCTTTAATTCATTTTCCCAAATATCCATTATAGAAGTTTGTTTTAATAATTCAATATCATTTTTAAGTTTGGCTACTTCTTTTTCTAATAATTCTTTCTTTTCCATTGTTAATTGTGAAATATGCATTCTTAATAAATAATCATAACTATTTTCATATTTATAATAATTTTTACTTTCCATTTGTTCTTCAACATCTTTGATTTTTTTATTCATAATAATAATTGAACCTTCAATTACATCTATAATAAATCTAATTTTTGCTGATAATATTAAATATTCATCTTCCATTACCTTCAACTGATGTTTCTTACGTTCTTCATATTTCATAATACGAGTATATGACCATTCCTTTAATATTTCAGCAATTGTTACATATTTCTTAATATTACCTTTTGCAGTAAATAAATGTAAATTATTCAAACTTAAATTTTTACTTGATGTTAAATTAAAATCATTTAAGAAGGAACTATCAATAGTTTCTTTTGCATTATCAATTAATTTAAGAATAAACTTAACATTTTTTGCTGTATAATGGCTTTCAAATGATTTCAAATTTGGATTATTTTTTACAATTAAATCTTCCAAAAATTCCTTATAATTTTCAGTCCATGTTCCAATTGGTAATTCTGTAATTTCTACTGTTGAATTATCAATCCATTTATAATTTCCAGTTGATATATAATTTCCTTTTTCATTTTTAGAAATTTCTCCCTTAAATCCAAGATAATATGGTTTAATTTCATCTATTATTTTTTCTCTAATCAATTCAATCGATTGATTAATAGAATTTTCATCTATAATATTTCCCAATTTTTCCTTAATTTCTGCAATAATTCCTAAATAAATCTTAATTATTTCTTCTGGATTAAATTGTGGAATATTTGTTGAATATCCAGTTCCAATACCAATTGCTCCATTCACCAAAATAGTTGGAATAATTGGAATATAATATTCAGGTTCAATACTTACTCCATCATCATTCAAATAATTTAAAATTGCATTATCTTCTTCTTTAAATAATAATCTAGTTAATTTTGATAATAATGTATAAATATATCTGGGGGATGATGCATCTTCTCCACCTTGAATTCTTGTTCCAAATTGACCATTTGGTGATAATAAATTAATATTGTTAGTTCCCACGAAAATTTGAGCCATTCCAATAATTGCTTCTTGTAATGAATTTTCACCATGATGATATGCTGTAACCTCACTTACATTTCCTGCAAGTTGTGCAACTTTTATTTCATTTGTATATAATTTACGTTTGAAACAAGCAAATAAGATTTTACGTGTGCTTTCCTTTAAACCATCCATAATATTTGGAATAGAACGTTCTAAATTACGATTACTGAAATGAATTAAATCTTTATTAATAAAGGTTTCATAATTTACCACTTCTTCTTTATAATCCAATACATCATTTTTATCATATTTAGATAACCATTCTTTTCTATCATCTGCTCGTTTTTTATTAAATGCTAAATTAATAAATTCATCTGAACTTTCGGTATGTTTATAAGTAATCTTTCGCATATTCTTAAAATAATCTTTTGCTTCTTCATCTGTTGATGTTCCAAGTCCCTTATAATATTTAATTTTCCATTGATTTTTATTTGTTAGACCTTCACACCAATTTTCATAATCACTCATATTATAGAAACTCATAATTTCCTTTGTTTGATTATTAGTTGCTTTTACAATTGGTGTTAATAATGATGTCATGAAACCATCAAATTTATATAAAGAACTCCATAATGTTTCAAATACATTAAATAATAGACCTTTAATATGACTTCCATCATGGTCCTGATCAGTCATAATCATAATTTTTCCATAACGTAATGAATTAATATCTGCAGAATAATCTTTATTTTGTTCTAATCCCAAGATTTTCTTAAGAGCCGTAATTTCTGCATTTTCTGTAATTTTTTGAAAACTAGCATCTTTTACATTCATAATTTTACCACGTAAAGGAAATACACCATAATAATTTCTTCCTTCTGATATAACACTTAATGCAGCAATAGCAGTAGTTTTAGCTGAATCACCTTCAGTTAAAATTAAAGTGCATTTTTTACTATCTTTAGTTCCTGCATAATTTGCATCATCCAATTTTGGAACAATAATTTTATTTACTTTTTTTCCATCAGTTTTTGTTAATTTCTTTTGTTCAACTACTTCTGTTGAACTCAATGCATTTTCAATAATACCTGATTTATATAACTTTTCATAAAATTTATCTGTAAATTCACATTTAGATCCAAATTTAGTTGTTTGTGTCATTAATGTTTCCTTTGATTGTGAATCAAATGATGGATTTTCAATTACTGATTTTATAAATACGAATAAATTATCTTTAATATGTTGCGGTTTTACAACCTTTTTCTTTTTAGTCAATGTCATTTCTACCAATTTCTTTGTAATCGCATTTGTAATATATTCAACATGTTTTCCACCTCTAATAGTATTAATTCCATTTACAAATGATATCTGTTCAAAATTTCCTGTTGTGCTTACAGCTACAACTACTTCCCATCTTTCATTTGGTGTTTCATAAACTCGTGGTTGAAGTGTTTTTGTATCCAGAAATAAATCTGTGTATTTCTCAAAATCTTTTATTCCAATTTTTTCATCATTTAAATATACATTTACTGTTGCATCAGTGCACGCTGAAACATCATATACTCGTTTTTTAAATAAATCATAAATATCATCTGACATTTCCTTAAGTCCAAATTTTTCATAATCAGGAAGAAAAGTAATTTTAGTATAAGCTTTTTTCTGGCAACTTTTAATTTCTGGTTTTTCCTTAATTGTCAAGTTTTCTTTAAAAGTTTGTTTATAAATTTTCTTTCTTGTATGATCTATAGTTTCAATTGTAAATTCTTTTGAAAATATATTAGTTAATTTAATACCTAATCCATTCATTCCACCAACAATTTTAATTTCATTATCATTATAATTTGATGAAGTTAAAAGTTCTCCAAAAATTAATTCGGGAATATAAATATCATATTCACTATGTTTAATAATTTCAATTCCATTTCCATCATTAAATAATTCTATTATTCCTGTTTGTTTATTAATATTAACTCTAATATTTTTAACAATTTGAATATCTGTTTTACCTCCATTAAAATCTTGACGAGTTCTTACAGAATGATCAATTGCATTTACTAAAGCTTCATCAAAAATCTTAAATAAACCTGGAATATAAGTAATTTCTCTTTTAACAATTTTATTTGAATTATCTACCACAAATGTTGAAATTACATTTGGTTCAATAGTTCCAATATACATAGCTGGTCTACTATAAATATGACTACGCAATTCATGTTTCTTATATTTATTATCCACAGCTGTATCAGTCATTATTAATTTTTATAATTGTAATTTTTATATAAAATAAATTTCATTTTTTTAAATTTAAAAAAAATGATTTAAATAATATAATTTTTATTTATTATGACAATGAAACAAATAAAAGGATTAAAACGTAATATTATTGATAAGTATTATACTAAATCAGAAATTGTTAAATTATGTATAGATTATATAAAAACAAATATTAAAATTAAGAAAACAGATTTAATAATTGAACCAAGTGCAGGTAATGGTTCATTTATTGAAGATATTAAATTATTAAGTGATAATTATGAATTTTATGATTTAGAACCTGAAAATGATGAAATAATACAGCAAGATTATTTATTATATAAAAATAAAGATATTAAAAATAATATTCATATTATTGGAAATCCTCCATTTGGTCGTCAATCTTCATTAGCTATAAAATTTATTAAAAAATCTTGTGAATTTTGTGATAGTTTTTCATTTATATTACCTAAAAGCTTTAAAAAGGATAGTTTAAAATCAAAAATTCCTCTAAATTATCATTTAATATTTGAAATAGATTTACCAAATAATTCATTTACTGTAGATAAAAAAGAATATGATGTTCCTTGTATATTTCAAATTTGGATTAAAAAAAATTACAATAGACCCGAAATAAATAAAATGGAACCTGTAAATTTCAAATTTGTGAAAAAAACGGAAAATCCAGATATTTCATTTAGAAGAGTTGGTGTTTATGCCGGAAAAATAGATAATATAATTGATGATAAAAATATTCAATCACATTATTTTATTAAATTTTTAAATAATAAATCTACACATGATAATATAAAAATATTAAATAAAATAAAATTTGATTTTAATAATACGGTTGGTCCTAAATCCATATCAAAACAAGAAATAATAATAAAATTTAATGATTTATTTTCATAAAATAAAAAAAATGATTTAATAATATTTATATATTATAATTAAAAAATGTATATTGATTTTAGTAAATATCAATCTCCTATAAAGGAATTAATTTTTGATGATAATGATGATAATTGTGTATCTTATAGAGAAATAATTATTATTTTAAGTAATGATACTAAAATCAAATTTATTGCTGTTGGTGATTGTTGTTCATCCAGTTTAATGGAAAAATACGAAAATTACGATTTCCAAAGTTTAATTGGTAAAATCATAACAAGTGTTAAAGAAATTGAATTGCCAGATGATTATGAATATAAAGAAGAATCAAGTAATGCATATTGTATTACACCTCATTTATATGAAATTCAATTTAAGAAAACTAAAGAGACTTTTAAGTTTATTTTAGTGAATTTTTCGAATGGATATTATGATGGTTGGTTAGAAACTGAAATTATTTAAAAAAAAATGAAATTAATTGTAATCATCGGTCTTCCTGCATCAGGAAAAACTACTTATTATAATGAGAATTTTAAAGATACTCATTTATTTTTTGATGATTTTATTTCAAATATGGTTAGTGGTGAATTAATTGAAAGTATTAAAAAAGGTAATCAAGATATTTGTATTGCTGATCCAAGATTATGTAATTATTCAATTTTCACTAGAGTTATGAAATTAATAGAAGAAATAATTGATAAATCAGATATATCATTAATTTTATTTGAAAATAATAAAGATAAATGCTTTATTAATGCAAAAAAAAGAAAAAATAAAAATGTTGAAAAAACAATTGAATTCTCATCGAATATTTATAATTATGAAAATTATAAAAATTATAATTATGAAATTAAAGAAATTAAAAATTAAATTTTTTTTATGAATTTTATAATTTCATTGGAAATATCTTCTAATGATTTATTTTCTATATCAATAATAATAATATTCATTTTCTTTTTTTTTGCTTCTTCATAAGTTTCTTCATGTAATTTGTGAATTTCATTTAGATAATCAATTGTTATTCCTGTTTCATTTTCACGTCCTCTTTTATTAATTCTTTCCAAACATTTATCAGGTGAAGAACGAATATAAATGAAATAATTAGATTTCCAAATAATATCAGTTTTATTATATAATTCTTCCATTATATTATTTTCTTGAGGATTTATAAGATTATTAATAGCCATATATTTATTAAAAGTATTTCTAATAAAAAATGGACTTCTTTCCATAATAATGATAGAATTATTATCTTTTTCTTGAATAAAAGAACGATCTAACCAAACCCTAATTTGAAAATTAAAATATTTTTGTTTATTTATATAAATATCATTTAAAAATGGTTTCCATTTATCAATTGGTTCTAAATCTATATAAATATTATGATTAGAATGGATGTAATTAAGGATAGTAGTTTTACCAGCACCAATATTTCCGTCAATAGTTATAATAGTCATTAATTATAATAATTAATAACTAATCTTTATTTAAAAATATTAAAAAGTTTACTAGAAGTTACAGTCTTTTTAATTTCGGAAGATGAAATTAATTTATTTTTTTTCTTAAGTTTTTGAATTAAACATATAATATACATTTCAATAATTTTTGAAAGTTTTTTACACAAATCACTTGAGATTTTTAATTTATAATTTGAAAGAATTTTGGATATTTCTTTTGGTATTGGATGTTCAAATTTGCTACCACCTCCTATTTGAGGTCTTAATAAACCATTTGCAAAATCAATATTTAAAACATCTACTGTATTATTAGTTACTGAATAATTTCCACTATCATATCCATAAAACTCCGCAGGAAGAACAATTGCACCATCACCACCTTTAATTAAATTTCCAGAACCACAAGCTTCTTTTATATAAGAATAAACAATTTTAATATTTTCTTTTGTAATAACTTTAGAATGATTAATAAATGCTATTATAGCAGAAATTGATGTTATATTAAAAACAATATTTTCAATATATTCATAAATACATTTCTTTGCATCATTATCCTTAAATTTAAGACCACCTGTTGATAACATCAAATAAGAAACATAATTATTTATATTTTTCATATCTTTTCTATAAATTAAGAAAGAAAAGAAAAGAATAGATGGATTATTATAAATATATATTAAATGGACGAATTAATTTATTTGATAAGAATGCTTCAACTGCAAAAATAATGAATAATGACCCATACTTATATAAAGAAAATGTGGCAAATACTATAAATCGTCTTTATTCTGGTAATTGTTTAACTGAATTATATTTTTCTAAAGAGAATATTGATATAATCCAAGAAGGAATTATAAATAGTGTTTATAATAAAAGTGATGGTAAATATACTATTAGTAGACAATCAGATAATGAATTAATAATTGTAATGAGGTCAATTTATTTTCAATATGGTAAAAATCTTAATTTTAATATAAATGAACAAATAAAAGAATTGAATACTTTAGTAATAAGATGGTGTGTTGATGAAATAATAAGTAATGTAAAACAATATTTAGAATATAAAAAATCTGTAAGTACTCTACCAGTTCCATTAGAACATGCCCAATTATCATCTCAAAAAGGTACTAAAACGCTTGAAATAAAATCATTTATATAATATAGAACTAATAATCATAAAATAATGGGAAATAAAAGTAGTTGTGAAATACCTAAAGATGAAGAAACTTTATCTGAATATGATTTAACAATTTTTAAAATTAGACAACATAAGATTTTTTGGGGAACTATTGCCATATGTATAGTTTTTGCTGTTATTGCTTTAATTTTATTTTTGGCAAGTTATTTATCAGAAAATGTGAGATATATATTATTAAATAGATTTTTACCATTTACTGTTGTTTATATAATTGGAACAATATTAATTGTAAGTTTTTTAGCATATCAAGTTTATTATTTCAAACCAATTAAAATTGATAGAAATAATAATTTTGATCAATTAAGTTGTCCTGATTATTGGAAATTAGAAAGAGTTCCACTTGAATTAAATGACCCTAAACAAAGAAGTTTATTTGATAGTAATGTTAATCCTAATTTATTTACTTATAAATGTGTTATGGATAAAGATATATTTAATAAAGGTGCAATAGCCGTTCCCATTAATGATTATACTAACTTAAGAATAGCTAATGCTTCAAAAACAAATGATCTAATTTTAGAAAGTGATTTAAGCACTATTGCAAATTTAAATAATCCTGATAAATATTTATATGCAAATTTATATGATAATTCTAATAATAATATATTTTATAAAGAGATAGCTAATAATAATGTAAATGTTGCTGAATTAATGAAACACAGTTTAATTATGAATAATTATACAAATTTAAATTCTAAAGATTTTAATCAAAGTAAAGAATTACAATTTAAATATAATATTAATGATGAGTTAGACCCTGTTGCTGCTAGATTAAATATTTATCCAATAAATTTTGATTATAATTTAAATGATGCTATCCCTACTAATTTAAATCCTAAAACTAATAATTTATTAAATATTAATTTAACAGATAATAAAAAAGGAATTCAAAATGTTAAAATAGGAACCAATGCAAGTATGAATGATGCTAATAATTTACCATTAGTTTGTGATAGAGTATATCCATTATATTTAGCAACTAAAGATGTTGAATTAAGTAAAAATAATTCCAAATTAGATCAAAATACCTTAAGATGTGCTTATTCTAAAATTTGTGGAGTTCCTTGGACTGATTTAAATTGTGGTAAATATGAAAGATAATTATTTATATTTAAAGAAAATGTAAATTAAAAGTATTTAAAGAAAATGTTAAAATTATTTAAAGGTGATTTGCTTCTTTTTACACCTAATGGATTTAAAAGAGCAGATGAATTATCTAACGGTGATTTATTATTATCTTTAAATAAAGATGGTAATATTTCATTTGATGAAATTGAAGAAATTAATAAAGTTTTTAAAAAAAAATATAATTTAAATAAAATTGAAGGTTATTTTTTGAATGATAATATTGAACTTTGCAGTATTAAAAATATTCCCTTAAATTTTGAATTAAATGAAATTAAGGAATATATTGAAAATTATAAAAATACTTGTTTGGGATTAACTAAAATCGGTGAATTATCTACATTTGATTTTGTTGGTTTTCCTATTAAAAATAATCATGTAATCAATAATAATTCTAATTTGAATTTAAAAGAAATTGGACAAAATGTTAATAAAGATAAATTATTATCCTTAAATCAATTATTTAATTTATCAAAAGATGAATTAATTCAAATTCATTCTGGATTAGTTGAAAATAATACTGAAATTCATATTGATGTAAGTAATAAAGATACTTATCATTTTCTAAAATACACTTGTTTATTATTAGGAATTCCTATGTATGTAATTTATAAAGATGGAAAATTGCAAATTAAAATTTCAAAAAAAATAAATGAAAATTCAAATTCTAATTTTATTTTTAATAATTTCTATTGGAATAAAATTAAATCCATTAAAAAAACCACCAATTTTAATGGTAATTTATTTAATATTAAATTAAAATCCAATAATCCTTATTTAAGTGATATTGGTTTTATTTCATAATTGCTTTGATTGTTGAATGTGATTTATAATTTAATAAGTCAAAATCTTCAAATTTTAATTCCTCTATCCATTTTATTTTTTCATCAATTGATGTATATTTAGATTTATCAAAATCTTTTTTAATTATCAATTGTGGACTTTTATATATTTCATTATTTAATTGTTGTTTTACTTGTTCTAAATGTTCCTCATAAATGTGATTATCGCAAATACTTAAACAAATATCTTTTGCTTTAATTCCCATTACTTTTGCTATTATCATACATAATATAGCTGTTGATGCTATATTAAATGGAACTCCCAAAAATAAATCCGCTGATCTCATATACATCATACAACTTAAATTTTCATCATCATTTTTATAGAAATTATAAAGGATATGACATGGTGGTAAAGCTTGTTGTTTTAATTGTATTGGATTCCATGCAGACAATAAAGCCCTTCTACTATTTTTCAATTCTAATTCTTCCAATACATATCTAATTTGATCAATTTTACCATTAAATTTACGCCATTGAAATCCATAAATTGGTCCTAATTCTCCTTCTGGATAATTAAATAATCCAATTGAATCAAGATATTCACGTGATGAATTACCTTTCCAAATATTAATTCCTTTTTCTTCAAGTTCTTTAGAATTTGTAGAACCTCTTAAAAACCATAAAAGTTCCTCAATAATTCCTCTGATAAAAACCTTTTTAGTTGTTAATAAAGGAAAAGTTTCGCCATTATTTAAATTAAATCGCAATAAAGAACCAAAATGTGAATATGTAAATCCATTTCTAGTTTCCTTTTTTATTCCATTATTTAAAATAAAATTTAATAAATTTAAATATCCTTGTTCATTTGCTATTAATTCCATAATTAAATAATAAATTATATTTATCTTTAATTAATTTTTTCTCCATTTACAGCAACCAATCCACTTACACTATTTTCATAAAAATGTGATACATCATCTTTATTTTGTAATCTACAAAAATTACCATAAATTTGTTCATATGATAAATTAGGATTTAAATTATCACATAAATAATTTTTATATAATTCTAAATAAATTTTATTTAATTTATATAATCTCGTTCCATTATTTATATTATTTATACATTTTAATATTAATATTTTATTATTATACAAATTTAAATCAAAATTATCATTAAGATAATAACGACCACTTATAAAATAATAATCATCAAATAATAATTTATTATTAATTATATAATTAATTAATTCTATTGTCATTATTTCTGCACCTAAAGTTTTACAAATACCAAATATATATTGATGTAATTCCTTATTATCCCATAAATTTAAAAAATAATCTGTTTTCTCTTTTAGATAATCTAATTGTTCCTTATTTGTTTCATAATTAGAACATTCAATAATTATTATTTTAGCTTCAGGAACTTTTTCCCTTATTGAACTAATTGTTATTTTTGTTTGTTCAAATCTTTCATCTCTATTAAAAACTGAACGAATTGTTGAATAATCAAGTGGTGTATTTGGTATATCTATTAATGATGTTATTCCAAATAATATTGATTTCATCTTAAATAAATTAAAATTATTTTTTCTTTAAATCTTAATTAATCTATTAATTTTTCTACTGGTTGATATTTATTAAATTTTTCATTAAATATACATCTATATTTTATTGTAAATGTTAAATTCTTATCCTTAAATTCATTTCGTAAATTCATACTATCTTTAATAGTAGGAACTAATGCTATTCCAATTTTATTTGCAGTTAATATATTAAAATTATCATAAAGATGATAAATATCTGCATTATCTGTTTTGGCAATCCATAAATTTTTATTATTATCATCTGATGTTTTTATTTCTACAGATGGTTGAATTGGAATATTTGATGTTATAATGAAATTAGATGTATTTATTGATGTTGAATTTAATAATGGTTTAAATTCTGTAATATCTTTAACTTTCTTTTTTACATCTATTATAACTTTATCATCAAAATTAATTAATTTTGGTTTATGTTTTAAATAATAAGAATAGAAATAAAGACCTCTTGAAGTATAATTTAATTTTTCTGATTGTTTAATTAATTCCCTTAATGATGATTTTGAAATATAATAATAACTTTTTACTTTATATGAACATATATCACAAATATCATCTGGTGTATATTTATCATTTAATAAATTATAAATTATTTCTAAACGTTTTGGTAAAATTAAATTATCCAGTTTTTTCCCCTCATATGCAATTATATCATTAATAATAAATATCCATTTACTATCTTTTGTTTTTACCATTTCACCTTCAAGAAGAGTATTTAAAAATAAAGAAGGAGCAAATAAACCTTTTCCTAGAATTATACGAGGTTTTTCATAACCCGTATGAATTTTCATATCAATATAATAAATAATTTCTATATCATTATATTTAGTAAAATAAATATAATATCGATTACCATTAGTTCTTAAAGACATCAAATGTGGAACTTTTGATAAATGATTAATATTACTTTCATCCAATTTAAAATAATGTTTTTGTATTATTCTAATTCCATATAATGAATATATTTCATCCAATATATTATCTTTTGTTTGATTACATTTAATATTCCATGCTACTCTATCACCAAATGATATAATACCTGTTTGCATTTTTTTAAATCAATCTTTAAGAATAAATTATCATTTTTTATTTATATAAATATAAAAAAATGATTTAATATTAAAAATAGATTATTATAAAAAATGAATTCGTTTTATGCGGTTGCAGTTGGTAAAAAAACTGGAATTTATAATACTTGGGAAGAATGTAAAGCGCAAGTTGAAGATTTTCAAGGTGCTATTTATAAGAAATTTGGAACCAATGAAGAAGCTATGGAATTTATAAATGATTTTTCAAATAATATTTATGTTTATACTGATGGAGCTTGTATTAATAATGGAAGTTCTAATGCTAGAGCTGGTATTGGTATTTATTTCTCTAAAGATAATCCTATGAATGTTTCAAAGGAACTTAAGGGTGAAAAGCTTACCAATAATATCGCTGAATTAAAAGCTGTTATTCTTGCAATTAATACCATCAAAAATACCAAATTCAAAAATAAAATAATTGTTACTGATTCGGAATATGTTATTAAATGTGCTACGACTTATGGAGCAAAACTTGCTGAAAGAGATTGGAAACCAAAAAAAGATAAGCCTATTCCTAATCTTGAATTAGTTAAAGAAGTTTATGAATTGACGGAAACTTATGATATTAAGTATAAACATATTATGGCTCACACTGGTGCTAAAGATAAGCATTCAATCGGTAATTATTATGCCGATTTATTAGCTAATCGTGCTATTGGTGTTGAACCAGAAATGAAAGAAAAATCTGGTAAAATTTATCTTAATGTATCCTATGCCCAGAAAGATGATGCAAAAGCAAAAGGGGCTCGTTGGGATGCAGGAAAAAAACAATGGTATATTTTGGAAAATAATTCAAATAAAGAGGAATTATTAAAGAAATATAAGTAATTTTTTTATTATTTATTAAATTCTTCAATCATTTCTTTAAGTTTTTCAATATCACTTCCAACTAATTCATTTATTTTTTTTCCATTTTCAAAAAATACAAATGTTGGTATTGATTTTACATTCATTTCATTTACTAATTGTTCATCTTCATCTATATCTATTTCATAAAATTTAATATTACTATACTTTTTTGAAAAACTTTGATATAAAGGTTTTATTTTTTTACAAGGAATACACCAAGTAGCTGAAAAACATGCAACAGCTTTTTTATCATTATTCATTTTTTATTAATTCTAATTATATAAGTTTTATATAAAAAAAATGATTATTTTTTTATTTGAATTAATTTAAAATGTATCCAAAACCTCATAATATAATTGAATATAAAAAATTACAATTTATTTATAATTGCGATGTAGAAGTAAGAGAAATTATTGAAAAAGTTTTAAATAATACTGTTCATATTTCATTCGAAACATTTATGACTTATTTAATTCAAAATTTTAAAAAAATAATTAAATCAAATCCTAAATGCACTTTATATATTTATATTACAGAAGATTTTATTGAAAAATCTAATTATTGGATTTATCAATTGCTTAATTATTATAAATCCAGTATTGGATTTAAAGGTGAATTTATTATTATTTCTTCATTAAATGATTTAAAATTAAAAAATAATGATAATATTTTAATTCCTGATGATTGTATTTATTCTGGTGAGCAATTAAGATTGATTATTGAAGAAATGAACAATAATCGCAATCTTAAATTAAATATTCATCTCTTTATATCATTTATGACTAATAAAGGTTTAGATAAGGTTAAAAAAGAATTCAGTAATAATTCATATTTGGATAATTGCAAATTATGTTTACCATATTATATTTATAATATCGATAAATCTATTAATTATTATTTATCTAAAAATGAAATTGAAATTTTGGAAAATTATTATTCTATTGATATGAATAATCGCTATTTAATCTATTTTGACCATAAAATGCCTGATTATTATTCAACAGTTCCATTAATTTATAGTGGTATTGTTGCAAATTCTAAAAATAAGGAATTATTATTTCAAATTAGAAAAAAGAAAAAAGACTTGAAAAATGAATTGGAATTCATTCAATTTATAAATAAAACTGATGAAATTCGAAATATAAATGTTTTAGAACCAGAAATAATTAAACCACCTTATAAAAATATATAAGAAAATTAATTATATATTTTTATTATGCCATCTATTAATTTTAATTTTTTAACTCAATTAAAATCTAATTATAATAATTTCCCTGTATTTATTGAAACTGGAACTTTAGATGGTAATACTATTTTAACTATGGAACCTTATTTTAATAAATTATATACTATTGAAATTAGTAATAATTATTATAATATTGCCAGATCTAAATATTATGGAAATAAAATTAATTTTATTCTTGGTGATAGTAGTAAAGTTTTTATTGATTTATTACCTAATATTACTGAAAAATCCATCTTTTTTTTAGATGGTCATTATAGTTCAGGTGATACTGGTAGAGGTGATGTTGATGTTCCTTTATATGATGAATTAAAAGCTATTAATAATTTTTTAACTGAAGAAGCTATTATTATTATTGATGATGCAAGATTATTTGGCAAAGGTTTTTGTTCTGATTGTTTAGAAGATTGGACTGGAATCAATACTGAAACTATTTTAAAAATTATAGAAAATCGTATTAATGATTATTATTTTCTTGATAGTTCTGCAGCAAAAAATGATAGATTAATTTTACATCTAAATAAAAAATGATTATTTTAATTATTTTTTTTTATTATTCTAAATGTCTTGTAATAATAAATTTTTAACTAATATTCCAATTATTATTAGTAATTCAATTATTTCTAATAATTCAAATATAAAATTCAATTATTTCAATAAAACTTTAATTGATATTCCTTTAAATGTTTATTCTTATAGTAATTCAAAATTAATATTCCAATTAAATCGTAATATTACTTTTAATGATACTAAATTATTATGGAATGTTGATAATATTAATGATATTAAAATTACAATTGCTAATATTAAAAATTATAAATTAGTTAACGATTATATTTATAATTATCATTTACAAAATTATAATTTTAAAAATATTTATCAATTATCAAAAAATAAGATTATGGTAACACCATTTTCAAAAAATTTAAATTCTTGTTGGTTCTTATCAAATCTTTATAAATAAAAAATGATTATTTTTTAATTTTTAATATTTAAAATGCCTTACACTAAAAAAATTTTAAATAATACTATTCCTAGTATCATATATAAATCCAGTTTAAAATTTAATTATTTAAATAAAAATTTAATTGAAATTCCTTTAAATATCGAAAAATTTAATTATAATAATATTATATTTGATACTAATCGTAATATTACTTATGATGATACTAAAATATTATGGAATGTTTGTAATATTAATAATATAAAAATTAGTATAAATATAAATAATTTTGATATGATTAATAATTATATTTACAATTATAGATTAATTAATTTTGATAATAATACATATCATTTAATTTATAACAATAAAATTATGATAACTCCATTTTCAAAGATATTGAATTCTTGCTGGTTCTTATCAAATCTTTATAAATAAAAAAATGATTATTTTTTATTTTTGAATTATAAATATAAAAATGGATATTTATTTTACTTGTTTATCAAATACAATTGAGGAAATGATTGATAATAAAATTGAAAAAGATAGAATTTTATTAGAAAAATTTATTTTAGATTATTACGATAAATTAGTATTATATTTAGCAAATAAATTAAATTCTACTATATTATTATCTGATTTAACAACTGGAAATATTAAATTACAATGTAATGAAATACCTACAATTGTAAATATTAGTTTTTTTGAAAAAAATTCTGTTATTTATTTCGAAATTTCTTTGGAAAATTTAAATTGTAGAAAAAGAAAACAAATTTAAAATTAATTTTTCCTTTTTTATTTATAATTACTAATAGATGATGTTTCCCTCCAGAATTTATGAATATAATGATGCAAATATTAATCGATTAATTATTATTGGTGATATTCATGGTGATATTAGACGATTTAAAGAAATTTTAATTGATAGTAAAATAATTAATAATAATTTTGAATGGATTGCAGAACCACCCAATTCCATTGTTATTCAATTAGGTGACCAAGTTGATAGTCTCAATAGAATGACTAATGAAAATTGGGAAGTTCTTAATGATTATGAAATGATTTATTTTACCGAACATTTAGATAATATTGCAAGAACTAAAGGTGGTCGTTGTATATCTCTAATAGGAAATCACGAATTAATGAATGTTATTGGTGATTTTTCTTATGTTTCACCAATGAATAAAAATGATTTAAGAATTAATTTATTTAAATCCCAAGGTTCTTTAGCTTTAATATTAGCTAAAAGACCTCTAATATTAAAAATTAATGATTTATTATTTTGTCATGCAAAATTCGAAAATAAACATTTGGAATTATTGAAAAAAAATAATAAATCCATTTTTTATATTAATGAAATTTGGGAAAAATATTTAACTACCAGTAAAATTAATTTAGAAGATAAAGAAATTTTTGATTTTATTATTCTTGGCAATCAAGGAATTCTTTGGAATAGAAATAATAATAATTTAAATGAAACTAAAGATTTATTTAATGAAATTAAAGTTTCTTATATGTTTTTAGGTCATACTGCTCTTAATAATATTACTTTTTTAGATAATCAAATTATTTATTGTGATAATGGTATTTCTAGAGCATTTGGTAAAAATTCATATCAATATATTGATATTATTAATAATACCATTAATGTTAAAACTATAAACAATTAACATTTATATTTGCATAAGGAATTCTTATTTCTGATCTATCGTGTGGAATTGGATTAAAAGTTATTTCTGTATTTGGTGGTGGTATTTTTGAAAAATCTATTTCTTGAAATTGATCTTCATATGAACCCTCTTTTAAATTATTAGTAACCATTAATTCATTTTCATAACCTTGAACATTTTCTAATAATTCGTCTTCATTTCCATTTAATTGATAAGAAGATAACGATGAATTATTATTAAAATGAGAACTAGGATTTGAATTTGGTTTATAATTATTATTTAAATTAGGATTATTTGGTTTATTTGATATTAAATAAAAAAATAAGAAAATAATCATAACAATTAGTAATATTAAGAAAAAAGTTAAAATTTCCATTATAATCTAAATAATTATAACTTTTTAATTTTTCTAAATATAAATATTAGATTTAATTATATTTTTTATTTCTTTTTTTAATGAATTAAATAAATTTTTATTTAACTGTAAATCTAAATAATTCAATCTTGAATTTATAAATTCAAATAGTTCTACTTCTTTTATGGCAATATCAATTTCTCTTTTTTTATTATCAAAATATTTTTTTAATTCTGTTGCATTTCTATTTAATAAAGTTTCACTGAAATCATTTATATCTTTATAAATCCATTCATTATTTACTTTAACTAAACAACCATCATTAGTATATTTTATATTATGATTTTCTGGAAATTCTTTATTATAATGTTTTAATTTTATATATTTTGGAATTATATAATCTCCATTTCTAAAAATTTCGATCATATTTTGAAATGTAATATAGTCAATTCGCTCATTTCCATAATTATTTATAATATAATTATTATTTATTGTATTATTACAATTATTATTATTATTTATATTATTAGTTATATTATTTGTTATAGCATTTATTATACTTCTTGGTTTGCAATTATTTTTTTTAATATGATTACTTTTATTTCCAGTTGAACTAAATCTATGCATACATCTTCCACATGTTAATGCATCGACACCTATACATTTTTTTTCATGTTCTATTAAATATTTTTTTGTTTTATACTGCTTCCCGCATTTAAAACAATTAAATATAATTTTATTATGAATAGCTTTTTCTTCACTTTGAATAGCTTTTTCTTCATTTTGAATAGCTTTTTCTTCATTTTGAATAGCTTTTTTACATAAACTCATATGTATTTTCAAAGAGTAATCTGATGCGAATTTTTTATTACAATTATTGCAAACATATTCAATAATTCTATTATCAGTTGTGGTATTAATATTTAGATGAGTTAACTCAATATGTCTGTTTAAATTATGTTTTCTTTTTGATGTATAATCACAATAATCACATTTAAGCATATAATGGTTTGATTTTATTAATTATAATTGAATTATTTTTAAGTTAAAAAATTTACTCATGAGTAACTCATGAGTAAACTCGTGAGTAAATTGAAAAGTATTCGCCAACTTTCAGGAAAAAAAATAAAAATAATTTTTCCAAAAAAAAAGTTTGATAGTAAAATTTATAAAAATATAAAAATAATATTAATAAAAACTTTATATTTTTCTATTAAATTTTTTTATTTTATAAGCAATTAAATATAATTTCATATTGAATAACATTTTCTTCAAAATGATGAACATTTTTTCATAAACTCATATATTTTTTAAAGACTAATTTAATGCAAAAAAATATTAAGAAATATTATATATATATTTATTATTTTTATTATCAGTTATGCTATTAATATTTAGATGATTTAATTCAATATATCTATTAAAATTATATTTTATTTTTTATGTATAATTACATTAATCATATTTAACCATATTATGGTTTGAATTTATTAAATATAATTATATTATTTTTTAGTTAAAAAATTACTCATGAGTAAATTAAAAAGTATTCGCCAACTTTCAGGAAAAAAAATAAAAAAAAATTACCAAAAAAAGTTTGATAGTAATTTTTTATAAAAATATAAATAATAAGATTAATAAAAACTTTATATTTTACTATATTTATAAGCAATTAAATATAATTTTACATTAAATAGCTTTTTTTTCACTTTGAATAGCTTTTTTTTCACTTTGAATAGCTTTTTTTTCACTTTGAATAGCTTTTTTTTCACTTTGAATAGCTTTTTTTTCACTTTGAATAGCTTTTTTTTCATTTTGAATAGCTTTTTCTTCATTTTGAATAGCTTTTTTTTCACATTTTTAACTCAAAATTAAATTAATTCATATTTTTTTAAAGACTAATTTAATGCGAAAAAATATCAGATATATATCTAATAATTTTATTATCATAAGTGATAATAACTTTAATTGAGTTAATACATTATGTTTATTAAAATTATATTTTATTTTTTTATGTATAATTAAATTAATTATATTTAATCATATAATGGTTTGATTTTATTGAATATAATTATATTATTTTTTTAGTTAAAAAATTACTCATGAGTAAACTTGTGAGTAACTCATGAGTAAATTAAAAAGTGTTCGCCAACTTTTAGATAAAAAATAAAAAAAATTCCAAAAAAAGTTTGATATTAAAAAAATGATATAAATAATTTAAAATAGTTATAATTTGAAATGGATTTAATTAATATGTCAAAAAAAGATTTATTTATTGAATGTGAAAATTTAGGAATATTAAGATATAAATCTAAAAATAAAAAAGAATTAATAGATTTAATAATTAATTTAAAAAAACCTAATATAGAAATAATGATTAAAAATGAAATTAAAGTTGTAAAAGATTATATAACATTAGTTGATTTATTTTCTGGAACTGGTGCATTTTCTTATGCATTTGATAAAACAAGAAAAGTAAAAACTATATTTTCAAATGATATTTTAGATAGTTCTAAAGAAATATTTAATTTAAATAATGAAATTGAATTAACAAAAAAAGATTTATTAGATTTAAATGATGATGATATTCCAAAATCATTTATATTAACTGCAGGTTTTCCTTGTCAGCCATTTAGTATTGCGGGATTACAAAAAGGATTTAAAGATGAACGTAGTAATGTATTTTGGAAAATTTTATCAATTATTAAAAATAATAATCCAGAAATAATAATTTTAGAAAATGTAAAAAATTTACAAAGTCATGATAATGGAAATACATTTAAAATTATTATTGAAAATTTAGAAAAACTGGATTATTATATTAAATATTCAATATTAAATACATCAAAAATAACAGGAATACCTCAAAATAGAGAAAGAATTTATATTATAGGTTTTAAAAATAAATTTATGTATGATAATTTTAATTTTAATTTTCCAGAAATAAAATTAAATGAAATTTCACAATATCTAGAAAACGATATTCCTGATAAATATTATTATAATAATTCAACTGTAATTTATGATGAACTTAAAAAAAATATCAATAAACATATATCAACAAATACTATTTATCAATATCGTAGATATTATGTTAGAGAAAATAAAAATAATGTATGTCCAACTTTAACTTCAAATATGGGTTCAGGAGGGCATAATATACCAATTATATTAGATGATAAAGGAATTCGAAAATTAACTCCAAGAGAATGTTTTAATTTACAAGGATTTCCAAATGATTATAAATTACCATTATTATCTGACAGTAAATTATATTCATTAGCAGGTAATGCTGTTTCAATTCCTGTTGTTTCACTAATAGCTGATGAATTACTTAAAAATATATCATTAAATGTTCCATCATAAATTTTTTCGCAAAAATTATTTATTTGTGAATAAATATTATCAAAACTAATATGAGGTCTTCTACCTTGTAAAAATTGTTCTTCCATAGTTTGTTTTTTATTTATTTTTATATTTTTAAATTCATCTGAATTAGAATTTAAATATACTTTCCATAATATTATTTTATCATTTAAAAAATTTTTTAAATCTAAAAAATATAATACACTGAAATTTTTATCAGGTCCAAACTGTGATGGTCCATTTGATGTAAAAGATTTTACTTCGATTGGCATTGACTTATCATATTTATTTGAATATAAATCACCTTTTAATTTATATTTTTTATCTATTCCTTTGCACCATATACAACTATTATCATTTTCATAATTTTTTATAATAAACTTTGTAATATTTTCTGTAATATCCTCTGGAGTATTTTGATGTCTAATATTTAAACCATCATTTATTAATTTTTCATCATCAATATAAGTATTTTTAAAATTATTATATCTTTTAATTAAAATTTCTTCAGTATAATTATCTTCCATTTTTTTGAAATTGAAATTAAATAATAATAATCATTTTTTATTCAAATAAAAAATTGATTTAATTATAATAATATATAAAAATAATAAATATGTTTGCAAAACCTATATTAAAATGGGTTGGTGGAAAACAACAAATAATAAATAATATAATTGATAATTTTCCAAAAGAATTTAATAATTATCGAGAAATATGTTTAGGAGGTGCTAGTGTATTATTAGCATTATTAGAAACAAAAGAAAAAGGAAATATTAAAATTAATGGAAATATTTATGCTTATGATATAAATGAAACATTAATTTATATGTATAAAAATATTCAATCAAATAATGAAGGATTATTTTTAGAAATAAAAAAAATTATAGATGAATTTAATTCTTGTGATACTAAAGAAATAAATAGAAATCCGAAAAATATAGATGAAGCTTTATTAAATAAAGAAAATTATTATTATTGGTCAAGAAATAAATTTAATAATTTAAATATTAATGAAAAAAAAAGTTTATTAGGTTCTGCATTATTTATTTTCTTAAATAAAACTTGTTTTAGAGGTTTATATAGAGAAGGACCTAATGGATTTAATGTTCCTTATGGAAATTATAAAAATCCAGAAATAATAAATAAAAATCATTTAGAAATAATTTCAAAATTAATAAAAGATGTAATTTTCGAATGTTATGATTATAAAATTTCTTTAAATCAAACAGAATTAAATGATTTTATATATATAGACCCGCCATATGTAGGTGAAATTAAAACATCATTTGTAAATTATAATAAAAGTGGTTTTGCAATAAAAAATCATATAGAATTATTTGATTTAATTCATAATTTAACCGAAAAAAATATAAAAATTATGATGAATAATTCAGATGTAAAATTAATATATGATAATTTTGAAAATACAAAATATAAAATTGAAAGTATTTTATGTAAAAGAAAAATAAATTCAAAAAATCCTAATGCTAAAATTAATGAAGTTATAATTACTAATTATTAATCCAATTATTTAATAATATGAAATAATTTTCATCTTCTCCAAATAATACCTTTATATCATTTTCATTTAAAATAATATTTAATATCATATATTTTTTATCATTAGAAATTAATTTATTTTTTAGAAAATTATTAACACATAAATAATATTCTATTTTTACATTATTTTCTAATAAAACTAATTCATATTCTTGTTTTAATGATGGACAACTCCATAATTTTGTTTCTACTGAACCATTAACATTTTGTTCTTTTTTTTCTAAAATTTTTATAATTTTATTTCCATTTTTATATTCAATTATATAGGCTTCATCAGGACATCTAAATAAATCAATATTATATTTATTTTTTATATATTTTTTTAATCCATATTGTAATACAAATATTATTATTTTATCTTCAAACTCTTTTTCTAAATAATAATCATAAATATTTTTAGAATTATTTAAAAAACTTTTTTTTATATATTCTTGTTCTAATAATTTACTTTCATTATTTGTTTTTTCTTCAAATATTTTACCATAATAATTAGTATTACTTCCTCCTGCACCTGTTCCATTATTTATAATCATTTTTTGAAAATTTAAATTTAAATAATAATAATCATTTTTTATTTAAATGAAAAATTAATTTAATTATATAATAATAATTAAATATAAAAATGAAAAAAAATTATAATACATCAATTTCTTTATTACCTCCGCCTTTAAATACACCATCTGCTTTAAAAAAAGAACCTAAAATTAAATATTTTTAATCCTCATCTTCATTTATAAATAATGAAATTGGATTTTTTAATGTTTCTTTTTCTTCCTCTTCTTTATCAGGAATAGCCTCATTTTCAATATAATTTTTCATTAAATAACCTTTAGATTTATAATATTTTAATCTTTTATATCCCTTATTTTTTACAACTGATAAATCATCAAAAATATCAATACATAAAGGCATATATTTTCTATCTTCTTTTTTTTCTCTTAAAATTCTACCTACTGATTGTTCTATATCACTAATTGGAGAAGCTAATATTAAACAATTAAGAGTAGGAATATTTAATCCTTCAGCTGACATATGAAATGTTGCAAGAATAATTTGTTTTGTTGCAGATATATTTAAATCATCCATTTTCATTCCTCCGATATAATAACCGTAATCTGCAATTTTTTCAATTTTAATTAATTCTTCTAAATCAGATAATTGTTTTTTTCTTTCAGATAAAATTAAAATTTTTCGATATGGTTCTTTTAGCAAAATTGATTTAAGAATATCAATAATTAATAAATTTCTAGGTTTATAATAACAAATATTATTAATAGAAGCTACCAAATTTGGCTGACCATTATAAAACGTTTTAATAAAACTGTATTCGGGATTTGGTGAAAAATATTTATGAATTTGAACTATCATTTCACATTCACTTATTTTTTCAGTATGATTATAAACTGATTTTCCTAAATACCATTCAAAAACCTTTCTTAATCCATCTTTTCTATTTAAAGTTGCAGATAAACCTAAAGTAAGTTTAATATTCATTTTTTGGAAAGCTCTTGAAAAAACTTCAGAAGCTA
>VFQS010000863.1_pt1 | contig 30281 bp, 25 predicted proteins | sample 3512361 | NCBI WGS metagenome assembly VFQS01 (sample SAMN10412375, study PRJNA504923) | tailings metagenome | isolation source: Relicate 1 Philex TSF3 active mining | place: Philippines
CAGATCAGAGCTACCGCGCAATGATCAACCTCGCCGCCATCAAAATTGCGCTACGTTAAATGTCCACAGCCCTTAGATTTGGAACGGGAATAGGGCCGCGCGCCCGATAATGAGGGAGTGAGGATAATGACGGGATCTACCACGCGGCGCACGCGCCGGATTGCACTGTCGCTGGGCTGCTGCCTGGCCACGCTGGGCTGGGCCGACCTGGCCCTGGCGCAGGATCAGGCGGATGAGGCCAACACCGCTGAAGACGGGATTGTCGTAACCGGCAGCCGCGTGCGCGGGGAAGCGCCCGTCGGCGCGACCGTGATCGCGCTGGGACGGTCGGAAATTGAAGCCTCCGGGGCTTCGACCGTCGATCGCATGATCAAGGAAATTCCGCAGAACTTCGACCTTGGCGTGTCCGAAAACTCGCGCGGCCAGTCGGGCGGCAGCGGCAACATCGTCTATGGCAACACCGTCAACCTGCGCGGCATCGGCCCCTACGCGACGCTGGTGCTGATCGACGGCCACCGCGTGACCAACAACAGCCGCTCGGTCGATCCGTCGATCCTGCCCTCGCTGGGGGTCGAGCGCGTCGAAGTGGTCGCGGACGGCGCATCGGCCATCTATGGTTCGGATGCGGTGGCCGGCGTGGTCAACATCATCCCCCGGCGTACCCTCAACGGGGCCGAGGCGATGGGCCGCTATGGCATCTCCGACGATGGCAAGTTCGATGAAAAGGCGCTGGGCCTGGCGCTGGGCAAGGTGTTCGATCGCGGCCAGGTGATGATCGCCTATGAACATGTCGAGCGCGACAACCTGTCGGGTGACGACCGCGCGTTCTTCACGAGCAACCAGACCGCGTTCGGCGGGCCGGATGGCCGCACCACGCGCTGCTATCCCGGCACGATCCGCGCTGGCGGCGTGACTTATGCCATCCCGGCCGGAGGCGTCACCCAGGCCACTGCCGGGTCGCTGGTCGCGGGCAGCAGCAACAAGTGCGACATCCAGAGCCGCCAGGACCTGTTCCCGCGTCAGAAGTATGACTCGGTCAACGGCACCGGTCGGTTCGATCTGACCGATTGGCTGACGGTCTCGCTCGACGCGTTCTATTCGAAGCGCAGCTTCTACCGCCGCTCGGCCTATTCGTCGGCCTCGGTCAGCGTGCCGCAGACCAATGCCTTCTTCGTCCGCCCGGCGGGCTTCGCGGGCACCAGCTACACCGTCGACTACATGTTCAAGGAACTGCCGGCGAACGACTCCTACGGCTTTGCGGAAAGCTGGCAGATCACCCCCAGCGTGAAGGTGAAGCTGCCGCACGATTTCGAACTGGAACTGCTGGCCGGATACGGCAAGACGCGCGACCTGTCGGAATCGTATCACGGCATCAACAACGCCGCGCTGAATGCCGCCCTGGCCAGCAGCAACCCCGCGACCGCGTTTGACATCTATGGTGGGGGCCGCACCGATCCGGCGCTCTACGCCACGCTGGCAAACCAGATCTTCATCGCACCGACCAATGGTCGCCTGAAGACCTATGAAGCCCGCCTCAACGGCGCGCTGTTCGAGCTGCCGGGCGGTTCGGTGAAGCTGGCGACCGGTTACGAACGCCAGGAATTCAAGGTCGCGCTCGGCTCCGCGCGCGGCGGGCCGACCACGCCGCTGACCTTCCGCAACTTTGGCCGTTCGGTGGATTCGGTCTATGCCGAAGTCTATGTCCCGATCTTCGGGTCGGGCAACGCGACGCCCGGCTTCGAGCGGCTGGAACTGAACGCCGCCGTGCGTCACGACAAGTACAGCGACGTCGGCAGCACCACCAATCCCAAGTTCGGGATCAACTGGGTTCCGGTTGACGGGGTCAAGCTGCGCGGCAGCTATGGCACTTCGTTCCGCGCGCCGACCATTCCCGAAATCTACGGAAACTCGAACAACCTGTTCGTCCAGAACTATTCCAATCCCACCGGCGGCACGATCACCGGCGTCGCGCTTTCGGGCCAGAACCTGAACCTGCGGCCGGAAACGGCCAGCACCTGGTCGATCGGGGCCGATTTCGATCCGCTGCCGGGGCTGAAGCTGGGCGTCACCTACTGGGATGTGAAGTACGAAAACCAGGTGATCGCGAACCTGTCCAACCTGGCGATCCTGGGCAACGCGTCGATCTATAACGGCACGAACATTCTCTACACCGGCACCGCTGCGGGCGCGCAGGTGCAGAGCTACATCAATGCCGGGATCGGCGTGGTCGGCACGCTGCCGGTGGGCGGTGCATCTGCCGTCACGGTGTTCGTTGACGGGCGCAGCCAGAACCTGGGGGTGTCGATCACCCGGGGGATCGACTTTACCGCCAATTACCGCACCGACATTTCCGCGAATGACAGCCTGACCTTCAACCTCAGCGGGACGTACCTGACCAAGTACCGGGTGGCGGTTACCCCCGCCGCGCCGCTGAACGATCAGCTGAACCTGATCTTCAACCCGCTGAAGTTCAAGATGCGCGGCAGCGTGACCTGGGATCATGGGCCGTTCAGCCTGCGGGCGCTGCTGACCCATGTCGGCGGTTACACCAACAACATCGCCAACCCGGCGCAGTCGGTCGGTTCGTTCAACCCGGTTGACCTGTCGCTCACCTGGAAGGTTGGCGATAAGGACGGCGGCAACATCCTGACCAGCGGTCTCACGCTGGGGCTTGAAGTGCGCAATGTGTTCAATGAACGTCCGCCCTATGTGAACATCGCCCCCAGCGGCAACGGCAGCGGCGGGTATGACGCCACCGCCGCCGATCCGCTGGGCCGCGTGTTCGCAGCCAGCATCCGCAAGTCGTTCTAAGCCGGAGAGGGCGCGAGACTTAACATGATCGAGCCTCGCGCCCTGTCCCTGGTGCTGTCCGGCGACCTCGTGCTCGACGAGCCGGACGGCGACCACTGGCTGTCCGGCATCGCCCCGGCGATTGCCGCAGCCGATCTGGCCATCGGCCACCTTGAAGTGCCGCACACCACGCGCGGCAGCGAACTGGCGGGAGACGTGCCCGCACCCGGCGCGCCGCCGGAAAACCTGGGCGCGATTGCCCGTGCGGGCTTTGCCATGCTGAGCCTCGCCGGCAATCACATGGCCGATTGCGGCGAATTGGGCATTGTCGACACGATGGCCGGGCTGGACCGGCTGGGCGTGGCGCATTGCGGGGCGGGGCTGGATCTGGCCCGCGCCGCCGCGCCGGCGCGGATCGAGCGCGCGGGCCGCAGCGTGGCATTGCTCAGCTACAATTGCGTCGGGCCGGAAGCGAGCTGGGCCACTCCGGCCCGGGCAGGCTGCAATTACCTGCGCGTCGAAACCGCCGATGGCTCTCCCATCGCTCCCGCCGCGCCGCTGGAGCGGGCCGCGCCGGAAGCGTTCGAAGCACTGCACCGCGATATCGCCCATGCCCGCGCCACCGCCGATCTGGTGGTCGTGGCGCTGCACAAGGGGCTGGTCCACACCCCCGCGCGCCTTGCTCCCTATGAGCGTCCGCTTGCCCATGCCGCGATCGAAGCGGGGGCGGACGTGGTGATCGGGCATCATGCCCACATCGTGCGCGGGATCGAGTTTCACCATGGCCGCCCGATCTTTCACGGGCTGGGCAACGGCTGCGTCGTCACCCGCGCGCTCAGTCCCGCGCAGGACCACCCCGCCCGGCGCGAGTGGGCCGAGCGGCGCAAGCGGATGTTCGGGTTCGAACCGGACCCGGCCTATGATCTTGCCCCGTTCCATCCCGAAGCGATCCACGCCTTTCTGGGGCGGCTGGAGTGGGCCGTGGACGGCACGCTGCGCACGGGCATCGTCCCGGTCCATGTCGAAGCGCCGGGGCGCCCGGTGCTGGCCGATGCGGAGCGCCGCCAGGCCATCGCGCGGTATCTGGAACGCATCACCGTCGCCGCCGGCTTGCCACCGATCAGCGTGGATGCGGACGGCTGGGTAAGGGAAGCGGCATGAAGAACCTGCTGATCTGGACCGGCGGGCTGGGCCTGCTCGCCGCCACCGCGATCGATACGCTGGCCGTGGCCGGGCGCCATGCCGGATTGCCGGTCGAAGGGGCCATCGAAATGGTTCAGGTGGCGGTGCTGGTGGCCGGATCGCTGGCACTGCTGTGCGCCACCATCGCGCGCAGCCACGCGCAGATCCACTTCCTGATCGACCGCCTGCGCGATCCGTACAAGGACTGGTCCAAGCGGATCGCGCTGCTCTCGCTGGCCCTGTTCCTGGCGGCCTTGCTGGCCGGATCGGTCTGGATCGCGCTGGACCTGTGGCACAGCCACGAGGAAAGCGAACTGGTCGGCGTGCCGTGGCGCTGGATGCGCGCGGTTGCCAATGCCGCGCTGCTGGCCGGGGTGGTGATCGCCCTGCGTCAGGCGCTGACAAGGAAATCCTGATGTACGCCAACCCCGAAACCGGCATGGTCGGGATCGCCGCGCTGGTCGCGCTGCTGCTGCTGGGCGTGCCGATTGGCGCGGCGCTGGGGCTGATCGGCATTCTGGGCCTGATCGTGGTGATCGGGTTCGAACCGGCGCTGATCAAGGCCGGGGTCACCACGGTCGAAACGCTGACCCGCTATGAACTGGGCACCCTGCCGCTGTTCATCCTGATGGCGCAGCTGTTCTTTTCCGCCAACGCCAGCCGTGACCTGTTCGACGTCGCCGCGAAGTTCCTTGGGCATCGCCGGGGCGGGCTCGCCTATGCCTCGGTCGCCGGGTGTGCCGGGTTTGGCGCGATCAACGGGTCCAGCCTGGCTACCGCCGCGACCATCGGGATGGTCGCCCTGCCCGAAATGCGGCGGCGCGGCTATTCCGATGCTTTGGCCACTGGCACGGTCGCCGCGGGCGGCACCCTGGGCCAGATGATCCCCCCGTCGGGCGCGCTGATCGTGTTCGGGATCATTGCCGAACAATCGATCGGTAAGCTGTTCACCGCCGCCATTATCCCCGGCCTGACGCAGGCGTTGTTCTATGCTCTGGTGATCTGGCTGCTGATGCGGGTCCGGCCGGACCTGGCCCCCGCCAGCGAACGCGCGACCTGGTCCGAACGCTGGCGCGCGCTGCGCCGGGTGGCAGACATGCTGCTGCTGATCAGCTTCGTGATCGGCGGGATCGCGGTGGGCCTGTTCAGCCCGTCCGAAGCGGCCGCCGTGGGCGCAGCGGGCGCACTGGCGATTGCCGCATGGCGCAAGCGGCTGAACCGCGCGATGCTGTTCACCGCGTTCGATGAAACCCTGCGGACCAGCGGGATGATCCTGCTGGTGGTTATCGGCGCGCTGATCTTTTCCGTGTTCGTCAGCGTCACCGGGCTGGCCGAGGCGATTGGCGACGCAGTGACCGGGCTGGGACTGGGCCCGATGGCGACACTGGTGGTGGTGGCAATCCTGCTGCTGCTGCTGGGCTCCGTGCTCGACGGGCTGGCGCTGATGCTGCTGACCACGCCGATCCTGCTGCCGGTGGTCACCGCGACGGGCATGTCGCCGATCTGGTTCGGGATCTTCCTGGTCCGGGCGATGGAGATCGGCTTCGTCCACCCGCCGCTGGGCATGAACCTCTATGTCATTCAGGGCGTGGCCAAGGACGTCAGCATCGCGCGCGTGTTCAAGGGCGTCGCGCCGTTCCTGGCCAGTGACCTGGTGCACCTGTTCCTTCTGATCCTGTTCCCGGCGCTGGTCATGTGGCTGCCGGGCTATCTTGGGCAATAACGATGATCGCTTCTGTCGGCACTGACCTTCCCCTGCAGGTTCTTCGGGCCACGGGCCGCTATGCCGGACCGCTGACCTGGGACATCGACCGCGCCTTTCCGCTGGCCGGGCAGTGGCTGGAAAGCAAGTTCGCGACCTGGGCGTTCTCGATCCTTGAGGACTGGGCCCAAGGGCGCTTCGACGCGCTGGACGCCGTGGTTTTCACGCGCAGCGACGACAATGCCCAGCGGCTCTATTACTATGTCTGTGAACTGCGGCGGCGCGGGTTGCTGCGCGGGCCGGAGCCGATCCTGTTCGATGTCGGCTTCATCGGCCGCGCCACCAGCGCCGCGCGCACTGTCGCATCGGTGCGGGCGCTGGCCAGCCGGTTCGGCGTCAGCGACGCGGCCATCGAGGCGGAACTGGTCCGGGCGGACGCGGCCTCTGTGCCTGCTCCTGCCCCTGCAGCTGGCCCGGCCTGCCTGCTGGCCGGAACGCCCCCGCCGGACGAGCGGGTAAGCGCCATGATCGCCACTGCCGGGTTCCAGCCTCATGGTGACACGCTGGAGCAACTTTGGGCGCGCGAATGCCCCGGCGTGGCGGTTGGCACAGGCGATCCCTGCGCCGCTATCGGCCATCGCCTCCATGCCTGGCAGCCCGGACCGCGCGGATTTTTCAACCGCGGCGCAGCGGTGGTTCAGGCTGCCCGCGCGGTATCGGCCAAGGCCGCGGTGCTGTGGTTCGTGGAAGAAGACGAAGCCCTCGTCTGGCACCTGCCGGCACAGCGGCGCGCGCTGGCCGAGGCCGGCATCCCGACACTGGCACTCTCGCGCCGCAGCTGGCGGGCGGACGATGGGCTGGACGCCGAAATCACGGCCTTCCTGAAGGAGGTCGCGGCATGAAGCTGCTCGCAGGACACCGGGTGGCCGTGCTGGGGGCGATGGCAGAGCGCCCGCTCGCACGCTACCTCGCCTCGCTGGGGGCGGAACTGGGCGGCGCGGTGGAAGGTGCGTCGTTCGTGATCGACGATCTGGGCCTGGCTGCGCTGGAAGGCGTGGCGATCCCGGCCAGTGCGGTCCATGTCTCGGTCACCCCCTTTGGCTCGGACGGGGTCCGGGCGGGCTGGCAGGGCGGCGAGCTGGTCGCCTCGGCGATGGGCGGAGCCTTGCGCGTGACGGGCGAACCCGGTCTGCCGCCGGTCAAGGAAGCGCTGGATGCCTGCACCTTCCACGCCGACATGGTCGCTGCGGCCGGAGCCATGGCGGCGCATTACGCGCGCGGCACCACCGGGCAAGGCCAGCATGTCGATGTTTCGATCCAGCAGGTCGCGTTCAGCCGCAATTTCAACGGCATCCTCGTCTGGCAGTTCGACCAGCGCAAGCTGGCGCGGGTCGGCGGGGCACTGGCCTATGGCCGGGCGACCGTGCGGGCGATCTGGCAACTGGCCGATGGGTACTGCTTCCATTCGCTGATGACCGGACGGCTGGGCGCGCCCGCCAACCAGGCGCTGTCGGACTGGATTGACGAGGCCGGGATGCCGAATCCGCTGCGCGGGGTGGACTGGCTGGCCTATAATCGCTCAACCCTGCCCGCCGAAACGCGCGCCGAATGGGAGGCCGCGATCGACGCGTTCTTCCGCACCCGGACCAAGGCGGAAATGGCGAGCGAGGGTCTGCGCCGCGGGATCAACGCCTGCGTGGTGAACGAGCCCGCCGATGTGCTGAACGACCCGCATCTGGCCGCGCGCGGCTTTTTCGCCACGGCAGATGGCCTGCCAGACCGCTTCGCCTCGTTCCGCGAAGGCCCGGCGGCACCTCCGCCCGCAATCCACACCGGGACGCGCCCCGGTCCGCTCTCGGGTGTGCGCGTGCTGGACTTTGCCTGGGCGCTGGTCGGATCGATCACCACCAAGACGCTGGGCGATCTGGGCGCGGATGTGGTCAAGATCGAATCCCGCACCCGCCCGGATCTGGCCCGGCTCGACGTGCAGGTGTCTGCCTCGCGCGCGGGTAACTGGGACGACAAGCCGTGGTTCGCGCACCTCAACAGCTCAAAGCGCAGCCTGTCGCTCGACCTGAAAAAGCCCGAGGCGCGCGAAGTGCTGAACCCGCTGATCGACTGGGCCGATGTGGTGGTGGAGAATTTCTCGCCCGGCACGATGAAGAAGCTGGGGCTGGACTACGATACGCTGGTGCAGCGCAATCCCGGCGTGATCATGGTATCGGGCAGCGTGTTCGGCCAGACCGGGCCGATGGCGCAGGAATGGGGGGTGGACGGCACCGGCGGGGCGCTGTCGGGCCGCACATTCCTGACCGGTTGGCCGGATCGCGCTCCGGTGATCCCCGGCGCGGTGCCCTATGGCGATGTGATCGTGCCGTTCGTCATGGCGGCCAGCGTTTCCGCCGCGCTGCAATACCGGCGCGAACATGGCCGGGGCTGCCATATCGACGCATCGATGTATGAAATCTGCGTCCAGCAGATGCGCGCCAGCCTGGCGGCGGCGCGGCGCGGCGAACGGCCCCAGCGCAGCGGCAATGCCGATGCCGGCGTGCTGTTCCAGGACGTTTTCCCTGCGGCCGGCGATGACCGCTGGGTCGCGATCAGCGCCTTCACGCCCGAGCAGCATGCCAAGCTGCTGGCGATCACCGGCCCGGACATCGCCAGCTGGACCGCCACGCGGGAAGATCATGCCATCGCCGCCCAGTTGCAGGCCGCCGGGATCGCCTGCGGCGTGGTGCAGGACGCGGAGGACATGATCGAGCATGATCCGCAACTGGCGCTGCGCGGCGCGCTGGTGACCCTGCCGCATCCGCTGCTGGGGCCGTTCGGCCACATCGCCACGCCCATGCTGTTTTCGCGGGATCGGCTGGAGCCATACCGCGCACCAGCCATGGGCGAACATTGCGCCGAAGTGGCGCGCACCCTTTGCGGCCTTTCGGATGACCGGATCGCCCAGCTTGAAGCAGCAGGAGTTTTCCAATGACCACCCCCACCGGCCAGCGGATGCGCCAGACCCTGGCCTGCACGGCCGCGGCCAATGCCTATCAGAAGCAGTTCGGCATCGACCTGAAGCGGCGGGTGGTGGATGAGGGCGAGCCGTTCGCCATTGTCCAGGCCGATACCCCGCACGAGATCTTCCACGTGATGGACATCCCGATCATCACCAACCAGTGGTGGTCGGCCTATATCTCCGCCAAGCAGCTGTCGGGCCGCTACTTCGAGGTCATGGCCGAGCATGGCTATCCCGAAAACAGCTGCAAGTACTGCTCGCTGGGGCTGGCCTGCACGCTGGCGAACGATCCCAAGACTGCGCCGTGGGGTGGCTTGCCCACCCCGACCGTGCTGGTCGCGCGGCTGACCTGCGACTGCATCCAGCACGTCTTCGGCCAGTGGGCCGAGGCGATGGGGACCGAATTCTTCGCGATGGAAGCGCCCGCGTGGGAACACAAGGACCCGCGCTGGTTCGCGCATTCCAACCGCGACTGGGACGAGATCTATCAGCCCGACCGGATCGCGCTGATGGTTTCGGAAATGCGCGACCTGATCACCCTGCTGGAAAAGCGCACCGGCCGCCGCTTTGACGAGGCGAAGCTGCATCACCTGATGGAGCGGATCAACGAGCAGGAAGGCTATATCTGGGAAGCCAACCAGGCGCTGGCCAAGGCCCGGCCCTGTCCGGTCTCGATTGGCGAGCAGATGTCCAACACGATGATCCCGCAATGGCATCGCGGGTCGGATTGGGCAGTGAACCACGCCCGCCGGTTCCGCGACGAAGTGCTGGACCGGATCGCGCAGGGGCAGGGTGCGGCGGATGACGAGCGTATCCGCCTGATGTGGATCGGTGCCGGGGTGTGGCACGATCCGGGCTTTTACCAGGCGCTGGAAGAGCGGATGGGCGCGGTGTTCGTGTGGTCGATGTACATGCCTTTCGCCGGGCCGCAGTACATCCGCGAGATCAAGGACCGGCCGATGGAGGCGCTGGCCAGCCGGATCTGTTCGATGAACGAGGTGCTGCACCTGCCGCCGTGGATGAACGGCTGGATGGAAAGCGAGGCAGAGCGCTGCGGGCTGGATGCCGCCGTGGTGCTGCTGCCGCCGGATAACCGCCTGTCGCAATCCGGCACCCGGCTGACCGCGCTCTCGCTGGAGCAGGCGGGGATTCCGGTGCTGATGATCGATGCCGACATGGTCGATGCCAAGAACTGGGACCATGACCGGATGGTCACACTGGTCGGCAATTTCCTGACGGAAAAAGGCCTGGCATGAGGGCGCTGGTCCTCTTGCTGCTGATCGCGCTCGCGGCCTGCGCCCGGCCCGTGCCGACGGGCGTGACCGAGCTGACTTATGCCACGCCCTATCCGCCGTCGCACCCGTTCAGCCGGGCCGACCAACGCTGGATCGATTTCGTGGCGCAGCGGTCTGGCGGGGCGCTGCGGATCAGGCCGGTGTGGTCGGGCGGATTGTTGTCCGCCGACATGTCGATGGAGGAACTGCGCCACGGCGTTGCGGACATCGGACTGATCACGCCGATCTATATCCGGGGCGGCACGCACCTGATCCGGATCCAGTCGGGCTTCTACGCCGGGGCGGACAGCATCGAGGCGCAAGTCGCGCTGTTCCGCTGCATCGCGGCTGCCAGCCCGGAAATCGGGCGGGAACTCGCCGGTCTGAAAGTGCTGGCCGTGCAGGGTGGATCGCTGCCGGGGATCGTCACCACCAGCCGCCCGGTTAATACGCTGGACGACCTCAAAGGCCTTCGCGTGCGTGCGCCGACCGAGCTGCTTTCGGTACTGCGCGCGCTGGGAGCGGACCCGGTCAACATGCCGATGGGCGAGGTCTATTCCGCCATGTCCAAGGGCGTGATCGACGGAGTGGTCGCGCCGGGCGACACGTTCCGCTCGCTCCACTTTGCCGAGACGGCGGATTACTTCAACACGCTGTCGGTGCCGCGCGGGGCCTATCCGGCGCGGGCGATGAACCAGCGGCGGTGGGATGCGCTGTCCCCGGCCCAGCAGCAGGTGCTGGAAGACGGCATCGCCGTGTGGGAAGCCGCACTGGCAGAGGAAATCCGTGCGGCGGAAATCCGGGGGCTGGACGAAGCCCGCGCCAAGAAGGTGCGCATCACCCCCATGCCCGCAGCGGACCAGCAGCGCTTCGACGCGCTCTACCTGCGCGAGGCGGAGAGCAACGCGCGCCTGCTCGACCGTTTCGGCATCGATGGAATGCATGCGTTTCGCGCGGCGCGCGCATCGATCCCGGCGCGCAACCGCGTTGAATGCCGGAGCGGCGCATGACGGTCCGGCTGACCCTGATCGCGGCGACCGTCGCACTGGCCCTCGCTTCGCCAGTTCAGGCCAGCGCGCTCACGGCCCGCACCATTGGTCCGGCGGCAGGCAGCGGGCCAACCCCCGCCATCGCCGAGAGCTGGAACGACGCGCCGGGCTACACCGTCTATCGCCCCGCGCGCCTGCCCCGCGCGCGAATGCCGCTGGTGCTGTGGGGCAATGGCGGATGCCGCGACAACGGCCTGTCAGCCAGCCACTTCCTGCGCGAAATCGCCAGCCACGGCTATGTCGTGATCGCCAATGGCAGCGCCAGGGAAGAATCCCCGGTGCTCGACCAGTTGCCCGTCGCCGACGCCCCCCCGCCGGGCAGCCCGCCCCGCGCCACCCCGGATGACACAACCGTCGCGCAGTATCTTGCCGCAATCGACTGGGTCCAGACCGCGCGCAAGGGCGCCAGGAGCCGCTGGGCTGGTCGGATCGACCTGACCCGGATTGCGGCGATGGGGCACAGCTGCGGCGGCTTGCAGGCGCTGGCTGCCGGAGCGGACCCGCGCATCGCCACCGTGGTGGCCTTCAATAGCGGGGTCTATAACCGCATGGGCACTGGCCTCAGCGGGGTGCGGATCACCAAGGACGACCTCAAAAAGCTGCACACCCCGGTCGCCTACTTCATCGGCGGCCCTGCCGACATCGCCTTCGCCAATGCCGCCGACGATGTCGCGCGGCTGAGCCATGTTCCGGTGCTGGGGGCCAATCTGCCAGTCGGCCACGGCGGCACGTTCCGGCTGGCGGGCGGCGGCGACTGGGGCCGGGCGGCTACCGCCTGGCTCGACTGGCAGCTGAAAGGCGATGCCGCCGCCGCAAAGTGGTTCGTCGGCCGCGACTGCCGCCTGTGCACCACATTCGGCTGGACAATCACGCGCAAGCAGTTTCCGGAGTACCCATGACCCAACCTCTCGCCGGCATTCGCGTAGCCGATTTCAGTCACGTCATGGCCGGGCCCTATGCCTCGCACCTGCTGCGCCTGATGGGCGCGGAAGTGATCAAGATCGAGCCGCGCGGGGGCGACAATTTCCGCAATTACGGCGGCGACCGGCGTTATGATGGCATGTCCCCGGCGTTCATCGCGGCCAACGCGGGCAAGAAGTCGATCGCGCTCGACCTGAAGAACGACGAGGACAAGGCCATTGCCCGTGCCATCGTGGCACGCTGCGACGTGCTGCTGGAAAACTTCCGCCCCGGTGTGATTGACCGGCTGGGGCTAGGCTATCAGGACGTCACCGCGTTCAACCCGGACATCGTGTTCTGCTCGATCTCTGGCTATGGTCAGGTCGGCCCGCAGCGGGACTGGCCGGCCATCGACAACATCGTGCAGGCCACCAGCGGGATGATGATGCTGAGCGGCGACGAGCAGGACCCGCCGATCCGGATCGGGTTTCCCATCGTCGACACGCTAACCGGGCAGACCGCCGCACTGGCCATTCTGGGCGCGTTGATGCGGCGCGCCGGGGGCGGAAAGGGCAGTTACATCGACGTGTCGATGTTCGATGCCAGCCTGGCCTTCATGACCTCCGCGCTCACCCCGTTCCTGGCGACCGGGACGCCGATGGCGCGCATGGGGAACACTGGCTATTCGGGCCTGCCCACCGCATCGCTGTTTATCGCCCGTGACGGGCGCGAAGTGTCGCTGGGCGTGGTCCAGCCCAACCAGTTCGACGCGCTGGCCCGCCATGTCGGGCGGCTGGACTGGCTGGATGATCCCCGCTTTGCCAAGCCCGATGCCCGCCGCGCCAATTTCGATGCGATGAAGGCTGAACTGGCCGCTGTGATGCTGACCCGCGACGCTGCCGACTGGGAACGCGACCTGAGCGCGATCGGTGTGCCGTGCGGGATGGTTCGCCGCGTGGATGAAGCCGCCGCGCTGGCGGGCGCGGACGCGCTGTTGCCGCTGACCGTGCCGGGCCTGCCAGGAGGCGGGAACATCGCGATCCCCAATGCCGGGTTCCGGATGACCCCGGATGGCCCCGGCACGGATGTGCCGCCGCCCCGGCTGGATGAACACCGCGCCGAAATCCTCGACTGGCTGGGAATGCGCGAGATCGCCTGAGGCGGTCTCGCGGCAAGGCATGACGATGAACACCGGCATCAGCGACCTCGTGACGCAGCGCCTTGCGGCCGTGCGGTTTGCGGATCTTCCCGCCAGCACCGTGACGGCGGCCAAGCAGGTGCTGCTCGATGCCTGCGGGGTAATGCTGGGGGCAAGCGGCCTTTCAGACGAAGTGCGGCCCTTCGCGGCGCTGGCCGCCGCGACCGGATCGGGTCCGTGCGCGGTATTGGGGACCGGGCAGCTGGCCAGCGCCCCGTTTGCCGCGCTGGCCAACGGCGCGATGGCTCACGCGCTGGATTATGAAGACGCTTTCGATCTCGCCCCCGGCCATCCCAATGCCAGTCTGGTCCCCGCGCTGATCGCGCTGGCGCAGGCGGAAGGGCCGGTTGACGGGGCCCGCTTTCTGACCGCGCTGGCCATTGGGTGTGATTTGTCCTGCCGGATGGGGCTGGCCCTGCGGCGGCAGATGGAGGACGGGGGCTGGTATCCTCCGCCCATTCTGGCCGGGTTCGGCGCGGCGGCGGGCAGTGCCCACTTGCTGGGGCTGGGTGCGGAACAGCTGCGCGATGCCCTGTCGCTGACGCTGTGCCAGGTGACGATGCCGGGCGAAATCAAGCACAGTCCGGCCACCGTGATCCGCGCCGTGCGCGAGGCATTTCCCGCACAGGCGGCGGTCCTGTCAGCCATGCTCGCCCGTGAGGGCGTGTCCGGGTTTGAAGCTCCGTTGGAAGGGCCGGGCGGGTTCTATGCGCTTTATGCCGGCGGACAGTTCGATCCCGCCGACCTCAGCGATGGTCTGGGCGAACGGTTCTGGATCGAGCGGCTGACCTTCAAGCCCTGGCCCAGCTGCCGGGGAACGCACCCGTTCATCGAACTGGCACTGCGCCTGCGCGGCGAACACGGCTTCTCGCCGGACGCGATCACCGCCATCGATGTCCGGATCGACGAAGTCCAGCGGATGCTGACCGAGCCGGCAGCCCGCAAGAACGCGCCGCAAGTTGCGATCGATGCGAAGTTCAGCATTCCGTTCTGCACCGCGCTGGCGCTGCGGCACGGGGCGGTCGATCTGGATGGGTTTTCGGCTCAGCGGCTGGCCGATCCGGCGATCCTGGAACTGGCGGCGCGGGTCCGTCCGGAAGTGCGCCCCCAAAGCGGCTGGCTGCGCGGATCGGGCGGCGCGATGACCGTGCATCTGGCCGATGGGCGGCAGCTCTGCGCCGAGGTGGACAACGCTCTGGGCTGTCCGGCCCGGCCGCTGGACGAGGCGGCGCTGGTGCGCAAGTTCGTCGATTGCGCAGGCCGGGCCCGGCGTCCCCTGTCCGGGGCGGCCGCGCGGCAACTGGCGGCGCGAATTCTGACGTTGGAAGATTGCCCCGACGTTGGGGCGCTGTTCGGGGACGCGCCGCGCTAACCCTGACGCTTCGCCGCGAGACGGGGAGCCAGCGAGAGCAACACGATCGCGCCGATCAGGATGGCCGCGCCGACCAGCTCTGCCGGACGCGGCTCCTTCAACCCCCAGAAGGCTGCCAGCAGGATCGCCCCGCCCACGCCCGCAACCAGACTGGCCGCGCGCTCCAGCGGCACGCAATAGGCGTTCTCGCGCGGGTCGAGCAGAATGATGATCGCCAGCACCGAAATCACCGTCAGCGTGCTGCCAATGCCCAGCATCGAGACGAGTGCCGGATCGCGCCACACATCGATGAAGCCCCAGTGCAGCTCGCCCGCCTGCCCGCCGATCCCGGATGCCGAAATCGCCGCCAGAATGGCTACCGACAGCGGCAGCGCCACGACCTTCTCCTCCACGAAGTAACGCCGCACCGACGCCGGATCGCCCGACTTCGAAATCTTGGTCATCACCACCAGCCGCATGAAGTACCCGATGGTGTAAAGCACCACTGTAAGGATCGCGAGCGGCGGCAGGTGCAGGCCGCCTCGGTCGCTTAGCGTGATGACCAGCGCGATCAGCACCATGACCAGCGCCGTCCAGCTCCACCAGCGGACCTTTCGCCCGAACAGCAGATCGACCAGCGGCGCGATCACCAGAATGTCGCCGCGCATGATCAGCTGGATGAAGGGGATGCTGACCCCTTCGAACGTGAACGAGAGCGGCACCGTGAACAGCACCAGCGAGGTCCCGATCCCCGACAGCAGGGTATAGCGCGTCGGCACCGGCACGCGTGTGGCGCCCACTTGCACCGCGTTGGCATCCTTGTGCCAGCCTGACAGCCAGATGAAGGCATAGGTCAGCACCAGGTTGATGATCAGCGAGGCCGGCAGCGTCTCCAGCCCGGTTAGCGGCCGGCCCAGCGCCGCATTGGGCGTGCTGGTCACCAGCTTGGTGATGATCACGTTGGGCAGATAGGCCAGGAAATAGAGAAAGACGAAGCCTTCCAGCGGAAATGCCCGCGCCGCCTTCATGCCACGCCCTCCAGCTCGACCATCTCCGCGCTCGCCCGATAGCGGGCATTCAGCCCGGCCTCGCCGGTCACGGCAGTCATGTAATCGACCACGGCGTCGTGTTCGGCGCTGCCCGGCACGGCGAGCCGGGGCACGGCATCACGGCCGATGTGCAGCGGCAGGAACCCGGCGCGAAGCAGCTTGCCACCCGCGATTTCCAGCCTTGCGATGATCGAGAGCCGCGCGGCGGTGGGGAAATTGTAGAGCCCTTCGAAATCCGGCTCCCACTCCTCGGCCAGCACGCGGATCTCGTTCCAGCTTTTCGATTTGGCGTGGGCCTCGTCCATCCTGAGGTCGGTGGCGAAATTGCAAAGCGAATAGAACACAGGCTTGCCGTCAATCACCTCGCAACCTTTCAGGATGTGCGCGTGCCCGCCCAGGATCGCGTCGGCCCCGGCGGCAATCGCGGCGCGGGCAACATCGCGCTGGTAATCGGCAATCACCGCGCGGACGAAGTGGATGCCCCAGTGGTGTGAAACGATCACGACATCCGCTTGCGCCTTGGCAGCCCGAATGTCGGCCTCCATCGCGGCGAGATCCTCGCGGTGGGGATAGGTATGAACCCGCGCGGGCGTGCCGGGCTGGTCGTGCTCAATCTGCTCATAGATCGTGTGCGCGCGCATCGGGGCGCAGCCGGGGCGGCGTTCGTCGGCCCAGGTGCTGTGCGGCAGGATGCTGGAATAGGCCAGGATCGCCACGCGTGTGCCATCGCCCAGCGTGCGGAGCACCGGGCGCCGCGCCTCGACGATTGTCGCGCCCGCACCGACCACGGCCAGCCCCGCCGCCTCAAGATTGGCGCGCGTTTCAAAGAATGCCCCCGCGCCCCAGTCCATGCAGTGATTGCCTGCCATCGAGATAACGTCGAACCCCGCCCGCGCCAGCGCCGTGGCCCCTTCCGGGCGGGCAAGCACCGCGTGGCGTACTTGCGGCAGGCGCTCCCCCCGCTCGGCAAAACTGGTTTCCAGCTGGCCAAAGGTAATGTCCGCTGCGCCCAGCAGATCGCGGGTGGCGACAAAGCTTTCGTCGTAATCAGCGCGGTCCATCGCCAGATCGCCGGCGGCCAGCAGGATATGGGTCATGCGTCTCTCCCCGCCCGATCCGGCATAGGCGTGGTGCGCTGCCATAATCGTAATGAACAATAACAATTCTGGCGGGTTGCGCAAGCGCTTGCAGAGCGTCCGGGCGTAGTCGATACCGCCCGTAAATCGGGATTTAGAGCTGGGGTAACGCGAACACGTCGATGGCGACGCAATCTTCCAGCTTGCGGCCCAGCCCAAGATATTGCGCCTGATTCAGCGCCGCGTGGACCGGATCAGCCGTGCGCAGCCAGATGCTGGACCAGAATCCGCTGGCCCCGGCCCCGCGCAATCCGCGCGATTGCAGTTCCACCCGCGCGCCGTCGTCCAGTTCCAGCAGATAGCGCGCCTCGATCCCGATGGCGCCGTCTGGGCCCAGTTCCTGCCAGTCGGTTCCGCCGGGCAGGATCGCGCCGCTCAGGCCGCCGCTGACCGTGCCGCCCGTGATCCGCACCAGCCGCACCGGTCCGCCGCTGGCCGGGTCCAGCGCGGCGGGCGCCTCGACCAGCACACGCAGGGAGAACAGCGGCGGCTGGCCGAACGGGGTCATGCCGGTTGCAGTCCGACCTTGGCGGCCACGGCTTCCTTGGAAAAGCCGGCCACCGCCTTGTAACGGGCAGCGATGGCTTCCAGTTCGCCCTCGGCAAACACGTCCTCGATCCGCGCGAAGCCGTCCGGCGCGCGTTCTTCGGCCAGCTGCATGCAGATTTCGGGGCCGTTGCCGCGATTGGCCAGCACGATCTTGGCGGTGGCGGGCAGGCGCTCTGCCTCATAGGCGCGCAGGGCTGCGGCCGGGTCGGCGTGTTCGGCCAGCGCGCGGACCAGCGCGTCCGCATCGAGGATGCCCTGCGAGGCACCGTTGGAGCCGATCGGGTACATCGGATGCGCGGCATCGCCCAGCAGGGTGGTGACGCCAAACGTCCAGGCGGGCAGCGGATCGCGGTCCACCAGCGGGAATTCGAACACCTTGTCGGCGTCCGCGATCAGGCCCGGAACGTCGAGCCAGTCGAACGTCCAGTCGGCAAAAGCGCCGGCGAAATCGGCCTTGTCGCCTTCCTTGTTCCAGTTCTCGCGCTCGGGCATCTGGTCGACGGTCAGTTCGGCGATCCAGTTGATCGTCTGCAATCCGTCTGCGCCGGGGCGGTCGATGGGATAGCACACGAACTTGCGGTCCTGGTGCCCGGCCATGATCATCGATGCGCCGGTCATGAACGGCTTGGCGCGCGATGTGGCGCGCCACAGGATGCGCCCGCCATAGCGCGGCAAGCCCTCGTCCGGATAGCGCAACCGGCGCAGGGTGGAGTGGATGCCGTCGGCGCCGACCAGCACATCGGCCTCTACCGTCACGCGGCTGCCATCGGGCCGTTCAAACGTGGCGGAGACCGGCGAGCGGTCATCGACCGCGACCAGCCGGTGACCGGTCTGCACCTTGTCGGCACCAAGCCGCGCCCTGGCCGCCTTGAACAGCGCCACCTGAAGCTTGCCGCGGTGGATCGACACCTGCGGCACCGGATAGCCGGCAAACCGCCCGCGCGGTTCGCCCCAGATGCGCTGGCCGTGGCGGTTGGTATAGACCAGCTCCGCCGTGGCGACGCCCAGGTCTTCCAACTGATCGGCCAGCCCCAGCCGGTCGAGAATCGAGATCGCGTGGGGCAGAAGGTTGATGCCGACACCCAGTTCGCTCACTTCGGGAACGGCTTCGAACACGGTTACGTCATGCCCGGCTTCGGCCAGCAGCATGGCCGCCGCGCAGCCGGTGATCCCTGCCCCGGCAATACAGATCCGCATCGATTTCCGCCCCGTTCCAGTTCCAGATTCGGGGCCGGTTGCTAGGCGCGGGTGGCCGCGCTTGCAAGCGCCGTCACGCGCTTTCGCGGGCGATCAGGCGGAAACCGACATCGATTGATTGCTCACGTGGCGGCTCGCCCGCGGCGTGGCGGGTGATTGCGGCGATGGCTTCGCGCGCGATGCGGCGGCCATCGACGTCGACCGTGGTTATCGTCGGGCGCATTTCCCCGGCGATCGAGCTGTTGCCAAACCCGACCACGGCCAGCCCGTCCGGCACGCGCAGCCCGGCGGCCTGGGCCTCCACGATCAGGCCCTGCGCCAGATAGTCCGATCCGCAGACCACGACATCGGGCAATTCCGGCAAGCGGCGGATATCGGCAAAGGCGCGGCGGGCGTGGCCATAGCGGGACGGGATGTCGACGGTCGCCAGCGTCACCTCACCCCCGGCCAGCGCCTGCCATTCGGCGACGAAGGCATCGCGGCGCTGCCCCGCGCGGGCGCCATCGGCGGTAATCAGGTGCGGCCGGCGATAGCCGCGCGACATCAGGAACCGCGCCATGTCGCGCCCCGCCGCCTCGTGCGAGAAGCCCACGGCAAGGCCCACCGGTTCGGCGGGCAGTTCCCAGATCTGGATGAACAGCGCCGGGCTGCGCCGCACCAGTTCGACGATCTCCGGTTCCAGCGGCCCGGACGAGATGATCGCATCGACCCGGCGGCTGAGCGCCCCCCGGATCAATTCGCTGGTGCGCGCCGAGGACACCCCGGTGATCCCCAGCATCACGTTGAGCCCGGCGGCGGAGAGTTCCTCCACCATTGCCTCGATCGTGTCGTTGAAGATCGAATCGGTCAGGTGCGGGATCAGCACCGCCACCATCTTGCTCTTGTTGGAAGCCATCCCGCTGGCCAGCAGGTTGGGGATGTATCCGGTAGCCGCAATCGCCGCGCGGATCCGTTCGGCCGTGGCGGGCGCGACGACTTCCGGGTTGTTGATGAAGCGGCTGACCGTGGCCGAGGAAACGCCGGCCTGGGCGGCGACATCATCCAGGGTCGGGTTCTTGCGGGTTGGCGCCATGCGCCGGACTTGCCCGATCAGGCCGCGAAGCGCAACGGCACCGAAATCGCGCCGATTTCCGGCCAGCGCGCGGGCACGACCGGGCCGGCCAGATCGAACCCGGTGGTGGCGGCCAGCAATTCTTCCAGCATGACCCGCACTTCCATCCGTCCCAGATGCACGCCGGGGCAATTGTGCGGTCCGCGCCCGAAGGCCAGATGCGCGGCGATGTTGGGCCGGTTCAGGATGAATTCGCAGCCATTGGGGAACACGTCCTCATCGCGGTTGGCCGAGGCATAGACCAGCGCGATCGCTTCGCCCGCCGGGATCGTCCGTCCGCCGAATTCGACATCTTCCACCGCCGTGCGGGCAAACCCGCGATAGGGGGTGTAGAGCCGCAGGAATTCCTCCACGGCGGCAGGTACGTTCGCCGGATCGGCGCGCAGTTGCGCCTGCAAGGCCTGATCGCGCGACAAGTGGATCGCAATGCTGCCCATCAGCACCGTGGGGGCCACGATGCCGACCACCAGCACCTGGCGGACCATGCCAACGATCAGTTCATCGGGCAGCGGCTCGCCATTGTGGCGCGCTTCCAGCAAGGCACTGGTAATGTCCAGCGCGGGATCGCGCGGCTCCGCCTTGCGCAGCGCGATCAATTCACGCGCCATGTCGTAAAGCTTCAGGCTGGTTGCCTTCATCGCTTCCGGATCGTTCATGTTGACCGCCAGGATGAAGGCCCGCCCGGATTGATGCAGCGGTTCCACCCAGTGCGGCGGAACGTTCATCCATTCGCCGAACACCTGCACGGGCAGATAGCTGGCATATTCCGAACAGATGTCGCCCCCGCCTGCCGCCACCAGTGGAGCCAGCAGGGCGCGGGCGTGGCGCCGCGCGACCGGTGCGAACTGTTCCGAATGCGCCAGCGACAGCAGCGGGTTCAGGGTGCGGCGATACGGCGTGTGTTCCGGCGGATCGAGATGCAGCGGCGGTCGCCGCCCGGTGAACGCCACCTTGGGCACCACGTTCTGGACCGAAGTGATGAAGGTTTCGGGGCTGCTAGCAGCGCGTTTCACGTCCTCATACCGGGTCAGCGCCCAGAAGCCGCCCATTTCGGTGGTATGCGCCACCGGGCAGCGCGCGCGCAGATCGGCGAACAGATCGTGCGCGGTGTCAAAGCTTTCGGGAAGCGAGGGGTCGAAATCCTGAATGCCATTTGCCATGATGGCGGGGCATAAGTATCGAGGCGGAATCATGCAAGCGCTATCATGCAGCTTGCAGTCGGGGGAAACAGGGTGAGCGACAGCGCAGTTCCACGCAGCGAGGCCGGGATCGAACAGGCGGTTGGCATCAAGGTGCTGTGGCGGCTGGTCCTGCCCTGCGCGCTGTTCATTCTGGTCGGCGCGATCGACCGGACCAACGTGGGCTTCGCCGCCCTGCAGATGAACGCGGACCTGGGCCTGTCCAGCACGCAGTACGGGTTTGCCGCCGGGGTGCTGTTCATCGGCTATGTCCTGGCCAAGTATCCCAGCGTGCTGGCCTATGAAGCGCTGGGGATGCGCCGCTGGCTGGCGCTGATCACCTTTGCGTGGGGCCTGGGGGCCAGCGCGATGGCGGCGGTGACCAGCGAATGGCAGATCTATGCGCTGCGGCTGTTCATCGGCTTCATGGAAGGGGGGCTGTCTTCCGGCCTCATGATCTACCTCAGCCAGTGGGCGCCCGAACGCTGGCGCGCGACGATCCTGGCGGTGCCGATCATGTCGATCAACATCAGCCAGGTGATCGGCGCGCCGCTGTCAGGCTGGCTGCTGGACCTCGACAATCCGCTGGGGATCGCGGGCTGGCGGTTCATGTTCCTGATGGAAGGGCTGCCCGCGCTGGTGCTGGCGGGCTTCGCGCTGGCCTATTTCCCCGATGCCCCGCGCGAGGCGCGCTGGCTGACGCCGGATGAGCGGGCATGGGTTACCGCCAACGTGAAGGGCGCGGAAAAGCCGCCCGCCGATGGGAATCGCAGCGAACGGTGGGCCGCCCTGCGCAGCCCGGTGGGGTGGACCTGCGCGGCGATCTGGTTCTGCATCCTGGCCAGCAATTATGGCGTGATGTTCTGGCTGCCGACCATCGTGAAGGGGCTGTCAGGGCTCAGCGCGACGCAGACCGGGCTGATCGTGGCGCTGCCGAATGCGGCAGCGGCCATCGCGCTGGTGCTGAACGCGCGCCATTCGGACAAGACCGGCGAACGGGTGCTGCACGTGGCGATCCCGGCGCTGATTGGCGGTGCGGGTCTGCTGGCCGCATTCCTGCTGGGTCCGGGGCTGCCGGGGCTGGCGATGCTGGTGCTGGGCGGGGCCTGCACCGGCTGCACGGTCGCCGCGTTCTGGGCGATCCCGACCAAGCTGCTGCCGCCACGCGCGCTGGCGATGGGGATCGTGATGATCAACATGCTGGGCAGCTTTGCCGGGGCGACCATCCCCGCCGCGATGGGCGCCTTGCGCCAGGCCAGCGGATCGTTCCTGCCGCCCACGCTGCTGCTGTTCGGCATTGCGGTCGTTTGCGCCGCGCTGTGCCTGGTCGCGCGCCGTCAGTTGCGGCAACTGCCCAGCGGCTGATGCGGGGCGCCGCCGCCACCAGCCGTCCACCCGGATTGGGCACGATCCTGTTGCTGGCGGCGATTGCCGCGCTGGGATCGCTGGCGACCCAGTTGATCGTTCCGGCGCTGCCGCTGCTGGCGGCGGATTTGCGGGCCAGTGCCGCCGATGCGCAGTTCGTGATCGGGGTCTATCTGGTCGGGCTGGGGGCGGGCCAGCTGGTCGCCGGGCCGGTGGCCGACCGGCGCGGACGCAAGCCGGTGCTGCTGGCGGGGCTGCTGCTCTATTGCCTGGGCAGCGCGGCGGCGTTTGTGGCCACCAGCCTGCCACTGCTGCTGGCCGCGCGGCTGGCGCAGGCACTGGGCGCGTCGGCGGGCGTCGTCACCACGCGGGTGCTGGTCAGCGATCTGTTTCCGCCAGAGGAAGCCGCGCGCCGGCAGGCCTCGCTGATGGCCGTGATCCTGATTTCGCCCGCGCTGGCCCCGGCCATTGGCGGGCTGATTGGTGAACTGGCCGGGTGGCGCGCGATCTTTGCGGTGCTGACCGTGGCCGGATTGTGCGGCGCGCTGCTGGCATCGCGCAGCCTGCCCGAAGCGGCCCCGCCTGTGGCTGGCAGTGTGGCCCGGCTGGGTCCGGCCTTGTTGCGGCTGGCGCGCAACCCGCGCTTTCTGGCTCCCAGTCTGGCCATCGCCGGGGGCAGTAGTGCGCTCTACATGTTCATCGGCACCACCCCGTTCCTGCTGACCCACGACTTTGCGCTGCGCCCGCGCGAGGTGGGGCTGGGGATGATGCTGGTGGCACTGGCCAGCATTGCCGGGACGTTCACGGTCGCGCGGATCGACCGGCGCGGCCATGCCTTGCTGGCGGGGGCGGGCCTGCTGCTGACATCGGCGCTGCTATTGCTGGCGGGCGCCCTGGCGGGGTTGCATTCGCTCGCCGCGTTCCTGGTGCCGATGATCGTGCTGGGGCTGGGCGCGGGGATCAGCGGACCGGCGGGCATCACCCGCGTCCTGCGCAGCACGCCGGGGCTGGAAGGCACCGCGACCAGCATCTGCGGGGCGGCACAGATGCTGCTGAGCGCGCTGGCGGCGGCCTCGCTCAGCCGGTTTGCGCCGGTCGGCACGCTGGCGCTGGGGGTGGCGCTGACGCTGGCCACCGGCATTGCCATGAGCGCGGCAATCTGGGCGCACCGGAATTCCATGCAAGGGCTTGCATAAAGGGCGGCGCGCGCTAAAGGATGCGTCAAAGTCCACGGGGAGGATTATCATGACTGCCAACCGCACCTACCGCGCAGCTGCCGTGCTGCTGCTGTCCGGAATTTCCGCGCCTGCCCTGGCGCAGGCCGATGCTGCCGAGCCGACCGGCGGCCTGAGCGAGATCGTCGTCACGGCCGAGCGCCGCGAACAGAACCTGCAGGACATCCCGATTTCCGCGACCGTGTTCAGCGGCGAGGAACTGCAGAAGAAGGGTGTCACCAACCTCAACGACATTCAGCAGGTTGCCCCGTCGATCGCGATCAACACGTTCAACCGCTCGACCTTCATCAACATTCGCGGCGTCGGCATTGCCCAGTCCGCGCCGACGTCGAACCCCGGCGTCGCCTATTACATCGACGGGCAGCTGATCCCGCACGAACAGTTCATCGGCCACAGCTTCTACGATATTGAATCGATCGAAGTGCTGCGCGGCCCGCAGGGCACGCTGACCGGGCAGAATTCCACCGGCGGCGCAATCTATGTCCGCACGCCCAATCCGAACTTCAACGAAACCTCGGCGGTCGGCGATTTCAGCTATGGCAACTACAACCGCGTGCGCGCGATGGTCGCGGGCAGCTTTGGCGGCGAAGACGTTGCGATGCGGCTGGCCTATGTCCACGAAGAGCGTGACAGCTATACCCGCAACATTGCCGCCAATGCGCAAAGCCAGCCGGGCAACCTCAACATGGACGCGCTGCGTGCCAACTTGCGCTTCCGCGGCGCCGATGGCCGGCTGAACATCAACCTGCGCGCCGAATACTTCAACGTCCAGACCGACAACAACGCGGTCAAGCGCCGGGGAGACACGGTCAGCACCGATCCGTTCGTGATCCAGGAGGACGCACGGTCCTATCAGGACCAGGCCGGTTACCGCGTGTCGGGCGAAGTCCGCTATGACCTGTCGGACAGCGTCCAGGTCCGCAGCCTGCTGTCGTGGCAGGATGGCTATACCCACGACCAGACCGATGGCGACCGCACCGCGACCGCGCTGGCCGTGCCCGCGAACCTGCCGACCAGCGGCGCCAACCGCGCGCTCTATCCGGGCCGGGTCAGCCGCGGTGACACCGTGTTCGAAACCCTGCTGGCCGAAGTGAACCTGCTGTCGACCGGTGACGGGCCGCTCAACTGGGTGGTCGGCGGCTTCCTGATGGACGAGGACGTGCCGGTCACCCTGCTGCGCGACAACCGCAACACGCGTGATTTCCTGATCTCGTCCAGCGACATCATCACCCACGCCAAGAACACGTCCTATTCGATGTTCGGGCAGGTGAACTACTTCGTGACCGACCAGCTCGAAGTGCTGGTTGGCGGGCGCTACAGCTGGGACAAGCAGGTCTATACCCGCTTTGCCGCGGCTGGTCCGGCGCTCAACCCGCCCGCCGTCGGCACGGCCAGCACGGAGCAGCTCACCGGCAAGATCGGCGTGAACTATCACTTCAACGACAACGGGATGATCTATCTCTCGGCGTCGAAGGGCTACAAGGCGGGCGGGGTCAACCTGACGCCCAACACCCCGAACTTCATCCCCGAACGCAACTTCGTCTATGAAGCTGGCTTCAAGACCGAGTTGCTGGACCGGCACCTGCGCCTGAACGGCAGCCTGTTCTATTCGGATTACAAGGACATCCAGCTGTCCAGCCTGGTCGGCGGTCTGCCGGTCACGCAGAACGCGCTGGCGGGCCGCGCCAAGGGTGGCGAGCTGGAGCTGACCGGGCAGTTCGGCGGCCTCAGCTTCAACGCCGGGGTCGGCTACCTCGATGCCAAATTCGCCAACTCGGCCTGCATTTCGGACACCAACGCGCCGGGCACCGACGCGGGCTGCCCCGCCAACCTGCGGTTCGTGCCGAAGGACCGGGTGCTGCCGTTCTCGCCCGAATGGACCGTCAACGCCGGGGTGCAGTACACCTTTGCGCTGGGCGATGTGGACGTGACCCCGCGCGTGCAGTGGTCGCACCTCGCCAGCCAGTATGCCACGCCGTTCCCCAGCGTGAACACGCTGGTTCCGGGGCGTGACCTGTTCGATGCCCGCCTGACGCTGGACTTCGGCACGAAGTACAAGCTGGAAGGCTTCATCAACAACATCGGCAACAAGAAGTACGTCGCCACCCAGATCCAGAACAGCTCCAGCGCGGACGGCGGGATCATCTATGGTGCGCCGCGCACCTTCGGCGTCCGCCTGAAGGTCGAAATCGGCAAGTAAGCGATGCCGCGCGGCCGCCCTTCCAGCGCGCTGCGCCGCCGGTTGCTCCTGTTGGGGCTGCCGGCGGCGGTGCTGGCCGGGGCGGCCACGCAATCGGTGCGCGTCGGGGCAGACGCGCCCGACCGCTGGTGGTCGCCGGGCGAGGGCCGGGTCTTTCCCGCGACGCTCGATTACACCAACGATCACGGCACGATCCGCACGCTGGTCGTCGATGGCCCGATCGAGACGAAGGGCCATCCCTTTTTCGAACCGATCGGCACCAATGGCCGGGCCTGCGTCACCTGCCACCAACCCGCCGACGGGATGAGCCTTTCGGCCCGGACCGCCCGCGAACGCTGGGACGCGACCGGGGGCAAGGACCCGCTGTTCGCCGCCATCGACGGGTCCAACTGCCCGACCCTGCCGCAAGGGGAGCGGGCCTCGCACTCGCTGCTGCTGGAACGCGGATTGCTGCGGATCGAGCGCCCGTGGCCGGTGCGCAGCTTCAACGGCAAGCCGGTCAAGCCCGACTTCCGGATCGAGGTCGTGCGCGATCCCAACGGTTGTAACAGCGGCCCCGGACGCGGGCCGGAAGCCGGTAACATCTCGGTCTATCGCCGCCCGCGCCCGGTCGCTAACCTGAAATACCTGCTCGCGGTCGGGTTCCCGTTCGATCCCAAGCAGGGCTATGCGCTGCCGCTCGATCCGGATGACGGCAAGCCGCAATCGGGCAACCTGATGGCCGATAACCGCGCGGGCAACCTGCGGCTGCAGATGGAAGACGCCGCCGCCAGCCACTTGCAGCTGATGGGCAAACTGACCCCGCAGCAGATCGACCGGATCCGGGATTTCGAACTGCGGATCTATGCCGCGCAGCAGGAATCGGTGCAGGGCGGGGCGCTCGATACGCTGGGGGCGGAAGGCGGCCCGGTGAAGCTGCGCGACAGCCAGCCCGGTGCGCTGGGCAGCATCGGCACGCCGGTGTGGAGCGAATTTGCCGCGTGGGACCGGATCAGCCCGGCCGATGCCGCCCGCCTGACGCCGGAGCAGCTGGCTTTCCGCCAGTCGGTGGCGCGCGGGGCGCGGGTGTTCCGCGACCGCACGTTCCTGATCTTTGACAGCGCCGGCATCAATTCCCGAATGGGGTTCGGCAACCCGGTGCGCAATTCCTGCGTGTTCTGCCACAACATGACGCAGATGGGGAATGACGTGGCGCCGGGGCAGGTGGACCTTGGCACCACCACCCTGCCGTTCGCCGATCCGTGGGACGATCTGCCGCTGTTCCGCGTGACCTGCCTGGGCGAACCGCATCCGCACTATGGCCGGGTGATCCTGACCTATGATCCGGGCTTTGCGCTGACTTCGGGCAAGTGCGCCGACGTTGGCAAGATCACGCTGCAATCCATGCGCGGGCTGGCGGCGCGCGCGCCCTATTTCTCCAACGGGCTGGCCAAGGATCTGCGCGCCGTGGTCGACTATTACGAGCGGCGCTACAACATCGGTTATACCGAGCAGGAAAAGCAGGATCTGGTGAACCTGATGAGCGTGCTGTGAAATCCGCCGCAACCCTGCTGGCGCTGCTGGCGCCGCTCTCCGCCTACGCTGCCGAGACCGGCGCGCTGGTGCGGTTCGTCTCCTGCCCGGTCTACCGCGACGCGGACAGTGGCAAGAAATCGGGCTGCTGGCTGGCGGACGATCCGGCCACCGGGCTGCGCTGGGATGTCAGCCATTCGCCCTACAAGCCCGATGTCGGCATGGGCGTGCTGGTCGAAGGGCGCGTCAGTGCTGAAGCTCCCACCGCCTGCGGCGCGCCGGTGCTGGAACCGGTGCGCACGTCCCGGCTGGATACGCCCTGCGTGCGGCACGTGCTGCCGGCGGAAGGCTATCCGGGGCGCAAGTTCAAGCTGCCGCCGCGCAATATCCAGCCGCTGTCGGTCGCCCGCCCGGTGCCGCCCGGCCCCTATGCGGAGCGGACCTTCGTCACCTATTTCGAGTTCGACCGCGATTTCCTGGTCTATCAGTACGACGATTTCATCATCGATAACGCGGTGACCTGGCTGCGCGCGGCCAAGCCGAAAAAGCTGATCATCACCGGCTATGCCGCGACCCGGCCGGAAACGGTGACGGGGCGGAAACTGGCCGAACGCCCGCAAGTGGCCCAGCAACGCGCCGATGCGATGGCCGAGACGCTGTCCCGGCTGCTGCCCGGCCTGCCGATCGAAACCCGCGCGAAACTGGCTGCGCAGCCGACCGACCATCCGGACGCCGACGGCATCCCCGGCCAGTCGCAGCGCCGGGCGGAAATCCGCGCGGTGTTCTAGGCGGCGGCTGTCAAACCATCCGGCAGGCGCGGCAGTGTTGGCAAGCCTGTCGGTGTTTCTCGCCTTCGTCGCCGGATTACATCGCCGGGTAGCGCGCCCTTCATTCTGCAGCTGAGGCGCGCATCGGCTCATCGCCTTGCAGCGGGGCCAGACCCAGCCGCGCGAACAGGTCTGCGTCGCGGCTGTCACCGGCATTGGGCGTGGTCAGCAGCCGGTCGCCGGTGAAGATCGAGTTCGCACCGGCCATGAAGGCCAGCGCCTGTGCTGCGTCCGACATCGATTCGCGTCCGGCGGAGAGGCGCACCATGCTGCGGGGCATGGTGATGCGGGCCGCGGCGACCGTGCGGACGAATTCGATCTCGTCGATCCGGGCCAGCGGCGTGCCTTCCAGCATGTCGCCCAGCACCGTGCCCCTGATCGGGATCAGGGCGTTGACCGGCACGCTTTCCGGATGGCGGGGCAGGGTGGCCAGCGCATGGATGAAGCCCACCCGGTCGGCGCGGGTTTCGCCCATGCCCACGATCCCGCCGCAGCACACGTTGATCCCGGCTTCACGGACGTGATCCAGCGTATCCAGCCGGTCCTGGAACGTGCGGGTGGTGATGACGCTGGCGTAATGCTCCGGGCTGGTATCGATGTTGTGGTTGTAATAATCCAGCCCGGCCTCTTTCAGCGTGCGGGCCTGGTCCTCGCTCAGCATCCCCAGCGTCATGCAGGTTTCCATGCCCATCGCGCGTACCCCCTGAATCATTCGCACCAGCGCGGGCATGTCGCGATCCTTGGGGTTGCGCCACGCAGCGCCCATGCAGAACCGCTGCGATCCGGCGCCCCGTGCCTCTGCGGCGCTGGCCAGCACGGCATCGACGTCCATCAGCTTGGCTGCGGCGACGCCGCTCGCGGCATGGGCCGACTGGCTGCAATAGCCGCAGTCCTCAGGGCAGCCGCCGGTCTTGATCGATAGCAGGGTGCACAGCTGCACCTCGCCCCGGCGATGATGCGCCCGGTGCACCGATTGGGCATGGAACAGCAGTTCATCGAACGGCAGCTCGAACAGCGCGGCGATTTCCGCGCGGGTCCAGTCGGTGCGGCAATCGGCATCGGTCCGGTCGGTGGGCATGGCTTGGTCCTTTTATCGATAATCTGCGGGGTCGCTGCGGTGGGCATTGCGCTGTATGGGCGGGGTCATGGTGGCGTCAGCAAGATTCGCGATTGATTATCGATAATGAATGGCGTGACCCTTCCCGGTGATGAGGGCGGTCTGGTCGACCGGATCGCGCAGGCTCTGCTTGGGCGGATCCTGCACGGCGAATTCGCCCCGCAGCAGCGCTTGCGACAGGACGATCTGGCGCGCGAATTCGCGGTCAGCCAGGGCACCATGCGCGAGGCGTTCCGCCGGCTTGAAGCCATGCGGCTGGTTGAATCCCTGCCCCGTCGGGGTGTGCGCGTGGCCGCGCTGGATGCGGCGGCGGAGCGTGAGATCGCCGCCATGCGCGGCGCGCTCGAAGTGCTGGCCCTGCGATCGATCGTCCGCCCGCCGGGGCGGGATCATCTGCGCGCGCTGGAGGCGGTGCTGCGCCGCGCCGATGCCGCGCCGGACGTGTTCGAGAACGAAGCCGCCAGCCGCGAGTTCCATGTCGGACTGGCCAGGCCCTGCGGTATGCCCCGGCTGATCGCGGCGATTGCCGAACTGAACCTCGCCTATTCCTGCCACGTCTTCGCATCGGCCCGGGGCACGCCGTGGAAGCCGCGTTACAATTTCGATCACTGGCGCATTTTCGAAGCCTATGCCCGGGCCGATCTTGACCAGGCCTCGGCCTTGCTGGCCCGCCACATCAATGCGGTGGACCGGGTCAGGCCCGCACGAACCGCGCCGGGTCGCAGCGGCTGATCATCGAGGGTGGAGGCGCTGCGCGCCCGGCGTGCATGCGCTTCAGGCGTCGGCTTCCAGTGCCTCGATATCGTCGTCGGACAGCCCGAAGTGATGCCCCACCTCGTGAATCAGCACGTGGGCCACCAGCGTTTCCAGTTGCTCGTCGCCCCGCGCGATCCACTCATCCAGGATCGCCGCGCGAAACAGCCTGATCCGGTCGGGCATCGTGCCAGAGGCATGATGTTTCTCGCCGACCGGAATCCCTTCGTACAGGCCGGTCAGCTCGAACGGATCGGCGATGCCCAGATCGGCCAGCGTATCGGCATCGGCAAAATCCTCGATCACCAGCAGCACCCCGTCCAGATGCCCGGCAAACGGCTCTGGCAACCGCGCCAACGCCGCGCGGGCCATGGTTTCAATCTCGTCAAGCGAAGGGGCCAGGCCGAATGTGCGTGTCATGCCGGCCAAGATAGCGACTGCCGCCGCATCAGCAACGCTTGCACGATCCCCGCCCCGGCGCTAGGGCGCGCTTTCCAGTGCATGCGGAGCGGTGGCCGAGTGGTCGAAGGCGCTCGCCTGGAAAGTGAGTATACGTCAAAAGCGTATCGAGGGTTCGAATCCCTCCCGCTCCGCCA
>VFQS010000864.1_pt1 | contig 30279 bp, 26 predicted proteins | sample 3512361 | NCBI WGS metagenome assembly VFQS01 (sample SAMN10412375, study PRJNA504923) | tailings metagenome | isolation source: Relicate 1 Philex TSF3 active mining | place: Philippines
AGCGCACGAAGCGGTTGTAGCCCAGCGGTATGACTTCCCCACTCTGTCGGTTGATTGCATTTCTGGCGATATCTCCATCGCTTACTACGATCATCCTGTTTTGCGGACTGAGGGCGCGAAAGGGGGTGCCGAGTTGTTCGAGGCCCTCTTTCATGTCCTGTGTCAGGCGGTTCTCGTACATCGAGGAGAATTCGCCTTCCAGAAGCAGTCCGAGGGGTTGCGGCCCTTTGTCGAATTTGCCGGCGTCCAGGGGGTAGCGCATGAAGTCGAAATCCATGCGCAGGGGAAGCAACTGGTAGCGACTCCGGGGGGAGGAACGCAGCAGCACGGTGCGCCGGAGGCTGGTCTTCGTGCGCACGGTCGTATCTATACTGCTCGGATAGAGCAAGTTGACCGGTCCCAGGTTCTTCACCACGGGGTGTGGCGCGTTGGGGGTAACGACTACGTGGTAGGGGTACTCAAACAACTGCATCTGAGGTTGGTCTCCCATTTGTCCGGTCACCAGTTCTATTCCCGTGCACTGCATGTCGAGTACGAGGTTGGGCTGGATGCGGATGCCGTATCGAAACAACAAGTCGTCAATCCCCAGGCGGTATTCCGAGGGCATGAACTCTTTTCTGCCATTCAAGCTGTCGAGATCTACGGCAATGGCATCGAGCAACCACAATACCTTGCCGCCCTGCATCACGTACTGGTCTATTTTGAATTTGTCTTTTTCGGAAAAAGACGCACGGGGTTTGGCCACTACCAGTACCCCGATTTCAGGGTCTATGTGGGTGACGCTGTCCAGTACCAGGCGCCCGGTGTTGTAGTATTGGCGCAGGGAGCGCTCCAGATCGGCCGTTTCGTAGCGGTCGAGTTCCCCGTGGCCGGTTGTGAAGGCGATGGCCGGTTTCTCTGCGCGCTGGATTTGGCGCACGGCGTTGGCCAGCTTGTATTCCAGGAAGCGGATCGCCTTATTGAGGCTTTCCTCTGTGACCCCGGGGCCACCTTCCATCAGGTTGACGGGCAGGCTGCGGCCTTTGAAATAGACTACTGCATACGGCAACACCGCTTTGGTCGTGCTTTCCGATTGCCCGGGCATGCGCAGGGAGATGGGGCGCAACCCCTCCTCGCGATAGCTTTCCAGGCGGCTGTTCACCGCTTTGACCGGACCGGCAAACGGGTCTTCAAACTGGTACTCCACAAATCCCGATTCCGAGCGGAAGTCTTCGAGCATATCCTCTGCAGCGGTCTGAAGGCGCTTGAATCCGGCGGGGAAATCGCCTCCGAGCAATACTTTTACAAACAATACGTCATCAAGCCCGCGCAGCAACTGCCGCGTTCCCTTCGTGAGCGTGTAGCGCTTATCGGCCGTCAGGTCGAGATAGCCGTACAGCGCCGTATCCCCCAAACGGGCATTGGCCAGGATATTGGCGAAAAGGAGGATACCCGCTATTAGCCCCAGGCGGAGCATCTCACCCCGGTAAAGCGCCCAGTGAGTGAGCGATAAAAAGAGCACAATGAGCGACAGGAAATAGAGGATGTCCCGGGAGTCCAGTACACCCCGACTCAAAGAGCGATAGTGGTACTGGATACCCAGCTTTTGTACCAGGTCGTCGCCCCTGCCCACGAATACCGGCAACTCGCTGAAATAATCGAATCCATTCAGCAACAAGAAGCCGGCCAGCGCTGCAAATGCAAAAGCAGCAATCTGACTGCTGGTCCAGGTGGAGGCAAAAATACCGATCGCTGCAAAAACACCGGCCAACAGAAACAAACCGACATACGAACCGGCAACGGCCCCCGTATCGATGTTGCCCACCGGGGAGCCCAACTGGTAAACGGTATAGTAGTACAGCAGAGTAGGCAAAAGGGAGAAAAAGACCATCGTCATCACGGCGAGGTATTTGCCGCCCACGATTTCCCAGGAGCGCAGTGGTTTAGTCAAAAGCGTCTCTATCGTCCCGTGCATGCGCTCTTCGGCGAAGGCGCGCATCGTCAGGGCAGGAAGAAGGATCAGGAATACCAACGGGGCATTGTCGAACAAGGGGTCGAGGGTCGCGTGGTTATATTCGAGCAGGCTGGACCCCGGAAATACGAAAAGGAGCAGCCCGAGGAGGATCAGGAAGGTACCAATGACCATATACCCCGCCAGGGAGCTGAAAAAGGCATTGATTTCTTTGCGGTAAATGGCTAACATACTGCCTAAAAGGGATTGCGTTGGTTAAATACTTCGATCGCCTTGAGCATCTTTTCACGGTCGGGTTCCTGCAACTGGCCGAGGGCCCGCCGCAGCTCTGCGTCGCCTGCCAACCAGGCCGATACACTGGGCAGGTCGAAGGGGCGGATTTCCCCGGTCTTGAACAGGAGGATGCGCTCGCGCTGCTCTTTCGAGCTTCTGGGCACTTTCCCCTTTCGGAAGGGCTGGCCCGTCAGGGGGTTGTACGCCGCTACTTCTATGGTGTCGCGCACCACGCCTTCGTATGAGAAATAGGATACGGCCCCGAAGGGTTGCAGCCGTACGAATACCGCAGAGGAGCGCCTGGTACTATCTACAGGAACGCGCAGGGCCGGCTTGCCGTCCACGCAAAGCCCCCAGAACCCGGAGGGCGACAGTTCCGCACCGGATGGGTCGGATAGCGCGGCAATGGTCGTAGCCCCCGACTCCGGGTTGTGGAACCAATCTCCCCGCACCTCATTCCAGGTCAGATCCGGACGGTTCGCCTGAAAGGATGCGTAGGTACGGTATAAGCCGTCGTTCCAGCGGCGCGGCGCAGGCGCCTTGCCCCGTCCCTGCGCCACCGCATCGACCCCTGTCGTGCACAGTATCGCTATTAGTATGCCCCATGCGCTGTATATCCGCATTTTACCTCGTTTTAGATTGGGTCAATTCCTGGAAGGCCTGCTCTACCGATGTGCTTTCCTGGTGTAGTTCTATCAGCACCAGTTTTTGCGCCACGGAAAACTGGAACAGCGCAGGCCGGAGGTCTGTTCCTTTTTGGGCAAAAACCTGTACGCGATGCCCATGCTGCGCCTGTACCCGCCGAACCCCGGGAATCCTCTGCAGTAGCGCAGGGGCGACGGCCGTCGTCCATTCCGCCGTCACGCATACTTCGCCCTGGATGCGGGACTGAAGCTCTTCAATCGGGTCATCGGCCACGATTTTACCCTGGTTGATGATCACCACGCGATCGCACACCGCCTGTACCTCCTGCATGATATGGGTGGAAAAAATCAGGGTCTTCTCCTGCCCCAAGTGCCGAATCAACTGGCGTATTTCCTGCAACTGATTGGGATCCAATCCTGTAGTAGGTTCATCCAGAATCAGTACCGGGGGGTCGTGCAACAACGCCTGTGCCAGGCCAACCCGCTGGCGATACCCTTTCGACAGGGCCGATATCGGCTTGTGCGCTTCCCTGCCAAGGCCCGTCTGCTCCACGACCTCTGCTATGCGGCGCCCCGCTTGGCCCACGCGGTGCAGCCGCGCGGCGAAAGCCAGGAACTCCCGCACGTACATATCTTTGTACAAAGGGTTGTGCTCCGGCAGATAGCCTAATTGCCGACGTACCTCCAGGGGCGATACCGCCACGTCGTACCCGCAGACCAGCGCCTTGCCGGAACTCGCCGGGATATACCCCGTCAGGATTTTCATCGTCGTCGTCTTCCCCGCCCCGTTGGGCCCGAGGAAGCCCAGCACTTCTCCCGCACGCGCCTCGAAGGATATTCCGTCCAGGGCGCGCTGTGTGCCATAATTTTTTACCAATGCTTCTACTATAACCGACATGCAGTCCGTATTTTGAGCGGCAGGCAAAGCTACGCAGAGATTGCGGTTTTTTTGCCGCCAGATACTCGTACAAAACGCAGGCTTTTTCACACGGTTTTAACCCGGATGGAAAACCGCCTGTGCGTAGAACGATTTATTCGGCTTTATTTCGTTTTTAACCCATAAAAAAATGACCACTAAGCCTTCGATTGTACGGATAGACATTTTTAAAATGAATATCCCCCTTCATGAGCCCTTTGTAATTTCGCTGGAGACCATCACCCATGCGGAAAACCTGCTCGTCTGCCTCACCTCCGAGAGCGGGCACCGGGGATACGGGGAGTGCAGCCCCTATCGCCGGATTGCCGGTGAGACGCAAGACAGTGGCTATTCGGTGGCTCCCGTGCTGGCTCGAGCGATCCTGGGACGAGACGCACTACAGGTACCTGGTTCGGTGAGGGCCATGGATAGGGCGATTGCCGGGAACCGCTGTATCAAGAGCGCTTTCGATCTCGCCCTTTATGACCTCGCTGCCCGTTGCCTAGACATGCCCTTATACCGCTACCTGGGGGGTCAAAACGACAAGATACTACGCACGGATATGACCGTCAGCATGTTATCCCCTGACGCCATGGCGGCGGCGGCCCTCCGCTTCCGGGAAGCGGGCTTTGATGCCATCAAACTAAAGCTGGGCGGGGGATTGCCCATAGACCCAGCGCGCGTAAAGGCCGTCCGCCAAGCAGTAGGGCCGGACATTGCCCTTCGGGTAGATGCCAATCAGGCGTGGGACCCGGCCACGGCGATACAGGTACTGCGGCAAATAGCCCCCTTTGATATCCAGTACTGCGAACAGCCCATCGCGGCTTCTCTCTGGACCCAACTGCCCGAAGTGCGCCGCCAGAGCCCCATCCCTATCATGGCCGATGAAGCCCTTTTTGACCACTTCGACGCACTGCGGCTCGCGCAACTGGGCGCCTGCGATCTGTTCAACATAAAGCTGTCAAAAGCCGGCGGTATAGCAAATGCGGTCAAGATCGCCCATATCGCCGAGGCGGCAGGGCTCGTCTGCCAGGTCGGTTGCTTCTCGGAGAGCCGCATCGGCATGAGCGCCCTGGCGCATTTCGCGCTCGCCACCGACCAGGTTCAGTACTACGACCTCGACGCGCCCCTCATGCTCTCCCTCGACCCAGCTATCGGCGGCATCCAGTATCATCCCGGCGGGCGGGTCAGCGTACCGGATGACGCCCCTGGCATAGGTGCCGTACCCGATGAGGCGTTTCTTTCCCCACTCGAGCACCTCAGCCTCGAGGTGGCGTAAACGTCCGATGCCCGACCCCGCGCAACGAGTCCATTGAAGAAACGATGCCGCCCACCGGAGAAATGGCAAACCCCGTCAACGCCCGCTCAGGATTTGTATCATACGGGCAATTTTCGCATCCAGGCGCTGAAACGCATCGAGGTGGCGTTGCTCCAACTCCGGAAGTTGCCGGGTAGAGCCCAGCGAGGCTTCAAACAGAAAGCCCGGCAACATCCAGGACGCGTACCCGCTGTACGGGTCTGAAGATGCGTACAGGGAGCGGTACCAGGCTCCGTAAGCCATTCCTTTATCGTCAATGAAGGAGCGTTCGAGCGAAATCAGGGTCTGGTTGAGCGTGGCCAGCTGGGTTTTGCTCAGTTTTCCGGACTCTAGCTTCTGGCTGAGCAGGGCCGTCCATTGGGCGGCACGCTGGAGCAGCGCGTCCGCTTTCCCGGCAAGTTGCTGTGTGCTGAATGCCGGGGCATAGGTCTTGATCGCTTTCTCCGCCGTTTGCAGATGCATTTTCAGGTCTTTTCCATAGCGGGCCACATCGAAAGGGAGGGCATCTGCATTGGCCATGCGCAGGGCCATGATGCCCATCACGCGGGCCACGGTGGGGCCGGCTACGAAATCAGGCTCCCCCACCGTTTCGTACCAGTGGAAATTGTCGTAGGCGGAGTGGTACATCGTAGGCCCCCCCATCCCAGCACTCAGGGAAGGTATGCCGACGTGTGCGTAAAAGGGCAGGTGGTCAGAGCCTCCGCCCAGGTTTCCGATGCCAGGTCCTTCCGCTTTGTTGGCAGAACGCTCGTTCCAGTGGTCATATACCGATTTGTCGGATTTTGGGTAGGGTACTACACGGGTAGCTTCTACCAGCAAGGACTTCAGAGAAGGCGAAGCAGAGCCCCCGAACGAGAGGCCCGAGCAGGCCCCGTCGGCGTTGAAGTACGCCACGCCTTTCTGGTCGAGCTCTGCCCTGTACTGCTCCACCCATTCCGTAGAGCCCAGGATACCGTGTTCCTCCGCATCCCAGTGTGCGATTTTGATCGTGCGCCGGGGGCGGTACCCCTGCCGCGCCAGTTCACCCAGCGCGTCGGCGAGCGTGAGGAGCATAGCCGTACCGCTATTGGGGTCTGTGGCACCAAACTCCCACGCGTCGTAGTGGCTGCCGACGATGATCCACTCGTCCGGGAACTCACTGCCCACGAGGGTTCCGATTACGTTCTCCACCCGGACCATACCCTTGGGTTGCTCTACTTTCAAGCGGACGGTCAGCTTGGGGCCGCCTTCGAGGCGGTACGTGAACGGCAGCCCCCCTTGCCAGGACTCGGGCACAGCAGCGCCGCTCATCCGGCCCAAGATTTCCTGGGCAGCCCCGTATCCAATAGGAGTGACCGGGATGCGGTGCAGGCCTTTTACCTCCTCTGGGCTCAAGCGGTTTACTTTTTTCGCGCCATCCACCGGGAGAGCGGGTTCAAAAGGCGTCAACGGATCGCCTGTATAGTCGAGCGTAAGCAGGGAACCACGCTGTATAGTGCTCTCGTTGAACATTTTACCTTCTGGGTACACCAACCCGCGCATATAGCCGGAGTCCTCCGGATCGGTATAGATGATCAGCCCTACTGCTCCTGCCGCCTCGGCAAATTTGGCTTTATAGCCCCGGAAGTTCCCCCCGTAGCGCGCAATGACGATTTTTCCTTTGACCGAAACGCCCAATTTAGCCAACTCCTCGAAATCTTCTTTCGTTCCGTAATTGGCATATACGATCTCTGCCGTATGGTCGCCGCTGCCCGAATACGAGTTCCAACCGTGCTTTGCGTTCGGATCGGCCGAGAAAGGATCGCCTTCTATAATGTATTCCTTGATATTGAGCGGCTTGCGGATAGGCGTAACCAATTCCAGCTCTATCTCGCCTTCGTTCAGCGGCATATACAAATCGTAGGGAGGCCGCTCTACGCTGAAACCCGCTTTGCGCATAGCCTGTTCCATATAATCGGCAACCCGTTTGTTCGCCGGCGATCCGGCCAGGTGGGGCTCGCGCGTCAACTCCCGCAAATGTGCCTTGAAGGCAGCCGATTCCGGAAGTTTTAGGAACATAGCTTCAATCTGCCGCTCTTCCACACTGCGCGCTGTGCTGAATCCCGCCAGCGACTGCCCCTGAGCGGCATGCACCAGCAGATACAAGCCCAGCATAAGCGTAGTGGTCTTCTTCATACTTGTCATAATGGTCAAAATTTAGGTGTATAAATCGATAGACTGGTTGAGAGGGGAATCCGCAAGAAGGGGAAAAAGGGTCGTTTTTTTTGACCCCGCGCTGACCCCGCGCAACCAGTCTGAGGTTGTAAAGGTATGACACAAGGCGCGCGCATTCCGATTTTAACATTAGAAATTAGGCAAAAAAGGATAGAGCGATTATATTTGCACAAGGTCATGTTTTAATAGTAAAATAAAGTTCTGTTTTTGGGAGGCAAAATAATACATTATATGTTTAAAACAGAACTTAAAAAAACAAATCGTGTATAAACCAGTCTCTTTCACCCGATATATCAGCAGCCTGCCCACTCGGCTCCGCGCGCTGCTGATAGGGCTTGCTGCCGTTGGATCATTGTCTTTACTGCTCACGCCCCACATTTCTCCAAAATTAAAAAAGCTCTTGCGAGAAAGCCAGGATTATGAGGCCCTACTCGGCTCTTTGCCGGTCGTGGTGCCTACGATTAAATACGGCTTCGCCCTGGATACCTTCCAAACGCTGGAAGCAAAAGTCCAGCCGGGGCAAGTGCTGGGCACTTTGTTCGCTGGATACGGCATCTCCCCGGTAGCCGTACAGCAATTGTTTGAGCGGGCCTCCGCGGTCTTTAAGCCCAGGGATTTTCAGGTGGGCAAGCCCTATATGCTCCTGTCCAAAGATCTAAAAAAAGGGCTCGATCATTTGGTCTATGAGCCCTCGCTCTACGAATACTATGTCTTCCACCTTCGCGATTCGCAGTATATCGAGCATGTAAAACGGCCTGTCATCACCCGGTCACATGTGGTGCAAGGCGAGATACAGTCTACGCTCTGGGAGGCGATGTCGTCCAACGGGGCAAGTCCGTCGCTCATCGCAAAACTGGAAGATGCCCTGCAGTGGTCTATTGACTTTCACCATTTGCAACAAGGGGATCAATTCCGTGCGCTCTACGACCAACACTTTGTCGAGGGGCAGAAAGTAGATCCCGGGCGAGTACACGCCGCCGAATACAAGACTGGTGATAAAACGCACTATGCTGTCTATTACGACCACGGCGACAAATCCGGCTATTACGACCTGGAGGGCAGGCCAATGAACAAAGGCTTCCTCAAAGCCCCGCTCAAGTTCTCCCGGATCTCCTCCCATTTCAATATGAGCCGCATGCACCCTATCCTGAAGCGGGTGCGCCCGCATTTCGGCACGGACTACGCCGCGCCCTACGGAACCCCTATCCTCGCCGTCGGCGACGGTGAGGTCATTGAGGCAGGCTATAAAGGCGGGAACGGCAACTACGTCAAAATACGGCACAACAAAAAATTCACTACCCAGTACCTGCACATGCAGGGGTTTGCCCGCGGTGTCCGCCGGGGCGTTCGGGTACAGCAAGGCCAGGTCATCGGATATGTGGGCTCTACCGGGTTAGCTACCGGGCCGCACGTATGTTTCCGATTCTGGATGAACGACAAGCAAGTCAACCACCTAAGGTTGAGCTTCCCTCCGCCCGCCCCGCTGCCCAAGGCAGAGTTGCCCGCGTTCTATGCGCACCGCGATTCTGTACTGGCCCAGCTCAAGACGGTCGCAGTCGCCTCCGGGCATGTGGGCAGCAAAAGCACCACAAGCCCCTGATGCTGCGCCAGCAGACGGATCGTTACAAGAAGATACTTTCTCCCTGCTGAACGCTTGCGGCCTGGCGGCTCAGTTCCAACTAATTTCTTCGGATATGTGGGCGATGACTTCGTAGGCATTGCCTTTGTTGCTCATAGCTTGCTGCCACAAGCGCTCGGGTGCCGTTTTGAACAGGTAGTTCGAGTCCATCTCGGCATTGATCCAGGAGCCCTGGGCACATTCTTCTTCGAGTTGCCCTTCTCCCCAACCCGAGTACCCCAGGAAGAAGCGGATGCTCCCCGGGTGGACCAACTGCTGTGAAACCAGAAATTTTAACTGCTGGAAATCGCCTCCCCAATACACTCCTTCGGCTACTTTTACGCTCTCGTCCAGCAAATCGCGGATGGTATGGAGATAGTGCAGGGTATCCGTTTGTACCGGCCCTCCCCACATCACCCCAGCCGAAAATTCGGGGAAATCCTCTACCAATTCGTCAATTTGCACCGCCAGCGGGCGGTTCATGACAAAACCGACGCTTCCCCCTTTTCCGTGCTCACACAACAAGACCGCTGTGCGCTTGAAGTTTGGATCCAGCATATAGGGCTCCGCCAGAAGGATACCTCCTGCCGAAATAGTGTGGTTCTTCATACGCGTTGGTGTAGATAGCGCTGACCGATTTTGCGCACCCCCTGTTTGAATATCATTATCGTTCCGTTTTCTTAAAAAATCCGTTCCGGTCAAGCATCCATAGCACTTGTCGGGAAGCGTCGGTCTATTTTTTTGAACAAGCCCTGCAGTACTTTTCCCGTACCGCCGACCTCTATGACTTCGGTGACCCCGTCGGCTATCATGTTGCGCATCGTCTGCGTCCACCGAACGGGGGCCGTCAACTGGGCGATGAGATTGGCCTTGATGGCCTCCGGGTCTGTCTCCGGCCGGGCATGGACATTTTGATAAATCGGGCAGGCAGGCCGGTTCAGCGTGGTCTGCGCAATAGCCTCCGCCAGTTCGTCTTGTGCCGGCTGCATGAACGGGGAATGGAAGGCTCCTCCAACGGCAAGGATTACAGCCTTCAGGGCTCCGGCTTCTTCTGCGCGTTTCACCGCCAGCTCTACCCCTTTGACAGAGCCCGATACGACGAGCTGTCCAGGGCAATTGTAATTCGCGGGGGTTACGATTTCGTCTGTGATGTCCCGGCAGATGGCTTCCACCACCTCATCTTCAAGGCCCAAAATGGCGGCCATAGTGCTCGGGGCCAGTTCACATGCCTTTTGCATCGCAGATGCCCTTTTCGATACCAGGCGCAAACCATCTTCAAAAGACATAGCCCGGGCAGCTACCAACGCGGAGAACTCTCCGAGGGAATGGCCCGCCACGGCCTCCGGCCGGAAGGTATCGCCTGCCATCATCGCCTTGATGACGGAGTGTAGAAACAAGGCCGGCTGCGTTACTTTAGTCTGCTTCAGTGCTTCTGCTGTACCCTCGAACATGGTATCCGTGATTCGGAAGCCCAGCAACTCGTTGGCGCGCTCGAAATAGGTCCGGGCGAGCTCCGATTGCTCGTACATATCTTTACCCATCCCTTCAAACTGAGCGCCCTGACCGGGAAATACATACCCTTTCATGTGATTTTGTTTTTTCTGCGGCAAAAATACACATATTCCAGGGATTCCGCTTTCCAGCCCGGACAAGATTTCGTCGGCAATAATCGCCCATCTACTGCCCGAGAGGCTGCATTTTTCTGAAATTGCCCCCTGCCCCCTGATTCTTTTGTACCTTGAGGCTCATAATGAGGGTGTAATTCAAAAGGTCGCAGCAATGGCGTATTTCCCGAATATTTCCCAGACGGATAGCGACCTTTTGAATTACACCCCACAATAGTATGTTTATGGTGCAGAACAACCGCAAGCAAGTATCCCCTTTCCTGGAATTTGCCTTGTCCGCTTCCGGGGGCCTGCATATTCTGTTCTGGCTCATGGTGCTCATCATCCTGACCATTCTGGAGGGTACGCGCTATGGTTTCCTGTTTACGCTTGGCAATGAAATCATCAACACGCTCTTCTACTGCATCATTGTCTATGTGAACCTGTTTTACCTGTTCCCCCATTTTTTCAATAAAAAACAATTCCTGTCCTATGCCGCCTTGCTCATTTTAGCCTCTTTGATACTCACCCCTTTGAAAATACTCGTCTTCTATTTCAAGTTTGAAGGCAAGCCGGAGGCCCAACAACTGCTGCTGGCAAACCAGTTTGGATATTTTTTAACCCTGTTCATCGTCTCTTGCTTATCCACAGTGGGGAAAATCGTCACCGACTGGATCACCCATGTTCGGGAGCGCCAGGATCTTGAGACCCAAAATATGCAGTCTGAACTCAAGTTTCTCAAATCGCAGATCAACCCCCATTTTTTATTCAACACCCTCAACAGCCTATACGCACTGACGCTCAAAAAGTCCGACCTCGCACCGGAAATCGTGCTCAAACTTTCCGAGATGATGCGCTACATGCTCTACGAGTGCAACGAAAAGCGGGTACTGCTCTCCAAGGAAATCAACTACTTGCAGCACTACATAGACCTGGAGCGCATCCGGCAGGGCAAACAGGCACAAATCACCTTCGAAGTGTCGGGCGATGTGCAGGACCTCAGTATCGCACCGCTGTTGTTTATCCCCTTTTTAGAGAATAGTTTCAAACACGGTATCCAGAGTACCCTTTCCCAGGGCGGATATGTGCGCATTGACATGCGCATCAAGGGCAAACAGCTCCGCTTCCATGTCGAAAACAGCAAGCCCGGCAAATTGCCGACCCGCGACCCCAACCGCCCAAGCGGGGGAATCGGCTTGGTCAACGTACACCGACGCCTGAACCTCCTCTACCCCAACCGCTACGACCTCAAAATTGACGACACCCCGCATAGCTACGCGGTTGAACTGATTCTTGAACTCGACTAAATATTCATTAAATTCCCTATTTATGATCAACGTAATTATTGTGGATGACGAACCGCTCGCCCAGGATGTCCTGGAAACGTATATAGAGAAAATACCCGAGTTGCACTTGTCTGGAAAATGCAGCAATGCCCTGGAGGCCAATGAATTGTTGAAAAAAGAAACCATTGACCTCATGTTTCTCGATATCCAGATGCCGCAGCTCACCGGGATTGATTTCCTCAAAACGCTGAGCAAGCCCCCTCTGGTGGTCTTCACCACTGCGTATCCAAATTATGCCGTGGAAGGCTTCGAACTCAATGCCCTCGACTATCTGCTCAAACCCATTTCCCTGGAACGCTTCATGAAAGCGGTGAACAAAGCCGCCGAACAACTGGAGCGACAGCGCAAAAACCAACCCACCCCGCCTTCCCCCACCGCAGAAGAAGGAATACCGGAAGCCATTGACTTTCTGTTTGTCAAAGCGGATAAAAAACTCGTAAAAGTCAACTTTCACGAAATCATCTATATCGAAGGGCTTAAGGACTATGTCATCATCCGAATGGATAACCAGCGCGTGATTACCCTACAAACGATGAAGAGCCTGGAGGATAAGTTGCCCGCCCACAAGTTTATGCGCATCCACCGCTCTTATATCGTCAACGTGGACAAAATAAACGCCATCATCGGAAATATGGTGGAAGTACTCGAGAAAGGTCAGCCCAAACACCTCCCCATCGGGAAAAACTACCGCGACGAACTGCTCGATATCGTCAATAAAAACAGGCTGTAGCGCAAAACGCTTGCCGTTGCTCCCCGTTTTTTGAACGCACATAAAAAAAGTCAATTTTCGCTCTGCGAAAATTGACTTTTTTTATGTGCGTTTAAAAAGACTATTGTTCTGCCGAAGGCTTTTCCTTCTTAATGCTGCACTTCGAACTTGCGGGAAATCATTTGCCCATCTGCCTGGATACGAACGAAATACATGCCCGGCATCCAGTCCCTGACCGGCACGGCATATTGCTGTACTGCGACTTCGCCGGAATCAAAAAGCATTTGTCCGGCGAGATTGAATACCTGGATTTTTTCCATGGGGCGCTGTCCCGGAAGATAGAGCTGCACATAGTCCGTACCCGGATTCGGGAACAGCAAAAGCAACTTTTCCAATGGTTTTGGGCCTTCCTCCAAACCGGCATCCTCGCGGGTGCGCACATTCAGGTGGAAAGGTGCCACGCGTAGGGCATACTGTTGGCCAGCGCCATTCACAGCCGTTGCCCAGCCCCCTTCAATGGGGATTTGTATGTTTCCGTCCGAATCCGGCGGGGCTACGCCGATGATATCCACGGTTACGACCACTTTACTCCGGCCTACTTTTCCGTATCCCACGGCTGGAGCACCATTGGTACGGCTAAATCCGGCCTCCAACTTACCTTCTCCATTGTTGCGGTGCATGGTCATGACCGGCGCATTGTACGTCAGCCAGCTGTTGTCCGCGAACTCGATGCTAGAGGCGGCCGGGTCAAAAAACAGGGGGTTGAAGTTCAACTCAAACGAGAACCCGTGCAGGTCTGTGACGGGATGGGCTTCATCCCCAATGAGCAAGTCCAGGGATACTTCCTGCCCCGGCTCCACAAAAATATCTCCTTCTAATCGGATTTCATGCTCGGACACGGGGAGCTGAAAAGGCACCAGGTTGTGCGTACGCCCGTAGAAGCGGGCGATGGCCACGGTATCGAGGGCCGTGATGAACCCGTCGCCATCACTGTCCAGGTATTTGATTTCCGGCAGCTCTCCGAAGATTTCATCTTCCCAGCCTTTACCGGATTGTCCGTACCACACGTCTTGGTTTGCATCGGGCCGTGCGGCACCGGTTTCGCCGAGGTACTGGCCGACAGAGAGCATGTCCTGCATATTGACCATCCCATCGCGGTTGGCGTCGCCCACCCAGATGCAATCGTCCACGCACATAGACTTGCCATCCCCAAAGGGAAGGATGTCCATTTCGACTTTGACGCTTTTCTGGTAACGGCAGGGCTTGGATCCCAGGCCCGCCAGGCAGTACGATACTTCGAACGCATCGTATCCCGTGCTGTTGGAGTTGGGCACGTACAACAACACGTTGGAGCCCCGTACCCGGGCGCCGCTTATCAGAGTATCTACCTCACCCGGCAAATAGAGCAAATTGCCCAGTTTGGCCTTCTGCGAAATGTTGAACTTAAATCCGCTTATGGGCACATCGTAGCTGATGACCAAGGGAGTATTTACCAGCGTGCTCATGCGAAACTTGGAAAACAGCGGTTCGAAGTTGCTGACGACGATGCGCGCCGTGGCCAGCTCTTCCTTGCCTTTGCAATCCGGCGCCTGGCTGCGGTAGGTAAACTCATCCACCCCTACAAACCAGGAAGGCGCTTCATACGCCAGCAGGCCGGGGGCACCTTCCACCGGGCGCAACTTGCCGTACATGGGCTGGGAGTAGCTTACACACCCTGCGTTCAGCCCGTGCAGGTCATTGGACAACACATTGATTTCTACCTTTCTGCCCGGTGTGACGTATCCAATGTCATCGCGTGCGAACACATTCTTTACCACGTCCAGCACCGTGATGCGGACGGGCAGGGCGCCTTCCCGGCTCAGGAACAACATATCGTCAGACCCCACGAAACCCGGTGGGGGCGTGTACAGCGGAATATCGCGCTTGAGGTTGAGCGTGCCATAGCGCGGATTGTCGAAAAGTGCATACAGACTGGGCACCAGCACATCTACCGCCGCATCGCGCACGGTGAACAGATGGAGCGTGTCGCCCCCTTTGCCCTGTACGCGCCCTACGACAATATTGGCCATTGCCTGGTCGCATGTGCCCAGGGAATCGCAAACCGTATAGGAAATTTGGGAGAAGCCTGAAAAGCCCGCCCTGGGCTTGAACAGGATAGCCGACTGCCCTGTCTGGATAGAAGCTTCCCCGTTATTGACCATACCGACCCGGGCGATCCCGAGCCCTCCCGAAGACCCCACATCGTTGCGCATCACCGCAAGGGGCACGCCCGGGGAATTTATGGGCACGTAAAAAAGATCAGGCTGTGCTTTCACCTCCGAAATCCTGACCCGGACGATTACCTCCCATACCTCCTGACAAGTCGCGTTGAGGCAGGTGAGGCGCTGATAACTAAACGTATCCAACCCCACGAACCCGGGATTGGGCTTGTATATCAAATGGTACATCTTCAACCCGCCCGGCGTGTTGCTGATGGCGTTTACAAAAACTTTGCCGTTCCTTGGAGAAACCGTGATGCCCCCGTTCAGTGCCGTTTCGAAGTAGTAGTCGCCTTGCTTGTCCCTGAATGCATCCAGGGTATCTTTGTACACCGACTGCCCGGGCAGCCTGATGGGGCCGACTGCCACGGCAGCAATGATAAACAAAGCGGTTCGTAAGAATATATTCATGGTTTTCGTGGATTTGCCGCCCTGTCAGACACAAGGCATACTTTGGGCTGCAAGATACAAATTGCTTTTGAAAATTCAATTTTTCCGGCTGCTGTTTTGTAGCCCAAAAGCATTTTTTATCCTTTTCCCCCGACAGACAAAAGGCTGATTCCAAAATGGTTATTAGGCTCGTAGGGAGAGGGGTCAGCGAGGGGGCTCCCACTCCCCGATGACGGCGATGGAACGCACTCTTCCCTCCAGCCAACCCGCATCCCCGTTGGGAAGAAGAACCTTTCGCCAGGAGCCAGAGCGGTCTAAAATATGTACTTTGGTCCCTTCGTGTACCTTGCGCAGCTCCGGGCTGAGCTCATCGGGGGCAGTCAGCAGGGGCAGCTCCCGGGCAAGGACAATAGCCTCCTGGCGTTCCTGTTCCCGAAAATGCCCCACTATGCCCAGGGCAATGGCCAGACCGCCCGCGATCCATGCCGTGCCCATACCCATTTTCCAAAGGTTTCCCCGAAGGGGCCTTGCGGCAAACCACAACAGGTACCAGCCGACAGCCCCAACCCAAAGCAGGACCAAGCCCATCCACAGCCAGTACTGTGAAGCCAGTATTTTCTGCGGGTTGGCTATCCCCTCGAGCAAGCGATAGCTTTCTCCTGCGACCAAAGGGTCTTCCAAAGCAGCGCGAACGGAAGAGAGGTTCGCCTCTGTGGCAGGATCACCGGGTGCTATGCGCAGAGCCCGTTCGTAGGCCAGCACGGCCTTGCCTTTCTCCCCCATCTGCGCATAGCAGTTCCCGAGATTATACCACAGCGCTTCCGAATGATAGCCCTCTTTCAACAGCGCTTCGTACCCTTGCGCAGCCTTCCCGTAGGCCTTCTCCCGATACGCGGCCGCCGCCTGTGTCCATTCAACAGGTAACGCCGCCTGTGCCGACGCAAGGCTAAAGAACGCCATCACCAGTGTCAGATATTTTTTTTTCATGCGTATGGTTTCTGTAAATCATCTAACCGCAGTCTCCCGACATAATCTGCCTGCCTCTATACCTACCCTCTAGTTCTCCTGCACCACGACAAAAATATCCTCCCGCTTCAGCGGCCTCCCCTCTTTCACATAGCGGAAGCCCTTGAGCCGTAGAGCATTATGATCTGCTTTTCCCATAGGCGTCAGCTTGGAATCCGGCTCGGTCAAAAAAGTGATTCTCTTGACTTCATTGTCTTTCATCCGGATGATCATCTCACTGCAGGCGGTCTGATTGACGCCCACGTAGGCCCCGGTATCGTCCTTGGCATAATAGATTACTTCTGCATTTCCCGAAGCATCCATGCGCTGAAGAGCCTCTTCTGCAAAGTAGGCCAATACTTCCCGGCCTTTGATTTGATTGAAAAACACCGCGTCGGAAAGTACGGTGATGAAGGCGTTTCCGCGGAGCAGTATGCGATGTATTTGATTGTTTTTCAGATATAAAAAAATAGTGTCTGCCGTAAACTGGCTCGTATCTGCCCAGATGACCGGACTCCCGCTGAGCACGAACAGGGAGTCGCTTTCCCGATAGACCATAGAGTCGCAGATGGCCTGGAAATCGCTTTTGAACATGCGCACCCGCCCGTATGCCCACATGCGCCGGGAGGTATCCTGCGACAGACTGTCGGCCTGGGGCCGGAAAGAGACCAGCGTATCGGACGACAGGAACAGCGAGTCCCCGTCGAGTACATTGATCAATTCCGGTCGGCCCATCGCGCCACCGAAGGCCTTGAACGAATCCCGCGGTTTGTCGTAGTCGGCCGCGTTACAATAGATGGCATAATTCGAGGTGGTGTCCTGCCATACCACATTCCCCCGCACTTTCCCCAGGCCGGTGTCGTCGTCAAAATCCACGGAATCCGCCTGCAGGATTTGAGGAGGGTCAGCAATCACGGAACGCCCCCGGGTCGAGTAGGTCTTTGTTTTTTCATTGTACTGGATTTCCTCCGATTGGATGTCCTGGGCGTCTTCGCGATAGCGGGCATTGCCTTTCAGGAAAACCTGATCCCCAAGGTCGTCGTAGCGGATAAAATCCGCTTTGGCCAGTCGCAGGCTGTCTTCTACAAGGGCATTGCCTTTGAGTTCGTATATTTTGGTGCGGTTGTTGAAAAAAATCGTATCGGCGACGGCTTGCTGGTCTGCTTTCCGGTACTGGGCGTTTTTTGAGAACTCGGCGAGGTCAGAGCCGGTATCGTAGAACCCGCTTTCGCAATAGATGCGGCTGCTGTCTGTATTCAGCACCGTAGGCCCTATGAAGAATACTTTTTTGGTGGGCACCTGATACCGCAGCGTATCCGCCTTGAGGGAGAATCGGGGGTCATTGACCTCCACGCTATCGGTGAAGTAGGCCTCGCGGTCTTTGGCGTAATAGAAACCCCTCACGCTGGTCAGTTGCAAGGAGTCGCTGGCCAGGGTAGCCCCGGTGGCATAGCGAGCCACGCGGGTATTGAGATCGTATTCTAGCTCGTCGGTGAACAGTTTTTGGTCTATATTCACAAGGATGACATTCCCTTCGAGGTACGCGATGCGGGAGGTGCCGTCGTATGTGAGGCGGTCGGCAAAAACACTCAGGGAATCACCCTGCTGGATGACGACATTTCCGTTGGCATAGACCTGCGTGCTGTTTTCAATGATTGCGCTATCGCAGTACATGAACACGTCGCCCTGGCGGAGTTCTACTTTTTCGTACAACTTTTGGAAATTGGCGCTATCGCCCTGCAGGATAATCAGTTCTTTGGAGTGGATTACCTTTACCCGCTGGCCGGCTTTAGTATCTGCGGGGGCAGTGGTTTGCGCAAGCATAGGTTGGGCGCAAAGCACGAAAAAACCGAATAGCCACGCTATTGAACGGATGGTTCGCCGTTTTCCCTCGCACAGCAGAGAGGCATTGCAGCCGACGCTCAAACAATCGGGCATTTTTTGCATATACTTGGCAACCAAAGACTTTTGCAAAACAGTTTGCTAAAAAAGGATACTACCCGGTACCGGATTTGCTTGCTGCCGGCCAATTAGAAGATATGCTGACCACTGCATACGCCCTCCCTTTTTCCGGTAAAATCCCGCTGTACCGCGCTGCAAACGTACGAAATTAATCCGTGTTTTGGAGCAGTAGCCCGGCGGCTTCCTCACCGACCAGAGTGCCTATGGCAACCCCCATCCCGCCCATGCGCACCGCCACCGTCAGATGCGGCGTCAAGTGGCGCACAATAGGCGACTTGACGGGTCCGACGCCCATAATCCCGCTCCACCAGCGGGCGATTTCAACGGGTTGTCCTGGTAAAATCACCTCGTGGAGCAAGCGCAACAACGCCTGCTGTATGCCCGACGTAACGCCGAACGCATCGGTCTGCTCTTCTTCGAGGGCTGTATTGCGAGCTCCTCCCAGCAGTATGCGCTGGTCAATGTTTCGGAAATAGCAATAGCCTTTATCGTAATGAAAACTGCCCTCGAGGCGCAGTCCGGGTATAGGCTCAGTGATCAACACCTGGTTGCGGGCCGGCTCGACATCCAGTTCGGGAAGCAGGCGGCGAGCCATGCCATTGGTAGCTACCAGTACCTGTTCAAAAAACAGGTCGCCGGCCGGACATTGCAGCCAAACGCCCTTTTCATCGGGCACGACGGCGTCCACCTGAATACCGTTCAGTATCTCCACTCCCTTTGAGCGGGCCAGCTCGAGCAGGGCGCGCATCATCTCGCCGGTATGAATCTGCCCTTCCCCTGCATTTTTGATGAGGTGGCTAACCCCTGCAAAGCCCAAGCCCGAAAGGTGGCCGTCGGCTATTTGATACGTGGCTTCCAAACCCGTGATGGCATGCAGGTACGCGTTGAATTCCGGCAGTGCCGCCCGACAATCCTGATACATCCTTTCCTCGTCGGGGCGAAAAAGCTCGAATCCGCCTAGTGGTTCATAGCGCATACGGGCATCGCCCAATTTTTCCCGCAGCCGCTGAAGGCCCCGGTAGCGGCGTTCGACTAATGCCCAGACCTCCTCCTCCCCCATGCGCTGCCGATCGTCCAGCAGTTCCGATAGGCTACCAAAGCAGGCGAAGCCGGCGTTGCGCGTGCTTGCGCCGGTGGGGAGGGCGCCCCGTTCAAGGACCAAGACAGGCAAGTCGGGGCGTTCCGTCTTGATTTGGATAGCTGCACTCAGCCCCACAATGCCGCTGCCCAATACCGCGACGGGATAGCGCTGCAGGAAACTTTGGAGCTCCCAATAGCTCCAGGGAGAAGTAGAGTAGGTATGCATAATCGAACAAATAGCAGAAAATGCGCTTATTTTTGCCCTCAGCACAAGATGCCGAACACGCTCTAAATTTACGCAAAAAAACGCACGAAAAATGATTCAGCGAATCCAGACTATCTTTTTATTGCTGGCAGCAGGGTTCTTCGGAGGCACTGCCCTGCTTCCCCTCATGCGCAGCTCGGAGCCTATACCGACTTCCCGTTATTTTTCGGACGGGATTTTCCAGGCTGGCGACCACCCTTTGCTCTTTGCGATAACCGCGTTAGGGGCCGTCTTGGCCTTGGCCGCCGTTTTCCTGTACAGGAAGCGGCCAGTACAGATGCGGCTGGCCCTATTTTCTGCCCTGGCGGTATTCCTGGCAGCGGTGGTGATGGCCGTATTCTTTTTTCAGGACCAAAAGAACAGTGCGGAATGGCGGCCATTGCAACACAGCATAGGTGCCTACCTGGCTATTCCGGGGATAGTTTCCGCTTTGTTGGCCCGGTATTTCATCCGCAAAGACGAAAAGCTGGTGCGCTCTATGGACCGGCTCCGTTGAAGCAGGGGGCAAACGAAAGAGCCCATTGTGGAAAAATCCACAATGGGCTCTTTTGTATTCGAAGAAGCAAAGGTTATACCTTGGGCTTCTTTTTGGTCGAATAGTTGATTTTGAGCTGGTTCGCTTTGCGCAGCTCCGTTTTGATATCCTGGACAATACCCATGGTCGCCTGCCCATCCACGCGGAGGGAGGAGGTGATTTTGGGGCGCTGTGCTTCCGGGATTTTCACGCGGAAGCGCTCCAGGAACAACGGGATTTCATACGGTTCAGCGAACTTATCGCCCAGCTGCATACGCGGTTTGGTACCGTAAACTGCCTGAAATTGCTCGAGGGGGCGTCCGACGTAAATCGTGTTTACGAGAGACTTTTCTTCGAGTTTCGTCAATTCTGTGCCGAAGGGGGTGATGACGCGCACCTTGAGCTCGGAGTCGCGCAACTTGGTCACCACCATGAAGAAAAACAACAACATGAAGACGATATCGGGCAATGAGGAGGTACTAATCCCCGGTGTGCTTCTTCCCCGCTTTTTGACGAACTTTGACATATTTTTTGATTTTTCCGCACCCTGCGGATTTTGAAAAAATTCGGATTAGAAGTACAGGTTGAACACCAAAAGCCGTTTAATTTTCAGTACCGAAATTGGTAGGTTCCGCCTCGGAAAGAACCATCGGGACCTCTTCCTTAATCGTCTTTTTCCATGCCGTGGGCAGTTCTTCGCTATATGGAACCCCATATTTTCTACGGGACAACTCATCCCAGAGCTCATTGTAAGCCCCTTTGAGTTCATTGTATACAGCGATATACGTTTCGTAGTGGGTGCCGCGGTCGTTTTTCAACATGATCAATGCCTTGCTCGGCCTCTCAGAGTAATCCTCCCTCCCGGTGGGGTTGGCGATGAACTCTTTGGCATTCATACGGAGCTCTTCGATGCGCATAGGCTCGCCCCGTACCAGGAGTTGATCCTGTGCATTGACCAATACTGAATACACGTTCCGGGTCTTCAACTTGGTGATATCCGGTTCTTCTTCCGACCACGGCGGAAGCTTGACCGTTATCCCCGCATCTTCTACCAAGGTGGTGGTCACCAGGAAGAATATGAGCAGAAGAAACGCAATGTCGGCCATAGAACCGGCATTGATTTCATTGGATACCAAACTTCTAGACTTGGACTTAGACATGGTATTCTATTATTTTAACGCGTTTCTAATCTCCCCTGCAATCAGGATAACGAAAGAAGCCAGAATCATGAGCAGCATACTCGTCGTACCTGCTTTGATGAACTTCAGGATGCCGGGGGTGATGCCGCCCACTTTTTCCATAGTAGCTGCAATCTGACCGCTTGCCTCACCGCTCGCCGTAGTGTAGAGCAGGAAAAAGATGGCAACCAATACCCCCATGCCGATAATGCCCTTGATGGATTGCCGGAAGTGCGTGGCGACCTGGTATATCCCGAAGAAGACCAGTGCACCAATTGCAAAGACAGTCATAAAAATAGCCCCTATCAGACCGAAGTCAAAGATGTGCGTCCCGTAGCTGTCTTGCTTGGAAAGTTGGGAGAATTCCTCCATTCCTGCGAAGACGCTAAGCAGAAAAACCACCGATATAAGCAACCCCACGCCGAGTGCAATCCGCTGACCATGGGCTGCCAGGATTTGATATAGTTTAACCATTGGTTTTATTCCTTTAGCTGATGGAAGAAAAAATTATCCCTTGAACACGTTGTTCTCCTGCATGACATCTACCAGGGCGATAGAAGCGTCCTCCATTTTGTTGACGATGAAGTCAATCTTGGAGATGATGTAGTTGTAGAACACCTGGAGGATAATGGCCGTGATCAGACCGAAGATCGTCGTAAGAAGGGCTACTTTGATACCGCCGGCAACAACCGTCGGAGACATGTCCCCTACTGCTTCAATCTGGTCGAAGGCCTGTACCATACCTACAACCGTCCCGAGGAACCCGAGCATCGGGGCCAGGGCGATGAAAAGAGAAATCCAGACCAAGCCGCGCTCTAAGAGACCCATCTGAACGCCACCGTACGAAACCATGGCCTTTTCAACTGCGTCTGGGCCCTTATCGGCATTCTTGAGGCCTTCAAAAAGAATGCTGGCGGTCGGGCCAGGCGTGGACTTGCATACTTCGCGTGCCCCCTCGAGGTCACCGCCTTTCAATTTCTCGTCGATGCGGGAAATCAGCTTGTCCGTATTGGTCGTAGCGATGGAAAGCGTGATGATACGCTCTATGCAATACGCAAGACCGATGATCAAACAGAACAAAACCGGCGTCATCCATCCCCAGGAACCGTCGATGAAATATTTGATTACCATTTGGTAACCCGTCATTTTCGGTGCCTCTTCAGGTGCAGCAGCCGCAGGTGCAGCCTCCTCAGCGGGTGCAGCTTCTTCAGCAGGAGCGGCCTCTTCCGGGGCAGCAGCATCGGCAGCTTGTTCAGTGGTGGCATCTTGTGCAGCAGCATCCTGAGCAAAAACTGCGGGTGCAGCGAACGTAATCATGCCGGTCAGGAGCAGAAAAGCAAACAATTTACGCATGGTTAACAAGGTTTTACGATTAATTTTAAACGAAATAGTTCACAAATCAAAGCATACTTTATTAAGTATTGCGGAGAGAGCGGGATTCGAACCCGCGATACCCTTTGGGGGTATACACGCTTTCCAGGCGTGCCTCTTCAACCACTCGAGCACCTCTCCCTGGGAATTGCCTTTTCAAACAAGCAAGGCAAAAATAAAGATTAGATGCTTTTATCCAACCTTAATGCCGTAAATTTTGCAAAAAGATGCCATAATTCAAAAAAATTTCCGCCCACAGCGGCAAACAGGAAAGAATTGCCCCCCTCCCACCGGCATTTTCAGTTGTTTTGTTAGAGGGGTCCGCCCTGCGGCAAACTACTTCCAAACAGGCGCCGGGCATTCTCGCTGCTCACCTGCGCCAAGGTCTCCACGTCCACTCCTTTCACCTCGGCCAGCCGCTGCGCCACCAACGCGACGTAGGCACTCTCGTTGCGCTTGCCGCGAAAAGGCGTGGGAGCAAGGTAAGGGGCATCGGTTTCCAACACCAGGTACTCCAAAGGGATTTCCGACAACACCTCCACCAGACCGGCGTTCTTGAAGGTGACCACGCCGCCTATCCCCAACCAGAAACCAAGGGCAACCGCCCGCCGCGCCTGCTCTACCGTACCGGAAAAGCAATGGAATACCCCCCGCAGCGCATCCTGCCTCATCGGCTTGAGCAACTCCAATATCCGATCGGTGGACTTGCGGGAGTGAATGGCTATGGGCAGGTCAAATTCGAGCGCCCAGTCCACCTGCTGAAGAAAAGCCTCTTCCTGCTGTGGAATCCAGGTCTTGTCCCAGTGGAAGTCCAGCCCAATCTCCCCGATGGCGCAAAACCTGCGCCGCTCCAGCCACTGGCGCACAACGGCCAGCTCGTCCCGGTAATTTTCCCCCACCGAGCAAGGGTGCAACCCCATCATCGCACAGCACAGATCTGGATGGGACGCCTCCAACCGCAACATCGCGTCTATAGTGCTGCTGTCCACGTTGGGAAGGAAAATAGCCTCCACCCCCGACTCGCGGGCGCGAACCAGCATCTCTTCTCTGTCCTCGTCAAAGGCCGATGCGTACAGATGGGCATGTGTATCCACTAATACCATATATAGTTCGAGATTTTGTATCTATTTTGTACCCGCCTGCGGCGGGCTGAGATAAAATCGGGGTAGGAGATATCCTGTAACGCACCCGAAATAATTAGACTTGTTGCGAGGGGTCAGCGAGGTGGGAAAAAAGAGTCATTTTCTTTCCACGCGAAGGCTTTTTGTGGGAGTATAGCCCAGCTATATGACCACAAAAAGGCGCAGTGTGGGAAGAAAAGGGCCTTTTTGACCTCTCGATGATCCCCCTCGCAACAAGCCTATTAAAAACCGTGCAAAATTCGCCAAAAAACTGGTACAAACCTCGTTTTTTTGTAGCTTGAATCCGAAAAAATGCCGTTTATTAGCGTATGGCCACCTCAAAAAAATATTATGTAGTCTGGGTCGGTGCCCGACCCGGCATTTATGCGAAATGGAGCGACTGCGAAGCACAGATCAGGGGGTTTCCGGGGGCTCGCTACCAGGGTTTCCCCAATCGGGAGGCTGCCGAGGCCGCGTATGCCGCCGGCCCGCCGGCTATTTCGCGGAAGCCCTCCAAAAAACCGGCACCGTCCCGCCCCTCGCCCCGGGACGGCGGCCACTCGCACAGCCTTTGCGTGGATGCCGCCTGTAGCGGCAATCCAGGCGCACTCGAATACCAGGGCGTACTCACCCATTCCGGCGAACGCATCTTTCACCAGCAGTTCCCGCTCGGTACGAATAATATTGGCGAATTCCTGGGTATCGTACACGCGCTGGCCCTGCTCAAACAAAAGGGAAAGCCCGATATGCCCATCTATTCCGACTCGGAGAACGCTATAAAATGGGTACAGCAAAAAAAGTGCAAGACCACCCTTGACGAAGGGCCAAAGACCAAGGAACTGTTCGAAGTAATCCGACGGGCAGAAAAGTGGTTGCAGGAAAACCAATGGCAGAACCCCCTGCTCAAATGGGATACCGAACACTGGGGGGAAATCCCAGCCGATTTTGGGCGGAAATAGCCCCTCTATCGCTAAGGCTTGACAAACTTGAGTTTGTAATCCGCCTTCACTTTGCCCTTGCGGATGCTCTCTAAGCGGGGCCGTATCATCTGCTTCTTGATAGGCTTCAGGCGCTCTACAAAAAGCATACCCTCGATGTGGTCGTACTCGTGCTGGATCACCCGGGCTGTGATGCTGTTGAATACCGCCTCGTGTTCCTGAAATTGCTCATCCTGATAGCGGATGCGAACTTGGGAGGGCCGCTCCACATCGCCCCGTATGTCTGGGATGCTCAGGCAGCCCTCCTCATACGACCAGGGGTCGCCTCTTTCTTCCAATATCCGGGCATTGATGAAGACCTGTTTCAAGGGCTCCCCCACCTCTTTTCCTTTTTCCTGAAGCTGCACCGTGTCCACGATGAACAGGCGGATAGGCAATCCTATCTGCGGGGCGGCAAGGCCTACCCCGTCTGCATGGTACATCGTCTCCCACATATTTCCAAGCAGCTCAGCCAGACCAGGGTAATCCGGACCTATGTCCCCTGCTTTCTGGCGAAGCACCGGTTGTCCGTACGCATATATTGGCAGTATCATTTCAACGATTTGATTTAACAATTTTTGGCTGGTACCGGACGTGCCCGCCTACAATCTGTTTTGGCAGGCACTCCCTGACTATCGGGGCTTTTTTAGGAGCCATTTCAGACGGATTGCGAGGGATCAGAAGGTGCCAGACGACGGTGTTCCAGATAGTCCTGCAGGATGATTACCGCGCTGACCTTGTCCACCAGGCTCTTGTCGCGGCGCTTCATCTTACCCAGGCCTGAAGCCAGAATAGCCCGCTTGGCTTCCTCTGAGGTGAAGCGCTCATCATGCAGAGCCACTTCGACACCGGGAAACATGCGGCGCAGCGTTTCGGCAAACGTCGCGACCTGAGGTGCAAGTTGCGCGGGGTTCCCATCGGGGTACCGGGGGTCGCCCACCACGATACAATCTACTTCTTCCTCTTTGAGGTACGCACTCAGGTAGTCTAGCACCTGATCCGTGGCGAACGTACCGATGCCGTTGGCGATGATTCCAAGCGGATCCGTTGCGGCTACCCCTGTGCGTTTCGTACCGTAATCTATGGCAAGTATGCGCCCCATTTTTTATTTTTTAGAACAAGCCGCGCAAAAATAAAGTTTTCCGGTGAAAACCCGTTCCGAACCGACCTGCCGGGAGTAAAAAAGCCGCTCCCAAGGGGGGAGCGGCCTGCAAGTATATCAACAAATCAGAAAAGGAAAGGCAGATGAATAGCGTTTTTGCAGGGTGGGAAAAAGGCACATTGTAGGCGAAAAAGAGCCTTCTTGACCCCTTCTCGAGGATTCCTTTGCAACCAGTCTAATGATCCAGTCGCTGCAACTGGTATTTTTGCACGATGCGAAGCAGTCGGCGGGAATAACCCCATTCCCTGGAGTAGCCTGCTTTGCGCAGGCCTTTAGCCCAGCGTTCCGGATCTTTACCGAGCGTCAACAGTTCAGGGTACCCTTGTGCCATCAGGAGGCTGTTGGCACGCCAGCTTTCCCAGGCGTTGGCAAAGTGCCTGCCCGAAAGGGCGCTGCCAAAATGGTTGTTGTTGCGCCGGACAGCTTCGTGCTGCCCGGCCCGGCTCTCTGAAAGCGCCTGAGCCATCAGAATACTTGCCGGGATACCGAAGCGCTGCATTTCCAGCCGGGCCACCTCATCAAAACGGTCGATGTATTCCATCGCATGGCCGTCTTCCAATTCAGAAGCCGACGCAGGGTCATAGACGACTGGTTCATCGGAATAGGCCGTCGGTTGAACCAATCCCATCGCCGTGCGCCCTTCTGTCAGAGGGGCATCTCCGCCCCACAGCGCGGGAAGTTCAGCGGAAAAACGCAGGTCTTTCCCGAAAACCAGGAAAACAGCCAGCGCAAGTATGCCTATGCGAACCCAGGTCCGTTGGAAAAACAGGACGATTCCATTGCGATAATAAAACAATTTGTACCGGACCGCCACATAGAGTTTCCTGATACCCGAAAAGAAACGGCGCCCCGATCGAATCAACGAAAAAGGCTCTTGTTGCGCCCATACCGGCGACAACTCGCTGCGGCGCGCCTGGCCACTGTTGGTCCCGTACCCGTTGCCCTGTACAGATGTCCCTTGCTGTTTCATAATCTATTCTTTAAAAAAGATGACTTTATGATGTATATTGTCGGGATGATTCCTTCCCCAACGCCACAAATATAAAACAAAATGTGTTTAAAAAATAATTTTTTCGATTTTTTTAAAAGTTTTTGATTAAACTTGTTGCAGGGAAGGGGGCTGTGCCGTCAGACCGGCCTGAGGGCAATTTGAAGGGCCCACCGATTGAACTTTTCCCCTCTTCATACCTTCCATTACGAAACGTGGTTAATTGCGGCATGAACCGACTAAAATTTGAGACCAGCCCATACCTGCTGCAACATGCAGGGAACCCTGTACATTGGTACGCGTGGAAACCCGAAGCCTTCGAACGTGCGCGAAAAGAGGGAAAGCCCATCTTGGTGAGCATTGGCTATTCGACCTGCCACTGGTGCCACGTCATGGAGCGGGAATCCTTTGAAGACCCTGAGGTAGCGGCCTTCATGAACGCCCATTTTATCAATATCAAGGTGGACCGGGAAGAGCGGCCCGATGTGGACCATATCTATATGGATGCCTGCCGTGTGATCAGCAGGGACGGGGGATGGCCTCTGAACTGTTTCCTGACGCCCGACGGCAAGCCATTCTATGCGGGTACCTACTACCCCCCAAAGCAGGCCTACAACCGCCCCTCCTGGATGCAGTTGATGAAGCACCTGACCGAGCTCTTCCAAAAGGAACGGGAAAAAATCGAAACACAGGCCGATGCCGTCCTGGATATCGTCAAAAATTCACACTGCAATTTCGCCCGGATTCCAGTAGATGCCGCCTTTCCCCCGCAGACACAGGATCGCGCACAGGCTCTCCAGGTTTACCAGAGCCTGCACCGCAGTTTCGATACGCACGACGGCGGTTTTGGAGGCGCACCCAAATTCCCGGGGACCATGACCCTGCAATTCCTGTTGGAGTACCACTTTTACACCGGGGAAAACGAGGCTCTGCAGCACGTGCTGTTCTCCTTGGACCAAATGATCCGGGGAGGGCTGTACGACCAGGTCGGAGGTGGCTTTGCCCGATATACCGTAGACAAGTCCTGGCGCATACCGCATTTTGAAAAAATGCTCTACGACAACGCCCTGCTCATCCGCCTGCTCTCCGATGTGTCCCGGCATACCGGGACCGACGGATATGCCGAGGTCATCCGCCGTACCCTCGATTTCGTACAGCGCGAATTGACCAGCCCTGAAGGAGGATTCTATTCCGCCCTCGACGCCGACTCGGAAGGCGTGGAAGGTAAATTTTACCTGTGGACACAGGCAGAGCTGAACGATGCCCTCGGAGAGGACGCGCATTGGTTCTGCGCCTACTCGGGAACTACCCCGGAGGGCAACTGGGAACACAGCAATATCCTCTGGCGGCCTCCTTCCGACGAAGTATTCGCCGCAGAGTGGGGCATGTCGCTGCAAGAACTCCGGCAACGCCATCGGGAGGCCTGCGACAAACTGTTCAAAATCCGGACCCGCCGCGTCCCTCCCGGCTTAGACGACAAAATCCTGCTCGACTGGAATGCGCTGATGTGCACGGCTTTTGCGCGCGCATACGCCGCCCTGGGCGATCCCATCTATCGGGATATTGCAGAGCGCAACCTCGGCTTCTTGCTCAACCGGTTCAAAAAACCCGATGGCCCGGGCTTTTACCACGCCTATACCGCTACCTCCGATGGTGGAAGGGCCCACATAGATGCCTTCCTCGATGATTACGCCAACCTTGCCGAAGCTCTTTTCGAGGTCTATGCCATCACCTTGAACCCCTTCTACCTGCGCCATGCCCAGGCCCTGATTCCCCATATTTCGACGCAGTTCTCCGATGAGGAAGGGAGTTCCCTGTTTTATTTTGCACCCGCTACCCGGCAGGACCTCGTCGTGCGGAAAAAGGAATTGATCGACTCGGTGACCCCCTCCGGAAACGCTACCCTGCTGCGCGTACTCCAACGCGCAGCCGTCTATTTCGGCCAGCGCGAACACGCTGATCGGGCACAAAGCATGCTCCAGGAAATGCGAGACGGCATCCTGCTCTTTCCGGGTTCTTTCCCCTGTTGGGCCAGTGCGCTCCTCCAATCTTCCGATTCTACTTACGAAGTGGCCATCACCGGCCCGCAAGCGGGCTCTTTTACCAGTCAACTCAACCGCCACTTCCTCCCTAACGCCGTCCTGATGGCCTCCGAGCAGCCTACCCTGGAATTCCCCCTACTCGCCGGTAAAGGGTTCAACAACCAGACCTGCATCTATATTTGCAGCAACTTCAGTTGCCAGGCCCCCGTACAAACGCCCCAACAAGCCCTGGATATGCTGATACCTCTCCGCCAAAAAACCGCTCAAGAATGAACGCGATGCGATACGCCCTAATCGGTGCCCTCTTTTTCACCGCCCCGGCTACCTTGCTGCACGCACAGCAAGCCGCACAGCACAGCCTGTTCATGTACAACCCTTTCCACGGCAATCCGGCTTATGCAGGCCTCGATTACGCCATTTCCCTGTTGGGCGGCGTTCGACAGCAGTGGGTCGGTCTGCAGGGCGCTCCCGCCACCCAGTTCTTGGCCGCCCATGCACCCGTCGAAGTGCTCGGCGGAGGCGTAGGTATCAAAATGGAACGGGACCTCTATGGCGCGGAACGAAATAACTGGGCCAGCCTTGCCTACAACTTACACCTCCCGCTCGGCAGCGGTACGCTCGGCCTGTCGGTAGGCGCTGGCATGCTCCAGAAAGCCCTCGACGGTGAAAAACTCCGCACCCCACAGGGCATCTATCAGAACAACCTCTTCGACCATAAAGACGCAACCCTGCCATCCAACGCAGTCCAGGGCATGGCCCCTACCCTGGAAGCAGGCGCATTTTTCCAGTCGCCCACCCTGGAAGCCGGTATCGGTATCCGGCACCTGAACGCCCCCTACATAGATTTCCCCACCTTCCGATACGCCCAAAAGCCAACTGCCTTCGCCCACTTAGGCCTCAATCTGGAACTGGGCGGCCAATTTTCCCTGCACCCTACCGTTCAGGTGCGCAGCGATGTCGTACAGACCCAGACAGACGCCGCCCTCCATCTGCGCTACCGCCAGATCGCCTCCCTCGGTGCCCTGCTGCGCGGCTACAACTCCAAAAGCCTCGATGCAGCTGCCTTACTCGCCAGCTTTGCCCTCAATAAGCAATGGGAACTGGCCTATGCCTACGATCTTTCCCTATCGCCCATCCGACAAGTACACGACGGCTCTCACGAAGTCCTCCTGATATACACCCTGCCCGGTGCTATCGGCGCCCGACGGGCCCCCAGGACGATCTATAACCCAAGGAATCTGTAAGCCCGAAGCAAATTACCTGCCTATTTATGCCAAATCAAACCGGGTATCGTAAAATATATGTGCCCGGGCCGGCGTTCCCCAAAAGCGAAAGCAGTCCACCACAACAAACGCCAGTCCCGTGCCCCTACAGGACATACTTCAAAAAACACA
>VFQS010000865.1_pt1 | contig 30278 bp, 29 predicted proteins | sample 3512361 | NCBI WGS metagenome assembly VFQS01 (sample SAMN10412375, study PRJNA504923) | tailings metagenome | isolation source: Relicate 1 Philex TSF3 active mining | place: Philippines
TTTAAGGTTAAATGCATGCGTTCATGCCGACCATTTTGCTGGGGGTTCCCCGGTTTGATGCGCTCAATGCCAATGCCTAATCTGAGCCACCACACCGATAAGCTAGAGAGGCCATAGAGGGCATTGGCACAGGCAAAGGGCACCCCATTGTCCGAACGAATGGCGCTCGGTAAACCATACTCCTTAAAGAGTTGCTCAAAGACCGTGATGGCCTGCGCTTCTTTGGTACTCGCTAGGCCTTCACAACAAATGAGGAAGCGCGAGGCATAGTCGGTCACCGTTAGGGGATAGCAGTACTGGCGGTTCCCCAGCATAAACTCCCCCTTGTAATCGGTGCACCACAAGGCGTTTGGTGTCTTCAGATCCGACAAAGGGGTGCCCGATAATTTGGGATGGCGGCGAGTGCGCTTTTTCTTCACAAGCCCATGGCGATCCAAGACCGCATGCACGGTGCTCTTAGCCGGTAATGCAATCTCCCCATAGTGGGTTCGCAAGCGCTCACGCAATTTAGGAGCACCCCAGGTGGGGAACTCCTTTTTGAGCCTGACGATCAACTGCTCGACCTGAAAGGGCAAGCGATTGGCTTGGCGAAAGGGGCGTCTACTACGATCCGTAAAAGCTTCTAAACCACTATCTTTATACCGCTCAATGATCTTATGGCCGGTGACTCGGGAAATACCAAACTCGGCACATAAGGGGGCAATCTTCTCACCATCTAAAAAACGTGACACAAACCGGAGCTTTTCATCCATCTTCGTACTTTCATTCCAAGGCATAGAGTGGTCCCTCCTATGCCAAAAACTGTAAAGTATGTGTCCGGTATAAAGTGTTAACGATGTGTCAGGTTGTACAAGCGGTACGTACTGATCACATCCTTTACAGTGCATACCGAGCACATAGTTTCACAATGCGCCGAGTATGCGGCTCAAACCTCTACATAAACGCATTTAGATACCGTGACAAACTTGGCGTCAATAAATTCCACCCAAGAAGTCTCTTGGGTGGATCATAACTAAAGTCTAAAATGTTAAAGAGCAAGGTATTTTTCAATACCAAAAAATACTTATCTCGTTGTTTTTTCTGTCGAATCTGCCATTTCGTTTCGTTGGGCGCTCGAACCTGATTGCGCTTTGTCCGAACTTGCGGCGGCCTTTGTTATGACTGCCGATCTACATGCCTTGCGATAATTCATGAGCTGCGTCAAATAGGATTGATAGCGTGAAATTTCCTTGATCACCATCTCGTCTTGCAAGTCACTCTCGCGCCGCTCAATCCGCTGCAAAAAGAACCACGAGGACATGGCTACCCGAATCGCGGGGCGCAAACTATCAAAATTGATTTTGTAATAGAGATGCGCGGCATACGCCATGAGTACTTCTTCCACTTTTTTGGGTTGCTGTTGCCAGGCAATCTGAATCCCATTGCGATCGTAGTTCAAAAATGGCACCTTGTAATCGAGCCCCACAAAATCATGGACGCCCTGAAAAAGGTCTTTATACGAACCGAACACCATCTGATAGTTTTGAATCCCCTTAGAGTTTTTAATCAGATGCTGATAGTCCGCATACTGGTGACGCAGGGGCTGCAATTCTTTTTTGGAAAAGCGGGCATTGGGCTCTTTCAAATAATCCGGGGCAAACGACTGGTAGGCCTCTGGAATATCAATGAGTTGGGCCAGCGCGATTGGGGTGAGTTGCCGAAAAATACCCTCTTGCTTCATCGCAAGGCGGAGGATGAACCGCTCGCGGGCCCAATAGCTATCGGCCATTCGATCGACCAAATCTTCCTCAACCGCATCTTGTGGGTCTAAGGCACGATAGAGCTCGCGCTCCAGGCGCTTGCGCTCTCCCGCATCTTCAAAGGGAAGGATCTTGGTTTTGGCATAGCCACCGTGTTTGACCGCATTAAGACTAGAGATGGCCTTGCCTTTGGTACTTTTTGGGCCGGTGCGGCCAAGGATTTGGATTTTCATATTAATTACCTTTCTATCAAATATAGGTAATTAAGCGTAAAGCGAGTTTTTTTCAAAACTCACGGATTAATTCTAGAGCCCCCCTATAAATTAATCTTTTTCATGGTGACTAGCACCGAACCCCGTCGCGCAATGATCCGAGAGACGCGTTTACGGTAGGATTTAAAGTCATTGAGGTTATCAATGGTGTTAAAAATTCCAAGGCTCATCAGAATCGGTTCGGCAAAGATCACAAAGCGACTATCCCGAACGTCGCGCCGATTGACCGATGGTTTCTTATTCATACCCCTCATCCACACGGTATTTAAGACACTAATGAGATAGGTGGTTTGTGCGCTTTTGGAGGGGCGACCAGCCCCCACCTGAGGTGGACGATCACCTATTTTGGAGTTGTTACAAGCGGTATACAAATTCTTGGCAATTCGTCGCTGAACCCGAATATTCCATATCGCCTCGAGAATTTTTTGCTCCGCCTGCTGGCGATAGTCGGTGGGAAAGCCCGCTTGGCGAATTTGATTGCGTACCAATACTTGGTGGGGATTAGGCATAAAACTATCGCCTCCATCGAACGCCAGCTTGGGATTCTGGGGTGCCGATAAATTCAATTCCCGCATCCTCGAAAGCTTTTTTAATTGCTTCAAGCGTCCTTACATTGCTTGAGGGAACACCACTTTCTGATTCGAGTCTTATTAGCGTTGAAAAGCCAATATCTGCTTTAGCGGCAAGCTCTCTAGCTGTCCATCCAACTAGAGCGCGCCCAGCTTTAATTTGACCACTTGTAATCAAAAATAAAATACCCTAAAATGAGTACTTAGTTATATTTATTTAAAACTAAGTTACTTTATTGGAGATAAAAATTGCTTAATAATCAAGATTTTACACACAATCGCTCTTCTTTCATAGGCGGATCCGATGTGGCTGCCCTTTTGGATCTTTCCAAATACCGCTCCGCTATGGACGTGTGGCTCGAGAAGACGGGGAAGAGAGTGGACCGCAAAGATAGCTTTGCCCTGCGCTTTGGCTCCTTTGCCGAATCCTTTATTGCAAATGAATATGCGCTTCTAACTGGAACTCAGTTAGTGAATCATCCCGAAGGATTGATCCATCCCCATTACGCATTCTGTGTTGGTCATATTGATCGCTTTGTATTAGAGAAAAGCGGGTTAACTCTATTTGCTAGCGATGGAACCTTAAATGCCAAGAAGCTCTTGGAATGCAAAACGGCCAATCACTTCAGTCAAGGGGATTGGGGCGAGCCTGGGACAGATGCGGTTCCCCTACCCTACCTCTGTCAGTGCCTGTGGTACTTAGGCATTACCAATCTTCCCGAGATTGATATCGCTGTTCTCTTAGGAGGATCGGATCTAAGGATCTATAGGATTACCCGAGATATCGAACTGGAATCCTTAATCTTTGAAAAAGCTGCTTTCTTTTGGACCGAGCATGTTCAGAAAGATATCCCACCTAAATCCCAATCGATTGAGGATTGCCAAGCGCTCTTTCAAAGAGCCATTGTCGGTAAAACCATGGAAGCCAATCCCGAGGCATTGGATCTCATACGAAAACTCAAAGCCTTGGAGTACCAATCCCAGGTCAAAGAAAAGCAAATGAATGATATCAAGCAGCAACTCATGGAAACCATGGCGGAAGCTGAAGCACTCACTTACCTGGGTAAGCCCGTCATTACCTGGAAAACCCCAAAACCTTCCTATAGGATTGATACTAAACGCTTGGGTCTAGATCACCCCGAACTCCTTAAGGCGTATCAACAGCCAGTTGCCAATAGCCGACGCTTTATCGTGAAGGATCTCCCCGAAGCACACTCACTCCAAGAGCCGATCCAGGAGACAAAAGTATTAAAAGGATCGGCTTTATGAAAAAAGTATCCATCCTGGATTTACCAGAGGATTTATTGGATGACGATCAACCTCATCGGTCATTGCAGTCACAAACGGACAAATCAGAGCACGCGATGAGTAAACAAAGTCAATCGCCAATTGAACCGACACTGTGTACATTAGTTACGGAGGTAGCCAATACTCTTGAGATAAGCTCCCAAGAAATCAGTCATTGGACTAAAGAAACGGTAGTTCCCCAAGAGGTCTTGAAATTGATCCTACGAGTTGCTCAACGGTATCAACTCAATCCCCTATTGGGTCAAATTGACTGGGAACTTAATCTGAATGGTGGTTATGAAGTCTACATTCCGATTGATGGCTGGATTGCCATGATCCACCGGGAATCCAGTTTTAAAGGGCTAACCTTTAGCCAAGCTACTGAGACTGATCAGGGGATTCCGATTTGGATGGAATGCTCCATCTATCGAGCAGATCTAATTCAACCGATTACCGTACGCGAGTACTTCGCCGAACTTAAAACCGAGCATCCCATCTGGATACAGAAGCCCAGGCGGATGCTGAGGCATAAAACTATGCAGCAATGTGCGCGCTTGGCGTTTGGCATACGCATCCCAGAATTACAACATTTTGAACAAGCGAAAATAAAATTTTCACATACACAGAAAAAACCGAAAGAAACGACAACTAATCAAAAATTTTTATTAAAAAGAAAATTAACATCTTTATAGGTTAAGCCAACGACTACATAATAAAAAAGTTAACACCTAAAGATCAATTAAGCGATCTGCGTTTATGTGACTGATAAGTTACTCTGAAACTATAGTAAATTGAAAATAAACTTTTAACTACTGGATAAGTATACAAACGGTTATTTATATAGTTTTGATATAGTCTTCAAATCATAAAAATAATGTGGTTAGGGATTAAGAGCTTGTCCGAATGCTTCTTTATGATTTGAATTCACCGAAACATTTTTGGCTGGTAGCCAGGAACGAGGTGTTTAATTGAAATTGCGATTGCCTCATCGTCAAATTCACCCAATGCTAAATCGAGCTTTTCAAGCTTTTGGTTCAATTCATCCCAAGAAATAAAATCCTCATGTGCTTTCATTATTTTCGAGTGAGCTGTTGGCTGCGGATTATCGCCAATCAATAGCTCTTCGTAGAGCTTTTCCCCTGGACGCAATCCAGTGATCTTAATTTCAATATCTCCATGAGGATGCTTTTCGTCTTTAATTAATAAACCAGATAAGTAAATCATTTTGACTGCTAAATCATAAATACGCACAGGCTGGCCCATATCAAGCACAAAAACATCCCCCCCCTCCGCCATTGCGCCAGCCTGAATTACAAGCTGTGCAGCTTCAGGAATAGTCATAAAATAACGAGTAACTTCAGGATGAGTCAGGGTAATGGGTCCGCCAGCGGTAATTTGTGAACTAAAAAGTGGTGCTACAGATCCTGAAGAACCTAGCACATTTCCAAATCGAACTATCGAAAACTTGGTGTGAAGATGATTCTTGGTTACCCTTTCTGCTAGGGCCTGTAAAACTAACTCAGCAATTCGCTTGCTAGCGCCCATCACATTGGTTGGTCGAACAGCCTTATCGGTGCTCACCAAAACAAAATGAGACACACGATACTCCAGACTTGCATTAGCACAGATGATCGTTCCAAAAACATTATTGTGGATGCCCTCTGCTGGATTTTGCTCTACCAACGGAACATGTTTATAAGCTGCCGCATGAAAAACAATACTTGGTAGATAGGTTCCCCAAATCTTTCTTATCAGATCTTCGTCACGAATTGAGGCTAAACAAGGCACTAATTGGATCGACCCATATTGAGCCGATGCCGGATGATCATCACCTCCCACTAAACGATCAGCTTCGAATCGAATAATATCCTGCTTTAATTCCTCATAAATCAAGTAAAGCGCATACTCATTATTATCAACCAGAATTAACGATTGAGGGGAAAACTTATTAATTTGACGGCAAAGCTCACTACCGATCGAGCCGCCAGCTCCAGTCACCAAAACAACCTTGCCACGGATATTCTTTTCCAACAAATCTAATACTGGTGGAACAACTTCTCTTCCAAGTAAATCATTCATGTCTAGCTCGTGCAAGTCCGATATCCTGACTCGACCTGAGGCAAGATCAATCAAGCCAGGCAAAGTCCGAACACGAACCCCGCAACCATTTAAGGAAGAGATAATTTTATTTCTACAACCTTGATCAGCCGATGGAATGGCTAGCAATACATCTGTAATATCAAGCTTATGAATTAACTTCTGCAAATCTTTGCTGCCATAAACTGTCACCCCATTTATGGTGCTTCCTTGTAAACGTAAGTCATCATCAACAAAACCCTTAACTAACATTTCTTTATTGCTTGCTAAACCAGCGAGTAGCTGACGCCCAGCGGAACCAGCTCCATAAATCAGTACAACAGGTTGGGCTCGATGAAACGATTTTTGAACATTGTTAAAGCTACCTAGCCAAAATCTAACAAAATAGCGGCTAATTCCAATCCCAATAAATAAAAGGACGGGCTGAATTACTCCAATCGATCGAGGTACGTCGTCAAACCCGATCAGAGTAAAAATGCAGAAAAATAAGGTGCCGTAAACAGCAAACGCACGCCCAATAGAGTTGAAAGCAGCGGAACCAAAATACCTAAAAATGGCTCTATATAAACCAAATGAAATAAATATAGGAAAAGAAATTCCAATTGCAAAAACTAATGCCAACCACTGTCCACCTTCAAAAACGCTCCAGCGATCCAAGCGAAGACCAAATGCCATCCAGACGCTAATCGCGCAAATGAATACATCAGCAAAAATCACCAACCCCTTCTTAATAGAGCGAGGGAGATTTAGTAAAGACTGTTTAGTTGAATTAATAAACACAAATTGATTATAAATTACATAGATAATTGACGTATAAATAAGTCCAATTTATCGGCCAGTTAAATCGTATCGGGGAATACCCTAAGATCTACACGATTAAAAAATTGAATAGTAGAGTCTGCCCATCATCTTACGGAGCGAAAATTCAATATCCTTCAGTACATAAGCACCGGGTATAAAACTCATTGGTGTTAAATCTGCAACTAAAGCTCTAAAGTTGACTGGATAAGGAGTTAAAACCAAACCCACACACACAAATAATCTTGCAGCCCTTTTCATATGAGAGGTAGAGGTGACTAGTATGATAGCTTTATGAGTTATCCCCAATTGGCGCTCCAAAAGTTTTTTACGGCAACAACCCGTCATATTTGTTTTGCACCGATTCAGTAACTAAAATCCGATTATCAGAAATGCCTTAAGACATGGCCTTTCATTTTAAAAAATACCCTCTAAAATAACCCCATTTTCCCACGGTAATTGGCAGCCTGAAAAGATGAGGTAACGCTCTTTGTTTGTACATTACTAAGCATGCCGCCCAAGACGACATAGCATCCCCGGTTTTAATAACCTCCTTACTAATGTGCACCTGATTAACCTCAAGGCACTTGATCAAATATGTGGTAACAATTGGTGTACTAGAAAAAAAGAGAAGAAATACATCAAAACACATCAAGACATTTTTCTTAAAGACAATTCCAAATATCATCAATAGGATAACTAAAAAAAATGGTGAGAGCAGAATTGGTAATATTTTATGAAAGTCAATTATTTACTTGCATGGTAAAGTCTTGAAAAGACTTTAAGTCTACGATTTTGAACGCTGAAAATAATTTATTGACTGGCCTTAGCTAATGTCTTATCTATAGCATCACAGGTATGATTAATTTCATCGTCAGTCAATGTTGGATGCACCAAAAACATTAATGAAGATTCACCTAATTCTTTAGCGTTTGACAGCCTAACTTCTGGGCGCCAGCCTGTATCATCGAATGCCTTTTCCAAATAGACCTCTGAACAAGAACCTTGGTAACACGGTACCCCTAAGGTATTTATTTCTTCAACGATCTTATCCCTAGACCAGCCCTCTTTTAGGAGATCTTTTTTAACATAAACATAACACTTGTAATGAGCATGTATAGTGTTGCCATTATGACTGTCAAATTCAGGGACTTGAATTGCAACATGATTTTTACAAGTATCCCAGACGGCCATAGCATTTTTTGTTCGCTTGGCCGTCCAATCAGACATGCGCCTCAGTTGAATGCGCCCAATAGCTCCCTGTATTTCTAGCATGCGCCAGTTTGTGCCAAATGATTCATGCACCCATCTAAACCCCGGAGGATGAGAGCGATTGTAGATTGCTTCATAACTTTTTCCATGGTCTTTATATGACCACATTTTTGACCACAGCTCAGGGTCATTTGTTGTTACCATGCCGCCCTCGCCACCAGTAGTCATAATTTTGTCTTGGCAAAAACTCCAGGCACCAATATCACCAATACTACCCACTGACTTACCCTTATATCGAGCACCATGGGCTTGGGCGCAATCCTCAATAACCTTCAAATCATGTTTTTTAGCTAAATCCATAATTGGATCCATATCACATGGATAGCCACCAAGATGTACGGGGATAATAGCTTTTGTTTTTGATGTGAGCACCCGAGTAATTGTTTCAGCTGATATATTTCCGCTGTTTCGTTCTATATCAGCAAATACAGGAATTGCACCCGCATTAACAACGCATGAGATCGAAGCAATAAAAGAGCGGGGGGTCACAATGACTTCATCGCCTAAGCCGATACCCAACGCCATCAACGCAACATCAAGCGCTAAGGTCCCATTTGATAATGCAATTGCATATTCTGTGCCAGCCCAGCTAGCAAACTCTTTTTCAAACTCGCGACACTCGCTACCAGTCCAATAATTAACTTTATTACTTAATAAAACAGCACTTACTGCATTAGCTTCCTCATCAGTAAAACAAGGCCATGGTGAAAAAAAGGTACTTAGCATTAGCCCGCTTCTTGTAAAAAATTTTGAATTCTTTGGGCAATTTTTGCTCCTACTAAATCGTACTTTTCGAGCAAATATCTATATTCCGCAGTTTTTCCAAAGGCGTCTGGTAGCCCAAGTCTTAATTGAGATGGCCTTTTTCTAAATTCGCACAAATATTCTGCAACTGCGCTGCCTAGACCCCCAATTATCGAATGTTCTTCGATAGTTACCAAAACCCTTGATTTACCAGCGGCCTGCTTAATTGCCTCAGTATCAAGAGGTTTAATTGTATGCATATTAATAACGCCTACTGATATACCCTGATCTTCGAGAATCTTGGCAGCCTCTAGCGACTCATAAACCATAGTGCCACAAGCAATGATATTTACATTCGCCCCCTCTCTTAAAGTAATTGCTCTACCAATTTCAAAATCATAGTTTTCGGTGTAAACCGGTGGGTTATTAACGGCGCCTGTCAACCTTATGTACATTGGCCCCTTAAATTTCGCCGCAGCCTCAACCACTTTAAATATTTCCGCACAGTCTGCGGGTGACACGACTGTCATATTTGGAATAGCCCTCATGACTGCTGCGTCCTCAATTCCATAATGAGAATTCCCCAAAAAGGCCATTGAAATCCCACTTCCAATTGCAACGGCCTTAACATTCATTTCCATATAACCCAAATTCATACGAATTTGTTCCGCCGCACGCATTGAAATAAAGGGGGCAAATGAGGTTGCAAAAACGTTATATCCCTCCTTGGCCAAACCGCTTGCTACACCAATCATATTTTGCTCAGCAATTCCAATGTTCAGAAACTGATCGGGATATGTTTTTTTAAAACGATCCAAGCCTGATGAATTACCTAGATCGGCTGATATGACTATCATTTCTGGATGAGTTTCCGCTATAGCAAGAATCGCTTGACCAAATACTCCGCGAGAACCTAAACGTGACCACTGCCTTGCATTGCTAGGGGTAATATCAACCATTAGCCACTCCTGGATTTGTTGCAGCGTAATTTACCTCTGCAAACGCTATATCAAAATTTGCTTTTGTTAGGCGGTTGTGGTGCCATTCATTATTATTTTCCATGAAGGAGACTCCCTTGCCTTTGATGGTATTAGCAATGATCACTTTTGGTTTACCTTCCATCCTTGGCGCCTCAATCGCCCCAACAAGCTCTCCAATATTATGTCCATCAACTTCACATGCATCCCATCCAAATGCGCGAAACTTATTAGCAAGGTCTCCCAGATCAAGTATCTGACCAGCCACTCCATCACTCTGAAGCTTATTGTAGTCAACCATTGCCACAAGATTATCTAAACGCAATTGGCCAGCCGACATCACTGCCTCCCAAACAGAACCCTCGTTACACTCACCATCGCCAAGCAAAACATAAGTTGTAAATTGGGCATTTTTCTTCTTGGCTGCTAATGCTATTCCAACTGCCATCGCTATCCCCTGCCCAAGACTTCCATTTGAGGACTCAATACTCAAATCTAAATTCATCACTGGATGGGCAATTAAATCACTCTCATTTGTCTGAAAAGTATTAAAAACATCCTCACTAATTACATCTGCAGCCACAAGAGCAGAAAAATATCCGAGAACTCCATGGCCCTTGCTTAAAATAAACCTATCGCGACCCTCCCAACGTGGATTTTTTTTATCGTAGCGCAAAACACGAGAGTAAAGAGTTGCCATCATTTCAGTCATTGAGAGACCACCCCCAAGATGAGTACTTAGGGTGCAGTTATAGCTAACTTCAAGCATCTTAAGGCGCATCACTTTGGCCATTTCAACAATTTCTGGATAGGTTATTTTTTCCATTTCAAATAATTCCTCCGTCAACTTTTAATATTTGACCTGTTATAAAAGTGGATAAGTCTGATGCCAAAAATAATGCAGCATTCGCAATATCTTGTGGTTCAGCTGCGCGCTTCAGGGACGACGAGTTAATTAGTTTTTCCCTTGAAATAGAAGACATTTGATCAAACATATCTGTTCTTGTGACGCCTGGCGCAATTGCATTTACCCGAATACCGCTTGCACCTAACTCGGCTGCCATACTCTGAGATGCGCGGACAAAAGCCGCTTTACTCGATCCATAACCTAGTGTTCCAGGGTCTGCAATAAAGGCTGCCGTTGACGAAATATTGATAATACTTCCTGCCTTATGACGCTGCATAAATCTAGATATGCCTTGCGTTAGGATTATCTGCCCAAAAAAATTGACATCGAAGAGTCGGTGTAACTCTTGCATCGTTGTCATCTGGAATAATCCACCACTTGCAATACCTGCATTATTCACCAAAATGTCAATCTTGGGATTGGTTGAGATAATCTCCTTGATTGCAGCCTTAATCGTATGCTCCTGACTTAAGTCCAGATGTAACAACTGAACAGCATGATCTCCATCAGAATTGAGATTTGAGAGCAAAGCTACTTCCTCGCTATCCGAAGACCTAACACAAGCAATGACCTTTGCACCATTTTGCAGAAATGTACGGGCAATCGAAAGTCCAATTCCCCTATTGGCCCCGGTCACAATCGCCACTTTATCTTTTAATAACATACCTACCTTATTTAGTTAAATCCCAGGATTGATCGATCTATAAATACTTCCACGCTCAAAGACTGGTTCTAAAATTTCCCAATCATCATTTTCAAGGGTATTTCCAACAGGAAAAGGAGGGAGTGAACCAGAATTGATGGCTTCAAGAACTTGCGGGTTGGTATAGTAAGCTCTGAATAAATTAGTTATAAAATCAGTAAACAACCTAATATTTACACTCTTACATGCTTCGATAGTTTTTAGCCGATCTGCATCTTTGAGCTCTGAAAAATTTGCAGAGAATTTATCCATACTAACTTTGTTTATCAAATTTAAAAATTCACTCATCAAATCTTGCTTGCTATGTCTATTTATATAGATATCAAAGCCAATTTGCGAAGCAGGTGGCAGATTTAGAGTGTATTCTCCGGGCAGGATCGTATCTAATATTAAGTTAAACATAATTAATTAACAAGGTTCTCAAGATTTCTATTTAAATAGTCGCATGCATGTAAGGTAAGAGCTTGGGCAGTTGCCACAGGATTTACAGCACCCGAGGTCACAAAAATACTACTATCAACGACAAAAATATTTTTAACTGTATGGGCTTGGCCAAATTTATTAACTACTGAAGTTTTGGGATCATCTCCCATTCGAGTCGTTCCCATCAAATGCCAGCCGGTATGCTTCACGGGCGCAAATGCAGAAATTACTTTGGCTCCAGATGCTTCAAATACCTTTTTTCCCATAGCAATTCCATGCTTGAGCATATTCTTTGTATTTTCTCCAAGAGAATAGTAAATTTTTACCCCTGGCATACCAGAAGAATCAACGCGCTCTAAATCAAGCTCAACTCGGTTATGCAGCTCCGGCAAATCTTCTGAAATAATTGCTATGCCAGCGGTCCGATTAAATACCGACGCAAAGCTTTTGTGATGATCAGGGCCAATGGGCACCTGCCTCATAAAGAAGCCAGTTACAGCTGTCTCTGCTGGTGGCGCCCCACGCAATACTTGCATGGTATAGCCTCTTTTAAAATCTCTGGACGCATCTGTCTCATAAAATTGCTGACTCAAAATACAACAACCATGAGGGCCAATACTAGACCGCATATCTTTATCGAATACACCCTCAACATAAGCCAAGGGATGTAGCATTAAATTCCGCCCCACTAACCCAGTTTCGTTAATCAAGCCATCCGGAAATGCACTAGATTTTGAGTTTAATAGCAAGCGTGGTGTCCCAACACCGCTACAAGCAACTACCACTATATGAGACTTTAGAAGATGATGGTTGCCAGAAGCATCCGCATAGAGAACCCCCTCAGCAAGCCCTCTTGAATTCAAAACAATCTCGAGAACTCGGCATTCCGTTAAAAACCGAACGCCTTGCAGTTGGGCGTACGGTAAATAAGTTACATCAACGCTACCTTTTGCACCTTGGGCACAACCGGCGTTGCACGGCCCTAGGTTTATACAGGGGCCACGGTTTCCATGCTTGTGTGTATTAATTGCTGCATATGATGGCCACCAATGCCAGCCAAGACTATTGAAACCATCAGCCATGGCTCGGCCCATTGGACCCAACGGTACAGGTGGAAGTAATGAGGAATAATCTGGATATGCTGGATCACCCACCAAACCTGCGACACCCATCATTTTTTCATTCTCTGAAAAGAATGGCTCCAATTCAGCATAAGTCAAAGGCCAGTCTTCACCAACACCATCCAGAGATTGGGTTCGAAAATCAGAAGGGTGAAAACGGGGAAAATGAGCGGAATACAAAATAGTACTTCCACCAAAGCCATTAAAATTAGCTATGGAAATAGGAGAATTTGTATCATCAATGGGGTAGTCCGCAGCGCTCTTGCGGACACTTGGGTTAGAGCTATATGCACCCAAGCGATCTAACTCCCAATCCATTCGAGTTGATGGGTAACTCGATGGATTTGTTTTCGTCCCTTGTTCTATACAAACAATTCGCCAAGAATTATTGCGACTAAGACTCCAGGCCGCGGCGGCCCCACTTGCACCAGAGCCTATGATAATAAGATCAATCTGACTTGACACCCTTCATTTCCTTGGAAGATACTGCTCAAGAATATCCGGAATTGTGATTAACATATCTGCCTCACATGCAACTTCACCATCAACCGTGGCAATACCGCGACCCTTACAAATTCCGCGCGACCAACTTATAACCTCTGCATTAATCTCAAGCTTTTTGCCTGGTAAAACTTCTTTTCTAAAACGCACAGTATGTTGTAAAGCATGAGTTACCTTACCCTTTAATCCCGGTAATGTTGTAACCGCCACTGTAAGCATTTGGGCCAAAGCCTCAAGCTGCAGGGCACCAGGCATATTTGGACCATCCGGGAAATGAACGGGAAAATACCACTCATTCATTGTTAGATTTTTGTATCCCCGAGCATATTTACCAGGAAGAACCTCATCAACATGATCAATCATCAAAAAAGGATACCGATTTGGTTGATAGGCCTGCAACTCTAAACAATTTAAACTAAAATTTTGATTTTTAGATTCTTTCAAAACTATTCCCCAATTTATTGAAATACTATTTCACGCGATAGGCTAGACACAACGTCATAGCCATCCCAAACTAGACCCATATCAATTGCGCTGCCAACTGGTACCACTCGATCAATCCCCCGTAAATTTTGAGAGGCTATAAGACTGTAAATTTGTTCAAGCATAAATCCAAAATAAGTTAGGGTCTGGTAGCGCTCGTTTACTATCGGAGCAACATCCTTGATCGTCCGTAAAGTTACCTCATGAATTGTTCCAAAGTATCCGCGACACTTATCTTGCTCCATTGATACTGAGGATAGCTCTATCCGATACAAGAGATTTCCACTGCGCTCTATTGTTGTTACTCTGTCATTATTGATGGCAATTTGACAGGCATCCACAAATTTATCGATTGCGTGTATGGGTTTTAAATCATATAGATTTGCAACAACCTCATTAAAGACAGGCCACAGTCGAATTTTTGCCCTATGAACCTCCTCATCCTCACCAATCCATGCCACTAATTGAGGTGAAGAGCATGCCGCTTGATCCATTAAATACAAATCATTAAAAAGATTTTTACAGAATCTTTTCAGACCATCATCATCGATAGCATTGACTGCTTGCGGATTTAAAATACAAAAAGAGTATCGATCAGGAAAGGCTACCTCACGTGAGCGAGGTCTAGAGGGTAGGCTACGAAAATAATTTACTGTATCATCTCCACCCCATACTATTTTACAATCAGCAACAGATAGCCAAAATTTATTTGTCTCTTCGTCACGTTGGAACCTTGCAATTAGGATTTCACTCGCTAAATTGATAAATTCAGGAAGGGCCAATATCTCCAATATCGATTCGACGAGAACCTCAATAGTAGGCGAATCTTTGCTGGGAAGGCGCACTACACAGGTATTTCCAGATAGAAGACCAAAAGCCAATGAGAATGCAAAATTTACAGGGACGTTTGAAGGACAAATATGTAAACTTAATCCAAGCCCCATTTTAAATTTGTTGCTTAACTTACCCTTATCCCGTAGACGTATTAAGTTAGACTTACGACACCAGTATGCAAAAGTCGAAACATCCGACATACCACGAACATTTTTTTGCTCAAATAAAGCACTAGACAATCTCGCCAAAAAATCAATGCGCTCATTAGAGAAAATTTCTGATGGCCTATTTGAAATTTCCCTAGCATCGCCAACCAAAATTTCCAATCGACTACTTATCTTATCTGGAATATGTATCACTGCACCCCCTAACTTCAGCATTCAGGATTCGGCCATGCACTCTGAAATAAGTACCTAATCTGCCGCAAACACAATCATCAACCCCGATAATCTCACCCTCATCCTCGCTTAATAAAGAGTGGCCTGGATAACTATGCGGAATCACAGACAATAGCTGTATTAAACCAGTAGCACCTTTAGAGAGCACTTTGAAATCAAGTGGGTCGCGGACAATAATCTCAGACCATGAGGATGTGTGGAGATGGCCTTCCTCGCATTCCATAAAAATGGAACCAGCTTGCTCAACCATTCCATAGTAATTATGCACGTGCTTTATGTCAGATACAGATTTAAGCCTACCCTTAAATTCATCAGAACTAACAGCCTGAGATTGAAGTTGTTTCCAGCCGCCCCCATGAATAAGAATGCCTCTTTCGATCGGTAATTTAAGAGAAGAATCCTCTAGGTAACGAACCCAATGCTGCCAAACAATAAACGTAAAACCAAAAAGTAAAATTCTTTGACCGGGATATCTTTCAAGAAAGCTCTTGATTCGATCGACATTCAAAGTCATGTCATCATCAAGTGCAAATTCCACATCCCGTCCAAACATTGAAAAACCAAGTATTCCAGCAGTCCTGGCTGAAAATTTAAGCCGATTGGCAACCGTTGCTCGACAGTCGATCACCAACATTGGCAAACGTTGCGGGCCTATAAAATTTGAAACTATCTTTGATAGAACTTTCACCTGCATTGCAGAAGTTTTCTTATCAAGAAAAATTTGCGAAACATTCTGGCCGCTTGTACCAGATGATGTCATCGTCTTTATTACCTCGACCTGTGGAAGGCTTAGTAATTTTTGATGCTTAAATAATCTTACAGGCAAGAATGGCAAGTCAAGTATGGAATTTGCTTGCTCAAAATGGTTAACCTTTGACAATATGGAATGGTATTCAGGGCAGCACCTATCGTGCCAGGTAGTTAAATTTCTCAAAGCTGAGAGCAACACTTGAGATTTTTCCGCTTGAGAAAGACCATAAACAGGCCATTCCAATACTTGGTTTATATTGATTGGCTCAGACATTGATAATCTACTTTCCCATTAGCCAATCTTGGCAACTCAGAAATAGTGCGTACTCGAACTCCAGAATGATGAATCCCTAAAGTAGTAGCAATAAATTTTTGCACCCCTTCAAAATCATCTATCTGTAAATTGACGATAGATATGGTTAATAAATCATCCACCCCATAAGCTGCGCCCTCAATACCCCTTTCCGCTAATATTTTTTCTACGGCATCCAATGAAATACGTACTCCAAAAATTTTTAGAAATCGTTTAATTCTTCCTTCAATGTAAAAAAATCCTGCCTCATCAAAACTTGCCAAATCCCCTGTCCGCAGAGTTCCTTTGAAAATATCTCCTAATTTCAAATCACCCAAACTTTCCGCATACCCCATCGAAACATTAGGACCCTCATATATAAGCTCCCCGACCACCCCGGATTCTGTCACAGAATGCCCAATGGCATCCTCTATCCGTAACAATCCATTCGGTATGGGCTTGCCGATACTATCGGGGCGCTCCAGCATATCCTCAAGAGGCATGTATGAAATTCGTGCAGTTGCCTCGGTTTGACCATACATAGTAAAAAAACGCATATCATTGGCACAACAAAATTCTGCGACTTTTTTAACTTTTATTGGGTCAAGTCGCCCACCAGCTTGGGTAAGGGTTTTCACCGTTGGCATTTTTAGTCGCTCTAAACGCAGCTTCAAGAGCATCTCGTAACTATAAGGAACACCGGCTAAGCTCGTAACATTTGAGGCATTAATTAATTTCCAAAATCCTGCATCCATCAAAGAGCGATTAGTTAACACAATTGATGCGCCCGCAAATAGATGACTGTTAATTACCGATAATCCATACGAATAGTTAAATGGTAGTGAGGTGATTGCGGTTTCAGAGGAGTTTATTTTTAAATAATCAGCTATTGATGCAGCATTTGCGATCAAATTTTTTAGAGACAATCGAACTAACTTGACAGAGCCTGTAGAACCTGAGGTAGCCAACAATAATGCTAATTCAGGATGAATCTCGTGGGATATCAGCTCATTATTTTCAAATAATCCATAGCCCCACTCCTCCCATCTGAGACTATACCCCTGTTTAGCTACATTTTTTTTTGAATTCTTGAACAAAAAATTTGGTCTATAAGTATCAATCAACCTCCGGAGAGTATCGAAGGACATATCTTTACCCAAGAGCAAGGGAACGGCTCCCTTTTCTAAGCAAGCAAGATAAAAAATAACCGACGCCTGATCATTACTGCCAAATAGGAATATTAGCGCTCCCTTTGGAATTTTCTCTGCTAGGCGCTGTATTTCCGAATGAAGCATGCAATAACTGACGTTCGAACCCTCGTCAATATATAAGGCAACATCAGCAAGGTTCTGTCGACTGACAAGACCACCTAACGTCATATTTCTACGCCATACTTTTTTAACTTCTCAATACCAATCGTGTATGAGCCAAATTCAATAATATCTTCTGTTTCCATCATAATTCCAAAAGCATCTTCAAGTGCTGCGATCATGCCCATATGCCCAACTGAATCCCATGCTGGTACACATTGATACACAAATTTATCATTTAATTGATCTTCAGAAACGGAGAAGGATTCAATAAATACTTGGTCATATTTTGCTTTATTACTCATGGCATTTCCTTTTTTTACTTAAAAACTTTTTGATCTGAATTAGAACGAGCAATGCGAGCCGGATTGCCCAATGCAATTACCCCATCGGGGATATCGTTATAGACAACTGATCCCATACCCACTATAGAGTTGGAGCCTATTTTCACCCCCTCTTTAATTAAGGCTCCCATGCCAATATAACTATTGTCACCAACAATACATGCACCACCTAGATTAACCATCGATGAAATAACTGAATTACTTCCAACGCGAACATCATGACCAATAATGCTCATAGTATTTACGCAGGAATTTTTTAAAAGAACTGCATCGCTAGAGATAGAGCACAAAGGAGTAACAATCACTCCCGTATGCAATATTGCTGAGTCAGCTACTAAGCAAGATACATCTATTAGCTTAGTCAATTTCGCATCCGTAGCTATTAGTTTATCAAGAATTTTTTTACGCACAACTGGCTCACCATTGGCAATTAGAAATTCAGATGCAGTGAATTCATGACTTTTAGAAAGTTGGTCAAATCTTAATACCTCTGCCCCGTAATGAGTTGATTGATCAAGACTATCATCAATAAATTTAATGGCGCTCCACAAACCAGTAACAGCATTTTTACGTCGCGCCACATCCATAATTTCTTTACCAAATCCACCAGCACAATATATATATAAAATCATTACTTATTCTCCGAATTTCGTTGGCTCACCATGGGAACGAAATCCTCTTCGCAGAACTACCACACCAATCGTTTCATACAAGATGCGTAAATCAAATAGCAAACTCGCCTTTTCAACATAAAAGACATCATATTTAAATTTATTTTTCCAACTTAAATTATTACGTCCTCTCACTTGAGCAAGTCCTGTAATGCCTGGAAGAACCTCATGACGTCGCATTTGATTTGCACTATATTTGCTCAGATACTCTACTAGCAATGGTCGCGGTCCGACCAAACTCATCTCACCCTTAATTACATTTATTAATTCTGGCAACTCATCAAGACTTGTTGCACGAAGCCAGCGTCCTAGAGAAGTAATTCTCTCCTCGTCTGACAATGATTCGCCCGGTTTTTCACTCACCATTGTTCTAAATTTATACATACGAAATAAAGATCCATTTTTTCCTGGTCTCACTTGACTAAAAAAAATTTCGCCCCCCATAACGAGCTTAATAGAGATCACCGTAATTAGAATAAGGGGTAAAAATAATAGGATTGCAGCTGATGCGAGTACTAAATCAATGAATCTTTTTAAAATTTTGTAGTACATCATTTTCGAATTAAGACTAAATCATTTCTATACGCTTTCAATGTAAGTATTATCAATTGTACCAATTGAAACTTCATATATTTCTACATTAAATATAGTTAATGAGAACGTGAACTATACTAAGAAAGAATTCACAAGGTTCTTTGAATTTGAGGGAGCATAATTTGTCGAAATTTTTTTAAGATTATCTCTGAATGATTCAATACGCGATTGATCTTCAGAAAGACTTTGCAAAATATAAGCCAATGAAGAAATATTCGAGCCATCATCAACAAAACCTAGATTACCTTCTACCACCATCCTAGCAAGAGCAGAATCAGACTTACATATTGCTAAAATTGGTGTAGCAGTCGCAATAGAACTGTAGATCTTGCTTGGCAGAGAAAGATTGGATGCTTTTCTATCAAGTACTACAACCGACAGTGATGAAAGTGAAAGTATATATTTTAAATTTGAGTGCGGCTGACGAGGTAAAAAAAGCACGTTACTCAGTCCGGTGGATAAAAGTTCAAGTTGATTTCGTTTCGGGCCCTCCCCGACAATCAAAAATTTGATATTTTTACAACCGTGTAACATTTTTGCAATTTCAATAATTATTTCGATAGGGTGTGTTATGCCCATGTTTCCTGAATAAGTAATAATAAAATAATCTTTAAGATCTAAAGAATTAACTAATATGTTATCTTGATTTGAAATAGGAACCAAATCTCGACTAAACCAGGGTTCCACAACAACTACTTTATTGCAAAGGTTTGAGGGCATGTAGGCTTCAAGAACTATCTTCATTTCTTTAGTTAATGTAACTATAGATAAGAATTTTGGAAAGATTGTTCTATTCAAATACCTCCAAATCTTACATATTAAATTATTCTTGGAAAGATAACCCATATCCACTAAAACATCTGGGTAAATATCATAAACTAAGTAAGAGGTTCGAGATGCATAACGAGCGGATGCAAGAAATGAAAGAGGCGGATTACTTACCAACATAATCCTTGAATATTTATTACCGAAGAAAAAAAGATAAATAAAAAGATGACATGAATATAAAAACCAAGTAAAAATTCTTAAAAAATTATTACTAGAAATATATCGTACAGATTTTATGAACTTTACATTTGGAAATATAGTGTAATCATAATTTCCAGTCATGACAACTAAACAATATCCCTCAATGGAAGATAAATCTTCAATAAATTTACCATAAAGCTCACCTATGGATTGATTACTAAGAAAAATATATTTCATTAAATAATACCTAATTTTACCAATGAAGCGACACAGGTATTGGCAGATTTAGGAATCTTGTTGTGCGAATATACATCACCATCAAATAATGAAGAAATGATTTTTTTTGCAATAATTGAGTTATAGTGATCTAAATTATCATTATTTTCAAAACTTTGACTAAGAAATAAATCAATACAATTATCACTCTCTAATTGAATAAATTTTGGAACCCTAAGATAGTATGGATGGCATACAGAAACAGCTGTTTTACCTTGAAAAATTGCTTGTATAGCAACAGTTCCACTCCACGTAAAAATTACATCACACTTAGATATCAAATAATTGGAACTAATTTTATAATCAATATAGAAAACATTAACTTTATCAACTAATTTTTTTAAATTTTTGAAATCCCTTCTTCCAATCATATTTGGGTGATCTTTTATAAAAACTAAGTAACCATAACTCACAAATTTGTTAACAATTTTTTTTAAAAAGTTATCTATGTTAATAAAATCAATGTTATTAGAATAATAATCAATTGTAGATTCGGGGTTAACCTGTAATGCAATAAATACTTTTTTCCGGTCATTAGATTCAAACAAAGAATTAAATTTACTTAAATTTGACATTGGTGGAAGAAAACTTAAAACTTTCGGAGAGGAATCTTTTACATTAAATCTATTTGTCATTTCTCTGTAACCATATTTGTAATATCCAAGGTTTCTAATTAACTCAAGAAATAAGTCTCTTAGGTATAAATAAATAAATTTTTTTATTATTTTAAAAATAGTAATATTTGAATCTGATTTAATAGAAGTAGCAGTAAAATTTTTTTGGGCCAGCTTAGTAATAAGATTATTAATATCATCACGTTTTATTTCATTATTTTGATAATCAATCTCTCCTCGTTTAGTTATAAAGAATTTATGATCAAAAAATGCGGATCTCCATAATCCAATGTATTCTATATTATGTTCTTTTAGAAGCCTATCCAGAATATCTAAAACATATGAATCTACTCGTGGGGCTATAAATAGTGATGGATTATTTTCATTAATGAATTTATTAATTGAATATTCTGAACTAGATATCAATAACCTTGAAAAATTATCATCAAGCGATCTTAATAATCTGCATCGCTTTTTTATATCCTCAATATCATTTTCAGAAAATTTAGTATTATAATTTTTTTTATTTATATTTGATATAAAATTGTTATAATAGTTGTAGTCATTATTGGTTTTTAATTCTGAAAATATTTTTATTTTTTTTCCAGTTAAATTATAATAATTTTCAATGAAGGAATTTACCCACTTTTCATGCCCCCTCCTTGAATATATGAAGATGTTATCTTTCATTACATGCACCCATTAACATTCCTACAAAAAACCATGGTAGAGGCTCTACCAATAATGATGGCCCTGAAAATGATACTAAAAACATCAAAAATATGTAGTCAAATTTTCTATTTGAGCCAAAAATCTTCCAAAAATTATATATTTTGTATGTTAAGATAGAATATATTAAAAAAGAGGAAATGGCCCCACTTATCAAAGCATATGTAAAAGGCGTCATATGACTGTAATGTGATTCTACAATATCGTCGTTTATGAAATCATTCATTAAATATGAACTCCCGAATCCTGAGCCAATTAACATACTCTGATAATCACTAAAAATTTTATCTAATATTCCACTCCATTCTACAGATCGCCCACCGGTTGCATTAAATAATGATAAATCATCAGTTATATCAACATTAATTACGTTTTGATAACGTATTGGCAACTCATCAAGATTAAAATATAGAAAAGCAATTGTTAAGGTAGTAATTAAAAGAAAGTACTTAAATTTTGATTTAAAAAAATACAAATACCATAAAATTATTGAGCTTCTTTTTCCACTAAATATATCAAAGACAAAACCTATAAGGTATTTATTATCTCTTTTTTCAATAAGTGAATAGGCAAAGATTAATCCAGTAGAATAGCCATAGTAATTCCAAATAGATAATATTTTATATAATACAAAGTATATTATTGTAAGTAATACCAAAAACCAAAATATAATTTTTATTAATTTCTCTGTTACTAAATTTATATTTTCGATATTTTCTATTGAAATATTTTGTCCAAAAAGAATTACAATTATTGGCATTACATAATAGAAAATTTGTGAGTATAAATACTCAATCTTAAATTCATCATTTAGAAACGTCGATAATATAGCAGTAATTAAGCTTATAAAAAAAATTGTAACTAATATATTTTTATAATTTGATTTACCAGATAACAAAAATGTTATTCCAATTGCTACAAATACTACGCAGATAAATTGATGTATAAAGTTGAAACTATAACCTAATAAATATATTGGAAAGTCATATATAGGTTTTAATAACGTAGAAATTAATAATAAAATAAAAGCTATATTTACCAATGTCATATTAATATTCTATGGAATTTAATATGATTTTTTCCATTGAGTTATTCATTCTGTTTTCATCATAAAATTCTAAGGCTATTTTCTTTCCGCATTCACCAACCTTTAGTAATACTTCAGGTTTATTTAAAAGATCAATAATTTTATTGCAAAATTTATCTACATCGCCTAGTGGTTCGATTAAGTAACCTGATTTCCCATCCTCAATTAACTCGGGAATTCCTCCTAATTTATTTCCTACTACAACACATCCAGCAGCCATCCCCTCCATTGCTGCAAGACTACTACACGTCCTATCTCCTCTGGTTGGTACTATTAGAATATCTGTTTTCGAATATTGTTTTGGCAAATCAATGTAGGGGCAATTTACAATTACTTCTAATTTTCCGTCACTATTTTTTTCGTATTCTTTTACATATTCTGTCATGTCGCCATGCTGCCCTACTATCAAAAATTTTATACCTTCTATGTGTTTTAGCCTTTTTACAATTTGCAAAAATGTATCAACCCCCATCTCGCGTGAAATCCTGCCAACAAACGAAACTTGCTTTAAAGAACTATTAATGTCAAATTTGTGTTTTTTTTGCGAGAAGAAAGTTGTATCTATACCATATACAACTATTTCTGCTTGCTTTTGGGCATTAATTTTAGAAATACTGCTCGCACAGTGGAAACTACATGAAACTATTTTTTTTGCACCTTCTAGTATTTCATTAAAAAATACTTCATCCTCTACCATCTTATGGTTTTTATAAATTTCTCCAAAGATATTAACTATATGTGGTATGTTGTATTTTTTTGAAAGATAATGACCAACTGGTGCGTATGACAATAGGTTGTATGAAATTATTAAATTAATATTATATTTTTTTATTAATTTATCGCCATAATTTTCATACATTTGATATCTTAACCAATGTCTCAAAAAGTTTTTTTTAATTCTTGTTCTTTTAAAAAATTTTTGAAATTTATAATTTATCAGATTTAACACTAAATCATATAACTTATTTATTAAACTTGGCTTATAAATATTAATATTGCCTTTTTTATAAGTCCCTTGAGTCCCTCCTGCCAATACATGACACTCATAATTTTTTTTTGCCAAAAACTCAGTCAACCTATCGATATGATGAGGTACTCCACCATATGGTGGTGGATAATTTCCAATAAATAGTATTTTAATTCCATTCATTTTTCAGCACTTATAATAAAATTCATTGTAACAATTGTATCTGTCGAACTTTCAATAATTATTGGCAATTTAATAAAAAATTCTACAGTTCTCCACGCTAGATAACGTAATAATGATTTGAAATTGTGAATAACTGGTCTCCATGGATAAATTTTTACATTTCTATAGCCATTTGCATGCATCAATTGCCTAATACTATTTCCTGTAAATGCCAATTCATGTGTAAAATCTCCATATAGAACCCGACCAAAATATGGGGAGGTTGCATTAGGAACTTGAAGTATTATTCTTCCTCCTTCATTAAGTGAGGAAAATGTAGTTTCAATAAAATCATATATTTGATTTCGATCTAAATGCTCTAGTAAATCTCTAGCTACTATTAAATCATGATTTTTATGTTTTTGTAGATATTGAAAGATGTCTCCATGGGTTATATTTTTGACTTTCAATTCATTTGCTTGGTCAATTTGCTCCTCACTTATGTCGACCCCCGCTACATTTTTGTATCCCAAATTATTCAGCCATAAAACGAAGTCACCCCTTCCACAACCCAAATCACAAATGCAAGAGTCTAAATTTTTAGGGATTAATTTTTTAAATCTTTGAGAATATCCAACATAATTAATATCTAGACTTTTATTTATATTGATTTTTTTTCTATATCTTAAGTGGCTACTAACATATTTTTTATAGAGTTTGTTTTTATAATTCATATTTTCTGAGTAAAAGTTTTTATTATGATTTTCTTTTCTGCATTATTAATTTCACCAGTAAACCAAAATAAATAATAAACAATTACTAAAGCAATTATTATAGCAATTAATTTATATGGCACCCCATCTATCATTTCAAAAATAATTTTTAGGAAGCCAAATACTAAAAATGATATCAAAGTTGAGAAAATTATCGTTTTTTTCGGAAAAGTAAAAGTTTTATACTTTCTACACAAAACGACAGTGCTAATTAACCAAAATGCATAAGTCAATAGAGTGCCCCATGCTGCGCCAAATATGCCAAATCGTGGTATCAGATAAAAACACAAGATTAAGTTTAATAGGAATGATGGAATAATTGAAATTAATATCAAGTCTGTTCTTTTGTGTAGAGTTAAAATAGAGCTATACCTGTGAAGAACACCAACAAAAAACGCGCCAATGGATGTACACATAAACACCATGCTTGCGTATTGGTACTCAAACGGAAGTAACAATGAAATTAAATCTTTATAAAAAAATACTACTATTAATATAAGCGGTATTATTAATAATAAATAATATCTAGTAATATCTTCGATAAATAATAATGCTGAGTCAATTCCCTTTTTTTCAAATATTTTATAACTAATTACCGATGATGGCAGCAAGATAAATGAATTTAAAAAAAATATTGTCTTTTCTGCTAAATCATAATTCGCGCCATAAGCTGCAGTTGCCTCAGAATTGATCCACATTGCTATAAATATTCTATCCTGCAAGCTCAAGGCGGTAATTAGAAGTCCATTGATAATTACTGGGATTCCAAATTTTAAATAATCCTTCGTGCTACTGGTCTTATGACTTAACTGATCGTTGATTCTATAACTAAATCTTCCGAATACAGTGATTATTATTAGCATAATAGCTATTGCAATGCTATTTCCTAAAAATATCATTGCCCCATTTTTAACTGTATAGTTTATTAGTAGGATACTAACAACTAGACCAACTATGCTCTTAGAAATTTGAAAAAGACTATAAATATTTATGTTTTGTCTAGCTCTCATCCAGCCCATATGATATTCAAAATTACTATTCAAGAGTATCCATCCTATCCCTATAATGCAATAATGAATTTCACTGGGAATTGGTAAAAATAAACAGGATATGATCCATATTAGACAACCTATTGCCTGCGATACTCTTAAGTAATTTTCCAAATGCTTAAAGCTTGTATTTTTGTATGCAGAATCAAATCTTATTGCTGTAGTTATTAACCATCCAAAACAAAGAGCATAGATAAAATTGAGAACGGTTTGAAGAATCAAGTAATTTCCATAATCTTCTTGTGTAAGAAGTCTAGTGAACAATGGGATCGATAAAATCCCGACTACTCCTGGAATTAGCCTTGAAGGTAAATAACGAAGTGCATCACTGAAAAGTGAGTAGCTCATGGCTTGGGCGCAAATTCCTCAAGTTATGAATATTTTGAATTGCTATGTAGGTGCAATTCAATCAACTTGTATTAACCTAAACATATTCTAGCTAAGAATTGATTGGTGTGTTTCATAACTTGTTAAGTGACCGGATGGTAATCCAGCTAACTCATACCTTGCAGGTTCAAAATGATATTCGGATGAAAATGGTTCATCAAAATGATCATGCACAAGGTCAGTTCTAACAAAAAATGCATTTGTGCCAACTAAATTGCAACCAACTAAAGTATATCCCTTATTTGACATTAATTTTTCGAAATACTTCAACGAAGCTCCAAAGCAATCTGTTTTTGACCAACGATAATTTCGGTTATATGGCATGCAATATTCTATAACTGGTCCAAATTTTGCGTTATATTCTAAAACTATCACCCTAGGAGTTACACATGATATTTGGTCATAAATATGAGCATCATTTCCATCAATATCAATTGATAATAAATCGATCTCTTGCTCAAATATTTGACTTGAAATGAGCCCATTAATTGTTTCAGCAAAAATAAAACTCTGCACCAACTTAAGTTTCCCGCTTTTAATCAAACCTGAAAAACCTTCAAATATTTTTTTACAGCACTCTGCTGAACCTTCTATCCAAAGCCCAGTCCACCCTTGATGAAGAAGTGACAATGTATTATTTTCAAGACCATCGCCTACCCCAAACTCTACAAAAATTTTATTTTTTACTCCAATTCTTTTAAAAATTTCTGCAATAATCCCATCCTCGTCGCCTTGAGAGAAAACTTTATAGCCATATCCGGCTAGTGCTTTTGGTGATTTTGTAAGTGACAAATCTCTAAGAGTCTCATAACGAGAACGTCGAAGAGTTATCGATATTTTCTCTAGGACATTAAAGGGATTGCCAATCCTAAAACTAAAAAAATTCCTGCTCATATTTTTATCTCTTTATTTATTGTTTTTCGCATCCGACTCTTGATATGATTGGTATTTAATTTGTAAAACTCAAGTACCTCGTTGACAGAACCTGAAATAGGTATATCGCTTATACCTATTTTCACAAAATTTATTTGATTAGTATTTTTTATCTCCAATATGCTTGATGCTAACAAATCGGCAAAGCCCATTTTTAAATACTGATTTTCCAGAATAAAAATATTCTTACAATTTTCGATCTCAGTAAATAACCACTGATTATTTATGTGATTTAACCATGGAAAATTAATTACCTTAATCTGAATACCAACTTCTTTTTCCAATTGTTGCGCGGCCTCAAATGCTGTAGATAACATTATTGGTCCCGCAGCAAAAATTATCGCATCTGAGCCTGGATGCAATTGAATACCCTCTCCTAAAACATGCTCATGTTTAAATGGAAAAGCGTAAGGCACTAACCATGGAATACTTACTAATCGTAAGTATGTGCTGTAATGATTCTTATAAATAGCCCAATCAAGTAGCTTCTCGACCTCTTTTTCACAGCTTGGCTCTACTAAAACCAAGTTTGGAATTGCGCCAACTGAAGAAACATCCCTTACTGCCTGATGTGAGTGTCCTGGACCAGCCGGCAATAAGCCAGCTAAAGATCCTACATAAATGACTTTTTTTCTTTCAGTCGCATTGTTATATATCTGCTCATTTGGCCTTGATGAGAGAAAGCAAGAAAAAGAATGGGCAATGGGTAGCAAGCCTCGAAGTGCCATCCCCCCCGCTTGTGACACCATATCTTGCTCTGCGATTCCACACTCTACGAAGCGATCAGGGAATTCTTTTTGGAAAGGAATCAGGCCAGTATCTAAAATTAAGTCTGCGTCCAAAGCAACTATTTTTTTGTTTTCTCTAGCATGTTTTAGCAAAGCATTAGAGTAGGCAGGAATTAGTTTTTGAACCCTCACATTTTCCTGATGAGGACCCCCAACACGAGTTACTAACTCTAATTCAATGCCCCTTGTATTAATCTGATTTAATAATGAGTTTGTACTATCAATTAATTCTTGAGCAGCGCGAGTGTACATTTCATCCGATGGCGCTCCACTATGAAACTTATAATTCTCGACATCAGAATCAATTGAGGTATGCTCCATAAAAGATACACCTTTACCTTTGATCGTATCAGCAATAATTGCCTTGGGCTTCCCTTTTAGTAACTTGACTCGATCAAGCTCATCAGAAAATTCCTTCATGTCATTGCCATCGCATCTTGCAACATGCCAACCAAATGCTTTAAATTTTGCCTCCAAATCTCCTAGATCACTTACCTTGGAGACAAGTGTGTCGGACTGAAGTTTGTTATGGTCAACAATGACAGTAAGCTCATCCATTTTTTGATTTGCAGCGGAAATTAATGATTCCCAAAATTGTCCCTCTTGCAATTCGCCGTCCCCGGTCAATACATAAATATTTCCCCTTTTTGCCGAAAGGCGATTAGAGAAAATCATCCCTTTTGCCTTTGATACCCCCATCCCCAGTGAACCAGTATTTGTGAGGATATTTGGGATGCTAATATCAGGGTGACCCGGCAGACCATCCATTTTTCTTAATTGGTGTAAAAGATTAAAATCTAATTTTCCCAATCCAATTAGTAAACTGTATAGTCCTGGCGCATCATGCCCTTTTGAAGAAAAAAATAAATTTTCCTCCCCCAGAGATGAATTTGATTCTACCGAGCCCTCAATTTCATTTAACTGCAGCCAAGTCATAATATCCATGCTACTGAAGCTACTTCCAATATGACCTGAGCCGGCACACGCAATCATATAAAGAGTATTAATTCTGCATAACGATGCAAATATTTTCGCTTTTTGAATTAGGTCAATATCTAGCGCCTTAATTCGCGCAAACTCGACAAACGGCACGTAATACATTTTGCCGCTTACCGCAATACCAGCTTGGTCACCCATTTTCTATTGCTCCATTCATAAATGAATTTCCATTTTGATAAGGCTTATTTTTAATATTTGGAACCTTTGCTATACCATTTACCATAAGATATTCTGCTAAGATCCAATCTTCGGGCTGGTTAATATCAAAGCCTTCGAAACCTTCACTTATAAATGGAATAATTGTTTGCCCGGCAATACTTGATTTTTCTAATGGCACCCTGGTCCATGCCATTTCAAGGCTAGCGTTCTGAGCGTAAATCAACGGCAATGCCGAATATTGACTGCTGTGCCAAGGAACTTGTTTGTTACTGAATGGCATTAATGGAAGCATTCGCTTGCCTTGTACGATCCACATTTTTCCCGGGTGTTGTTTACATTTTTCTATTGCCCGTAAAGAATCAGCAAACGGCTCATTTTCGAACTCAGTCCAAGCGCGCTGAATTGTCTCAGGAAGTCTAAAAGGACTCGTTGGCCTTAAGATGCTAAAAACCTCGTAATGGCGTCCTAAACTAGCCAAATTTTGTAGCATCCAAGTAACCCACTCAATATCAGGTGAATTATCATCAGATATACTTGGTGGCCTTAAAAATGGAACTTCGGCTCCATAATGTCTTGCTATTTGAGCATATTCCTCATTATCAGTTGCACAAATAATCGCATCGAAAATCTTACTTTGAATAGCAGCCTCAATACTATAAGCCAGCAGTGGATGCGCACCCAGCTTGCGAATATTTTTATTAACAACTCTTTTAGAGCCAGATCTTGCAGGTATGAAAGCGATGGATTTGATTTTCATTTTAAATTAAATCACTACGAGTGAAAATACTGATATTTTTTAATTCAGTGTAAACATCTAGAGCCTCAACGCCCGGTTCTCGAGTTCCATTTCCTGAGGCCCCGAAACCTCCAAAAGGCATATGAGCCTCACTTCCAAATGTACCTGCGTTCACATTGACAACCCCCGACTTGACGCGCTGAGCAAACCACATGGCTCGATCGACATTACTTGTATGAATGGCTGATGTGAGGCCATACTCTGATGAATTAGCAATTTTTAATGCATCCTCAATATCATTAATTGGGTGCAAAATGGTGACAGGACCAAAAAGTTCCTTACAACTTATATCAGCCAAAAAGGATAACCCATCAATAACCGTTGGCAAAATATAATAGCCTTTAGATAAATCCGAATCCACAGGGGGAAGTCCACCACATAAAATATTTCCTCCATCAATCTCAGCCTTTTTAATTGCATTCAAAATATTTTCTTGTTGCCGCTTATTAATTACCGGCCCCAAATCACAACCCGAGCTAACCCCCAGCTTTAAACTCTTTGCTT
>VFQS010000866.1_pt1 | contig 30274 bp, 31 predicted proteins | sample 3512361 | NCBI WGS metagenome assembly VFQS01 (sample SAMN10412375, study PRJNA504923) | tailings metagenome | isolation source: Relicate 1 Philex TSF3 active mining | place: Philippines
CGGCCACCTCGCGGGCCACATCGGGCCGGCCGCGCAGGATCGCCTGGGGAATCTCGCCGCCCAGGCAGGCGGTGGCCACGATCAACCCCTCGCTGTACTGGCGCAGCAGCTGCTTGTCGATGCAGGCCCGGGCGAAGATGCCGCGGCCGCGCATGCCGCGCAGGTGGCTGATGCTGGTGAGCTTCACCAGGTTGCGGTAGCCCACCGCGTTCTTGGCCAGCACCACCAGGTGGTAGCGGCGCTCCTTCTTGGGGGGATTGGGGTCATCAAGCGAGCCGTTGATGACATACATCTCGTTGCCGATGATCGGCTTCACCGAGGTGCCCTTGCACAGCTTGAGCAGCTCAATGGCGCCATACATCACACCGTGATCGGTGAGAGCAAGAGCCGGCATCCCGAGCTCCTCAGCCCGCTTCACCATCGCCGGCAGCTGACTAGCCCCATCGAGGAGGCTGTAATCGCTGTGGTTGTGAAGCGGAACGAAAGCCACAGGCGGTGCCGCAGGGTTGAAGCAGTAGCCCAAGGCTAAGGGGCCACCACCAGATTCAGGGCCTGAGCAGCGGCTTCACCGGCAGCCAACGCCAGCTGTGGCGTTAAGGCACCAGGGCAGCAGCCGGACGGTTCTCCATCACGCGGGCGGCCTGCTCGTAGTGCCACGCCACCTGGAGCAGCCGCTCTTCCTGCAGCACGCCCGTGATCAATTGCACGCCGATGGGCAGACCAGCGCCATCAAAGCCGCAGGGCAGGCTGATGGCGGGCAGGCCGGCCATGTTGGCGGGGATGGTGAGCAGGTCGGCCAGATACATCGCGAGGGGATCCTCGCTGTGGGCGCCGAAGCCGAAGGCGGTGGTGGGGGAGGTGGGGGTGAGCAGCACATCCACCGAGCCAAAGGCGCGATCGAAATCGCGGCGGATCAGGGTGCGCACCTGCTGGGCCTTCTTGTAGTAGGCATCCACGTAGCCGGCGGAGAGGGCGTAGGTGCCGATCAGGATGCGGCGCTGCACCTCGTCGCCGAAGCCCTCGGCCCGGCTGCGGGCGGTCATCTCCGCCAGGCTGCCGGCCTCCTCGCTGCGGTGGCCGTACTTCACGCCGTCGTAGCGGGCCAGGTTGGCGGAGGCCTCCGACGGGGCGATCACGTAGTAGGTGGCGATGCCGTCGTTGAAGCGGGGGCAGCTCACCTCCACCAGCTCGCAGCCCAGGGATTCGAGCTGGGCGGCGGCGGCCAGCACCGAGGCCTTCACCTCGGGATCGAGGCCCTCGGCCTCGAAGCACTCGCGCACGATCCCCACCCGCAGGCCGGCCACCTCCGGCTCGAGGGCGGCCCGGTAGTCGGGAACCGGGGCCTTGAGGCAGGTGGAATCGCGTGGATCGGCACCGGCGATCACCTGCAGGATCTCGGCGGCATCGGCCACGCTGCCGGCGAAGGGCCCCACCTGATCGAGGGAGCTGGCGAAGGCCACCAGGCCCCAGCGGCTCACGCGGCCGTAGGTGGGCTTGAGCCCCACCACGCCGCAGAAGGCGGCCGGCTGGCGGATCGAGCCGCCCGTGTCGGAGCCGAGGGAGGCGACGCACTCGCCGGCGGCCACGGCGGCGGCGCTGCCGCCGGAGCTGCCGCCGGGCACCTTCTCGGGGTTCCAGGGGTTGTGGCTGGGGCCGAAGTAGGAGGTCTCGGTGGAGCTGCCCATGGCGAACTCATCGAGGTTCGTCTTGCCCAGCAGCACCGCACCGGCCTGCCAGAGGCGCTCGGTGACGGTGGACTCGTAGGGGGGAACGAAGCTCTCCAGCATCCGGCTGGAGCAGGTGGTGCGAATGCCGCGGGTGCAGAGGTTGTCCTTGATCGCCAGCGGCACGCCAGCCAGGGGCGGCAGGGCCTCGCCGGCGGCCCTGGCCGCATCGATGCGATCGGCATCGGCGCGGGCCCGCTCGGCGGTGACCTCCAGGAAGGCCTTCACGCTGGGCTCCACGGCCTCGATGCGGGCCAGGTGCTGATCGGTGAGCTCGCGGGCCGACACCTCGCCCCGCTGCAGTTGCTCACGCCATGCGGCGATGCCCATGCACCCTGTCGTCTGCTGCGTTGGACGCTATCAGCCGGCGGCGGCGCGGCTCTGGCTGCTCAGCTGGGCTCAGGTGGGCTCAGGTGGGCTCAGGGGGTCTCAGGTGGGCTCAGGGGGTCTCGGTGAGCGGCTCGCCGCGCTGGGTGCGCAGCAGCTGGTGCTCCAGGGCCGCCGGAGATTCGGCGCGCAGATCATCGAGGAAGGCGGGCAGGTCGCGCTCAAGGGTGGAGCGGCGCACGAAGGGGCCGAACCAGTACACGGCATCCGGAGACCGGGTCTCGACCCGCGCCCACCAGGCCAGCCCAAGCCCGTTGGCAACGCTGCGGACCGGCCAGATCAGGGGATTCATGAAGGGGGGAGCGGGTGGGCGGCTTGAGCGCGCTTCATTCTGACGCTCCGCCAGCGCGGGGCACCGCGCCGGCGGCGGATCAGGGGCGGATGTCGCCTCAGAGGCGGATGTCGCCCTCGAATCCGGAGCTCGAGAACGTTGGCAGCTGGAGGGGAGCGGCCAGGCCGAGATCCGGGCCGGCCTCCGCAGACGGCGGCTGCGGCTCGCTCTGCTGCGGCGCCGGCTGGCTGCCGGCAGCGTCAGCGAACTCGCCGCTGCCGGTTGCAGGCTCAAGAGCGGGCTCCCTGGTGGCCTCCGAGGCCACCACGGCATGCCAGGGGGAACCCTCCCCGCCCTCGGGCGACCCGTGCTGCAGCTCGGCCTGGGCCTCAGGCTGGGGCTCGGATTGCGGCTCAGGCTGCGATGCTTCCACGCGCTCGTCCTGGAGCTCTGCCTGCGGCTCACCCTGCGGCTCGGCGGCGGGCTCGGCGGCAGGTTGAGCGGCGGCGGTGGGGTGAGCGGCGGCTTCCGCGGCGAAGGCTTCGGCGGGCTCAGCAACGGCTTCCACCGCAGGCGCTTCGTCGGGCTCGGCGGCGGCTTCCGCCGGGGCCGGCGTGGGCAGGGCCGGACGCACGATGCGCGGCGCCGGGGCGGTGCCGCTCAGGCCGCGCATCCAGCCGCGGCGGGCGATCTCGTAGAGGAGCAGGGCGGTGGCCACCGAGGCGTTGAGGCTGGGGGTGGCGCCCCGCAGGGGGATGCGCACCAGCTGGTCGCAGCTGCGGCGGGTGAGCAGGGAGAGGCCATCGCCCTCGGAGCCGGTGACGATCACCAGGGGGCCGTCGAGATCGGCCTCCTCCAGGGTGACCGTGCCTTCGCCGGCCAGGCCGATCACGCGGTAGCCCTCCTGCTTGAGCTGGTCGAGGGAGCGGTTGAGGTTCACCACCCGCGCCACCGGCAGGTGCTCGAGGGCGCCGGCGGCCACCTTGGCCACCGAGCCCGTGAGGCCGGCGTTGCGGCGCTGGGGCAGCACCATGGCGTGGGCCCCGAGGGCCTCGGCGCTGCGCACGATGGCGCCCAGGTTCTGGGGATCGGTGAGGCCGTCGACGGCGATCAGCAGCGGCGCTTCACCGGTGCTGCGCAGGCCGTCGATCAGGGTGGGCAGGTCGAGGGTGTCGGCGGCGGCGGGCTGCAGCACGATCCCCTGGTGCACGGCGCCGCCGGTGATCTGGCCCAGGCGGGCCCAGGTGACCTCCTCCACCAGCACCCCGCCGGCCTTGGCATCGCGCAGGAGCTGCAGGAAGCGGGGGCTGAAGCGCATCTCCGGGGTGCACCAGACCCGGTGCAGGGGGCGCTCGCTCTCCAGGGCCGCCAGGGCCGTGTGGCGGCCCCAGATCAGGTCGCGGCCGGGCCCTTCGCCATGCACTTCGGATTCACCGCTGGCCGGCGCCTCGGCGGGGCTGAGGGAGCGCTCCACGAACACCGGGCCGGCAGGGGCCGGGCCGCGGAAGGCGGCGGGCCCACGGCGTTCGAAACGGCCGCCGCCGCCAGCGAAGCGGCCACCGGCCTCACCGCCGCGGCGCTCGCCGCGGGGGGCGAAGGGGGCGCGCTCCTCACCGAAGCGCGGGCCGCCCGCAGGGCCCCGGCCGGCGGGGCGCTGGCCGCCGAAGGGGCGCTGGCCCCCCGGCCGGCGCGGCGCGAAGCGACCGGGGGCGGCAGCGGCACCCGGGCGGCGGGCGCCGCGCTCAGGCCGCCCCTCGCCGAAGCGATCGGGGCGGCCCTCCGGCCGGCCCTCAGGGCGGCCCTCCCCGCGGGAGTCAGCGCGCCCCTCGGCGAAACGGCCCTCCGCAAAACGGCCCTCGCCGAAGCGGCCTTCGCCGCCGCGGCGGGGCGGGAAGCGGCGATCGGCCGGCCGGCCGCCCTCGAAGGGGCGACGCTCGCCGGGGCGTTCACCGCCCCGTTCGGCGGAGCGTTCTCCAAAGCGGTCGGAGCCGGGGCGGCGGTCGGCGCCGCGGTCGGCAAAGCGGTCAGCGCCGCGGCGGTCGGCGGGGCGCCGGTCACCACCGGCACGGCGGTCGGAGAAGCGGCGGTCGGTGGGGCGGCTCATGGGCTGGCAGGCAGGGGTGGGGTATCGGTCTTCTCGAGGTGGTCCAGCAGCTCGGCCAGCCGCGTGGGGTTCGTCAGAAAGAGCCATCCCAGCATCGTCTCAAATCCCGTGGCCTGCCCATAGGTGGCCGGGTCGCCGTTGCGCGGACCGCGGCCGGCCCGGTTGCGGCCGCGCCGCACCTGCTCGCGCTCGGGCTCCTGCAGCAGCGGCTCGAGCCGGCGCAGGGCCTCGGCCTGGGCGGCGGCCCGCACCCGCAGCACCACGGCCTGGTGCAGGTCGCGGCTGCGGCCGGCGCTGCGGCAGTGGTGCAGCCGCTGGTGCAGTTCCCACACGGCATCGCCGAGCCAGGCCAGCTGAAGGGGGCCCAGCTCGGCGCCGGGGGCGATGGGGGGCAGGGCGGTGAGCCAGGCGGTGCCGAAGCGGGACTCCTCAGCCGCGGCGGCCGTCGCCTCAGGCGGCGAGCTGGCCAATGGCGGTGTCGAGGTCGGGCTGGAGGTGCAGGAACTGCTCCAGGCGCACCAGCTTCACGGTCTGCACCACCCGGGCGTTGCCCACCACGAGGAACTGCACACCGTTCTCGTTGCACTCCTTGGCGAGCTGCACGAGGGCGCCGAGGCCGGAGGAATCGATGAAGTCGATCCGGCTGAGATCGATCAGCAGGGGCAGGCTGTCGGCCGGGCGGTGCTCGGCGATGAACTCGCCGAACTGCTTGTCGGAGTAGGCGTCGAGCTGGCCGGTGAAGCGGTACAGCAGGCAATTCTGCTGCCGTTCACAGCCGCCGCGCAGGGATACGGTCAGTCGCTGCAGGTCGGCGATGGCTCCAGGCCTCGAGTGCGTTCGCGCCGAAGTGTAGAGAGAGAACGCCTGGGTGTCACAGAGAACACGGCGGGAATCCGCATGATGCGCATCGGCGGCGCCGCAGTCTCAGCGGCGCTCGGCCATCAGGGCCACGAAGCGACCGAAATGGTGGTCGGCATCGTGGGGGCCGGGGCTGGCCTCGGGGTGGTACTGAACCCCGAACACGGGCTGCTCGCGCATCGCCAGGGCCGCCACGGTGCCGTCGTTGAGGTTGTGGTGGGTCACGGCCACGCGATCGGCCGGCAGGGAGTCGGGGTCGATGGCGAAGCCGTGGTTCTGGCTGGTGATCTCCACCGAGCCGGGGGAACCGCAGGGGTGGTTGAGGCCGCGGTGGCCGTAGCCGAGCTTGAAGGTGCGGCCGCCCAGCGCCAGGCCGAGGATCTGGTGCCCCAGGCAGATGCCGAACACGGGCAGGTCGGGCTGGGCCAGCAGGTCGCGGGCCAGGGCGATCCCGGCCGTCACCGCCGCCGGATCACCGGGGCCGTTGGAGAGGAACACCCCCTCGGGCCGGTGGGCCAGCACCTGCTCGAGGCTGGCGTCGGCGGGCAGCACCTGCACCTCGCAGCCGTGGGCCACGAGCCGCTCGAGGATGGCTCGCTTGATGCCGAAGTCGATCGCCACCACCCGGTAGGGGTGCTCGGGCCGCTCCTGCACGCGGCTGTCGAAGCCGGCCGGGCAGAGGCTGGTCCAGCGGTAGGGCTCACGGGTGCTGACCGTGGCCGCCAGGTTGAGACCGGTCATCACCGGCGCGCTGCGCACCTGCTCCAGCAGGGCGGCCGGGGCGGTGCCGTCGCTGCAGATGGCGCCGTTGACGGCGCCGCCCTCGCGCAGGTGGCGCACCAGGGCGCGGGTGTCGATGCCGCGGATGCCCACCACGCCGTGGCGCTGCAGCCAGCGCTCGAGGTCTTCCTCCGAGCGCCAGCTGCTGGAGCGGGGCGAGAGCTGGCGGGCGATCACGCCGCGCACATGGGGCCGGGGCGCCTCCACGTCCTGGTCGTTCACGCCGGTGTTGCCCAGCTCGGGGTAGGTGAAGGTCACCAGCTGCCCCGAATAGCTGGGATCGGTCATGACCTCCTGATATCCGGTCATGCCGGTGTTGAACACCACCTCGCCGAGCGCGGTGCCGCGGGCGCCGAAGGCCTGGCCGCGCAGCAGGGTGCCATCGGCCAGCACCAGCAGGGCCGCATCGGGCTGGGTCGCTTCGGGCTGGGTCGCATCAGCCGGGGCCGGCTCGGCGGCCGGGGTGGAGGAAACCTGGGACAAGACCGGAGCACGGGTCGCTTGGAGCGATCATCCCGCAGCGGCTTCCGCGAGGGCGGCCCGCAGGGCCAGGGCCCGCTGCCAGGGCCGGCCCTCGGCCAGGGCCGCCCGGGTCTGGGCCAGGCCATCCGCGATCGAATCGCTGCGGCCGGCGGCCCAGAGCACCAGGGCGCCATTGAGGGCCACCACCTCCCGCTGGGCCTGGGTGCCCTGGCCCTGCAGCACCTGCTCGAGGATCAGGCGGTTCTCGGCCACATCACCGCCGGCGAGGGCCGCCAGCGGGGCTTCGGCCAGCCCGAGGGCCGCGGGGTCGAGCACGTCGGAGCGGATGGTGCCGTTCTCCACCAGGCGCATCTGGCTCGGGCCCGCCAGGGTGGCCTCATCGAGGCCGCCGTGGCCGTGCACCACCACGGCCCGGGCCTGGCCAAGGCGCAGCAGGGCCTCGGCCATCGGATCGAGCAGATCGGGGCGGGCGACGCCGAGCACCTGGGCATCGGGCCGCAGCGGATTCACCAGCGGGCCGATCAGGTTGAACACGGTGCGCACCCCGAGGGTGCGGCGCAGCGGCGCAAGGCCCACCAGGGCGGGATGCCAGCCGGGGGCGAACAGAAAGGTGACCCCCGCCGGCTCCAGGGCGGCCACCACCCGCTCCTGGGGCGCCTGCAGGGGGATGCCGAGGGCCTCGAGCACATCGGCCGAGCCCACCCGGCCGCTGGCGCTGCGGTTGCCGTGCTTGGCCACGTGGGCGCCGCAGGCGGCCGCCGTGAAGGCCACGGCGGTGGAGATGTTGAAGCTGTCGAAGCCGGCGCCGCCGGTGCCGCAGGTGTCGACCAGATGCAGCGCCGGGCGGGGGCCGGGCAGGGGGCAGTGCTCCCGCAGCACGGCGGCCATGGCGGCCAGCTCCTCACCGCCCACGCCCCGGGCCCGCAGGGCGGCGAGCAGGGCGCCGGTGAGCACGGGCTCGATCGAGCCAGCCAGCCAGCCGCGCATCAGGGCGTCGGCCTCGGAGGCGCTGAGGCTCCGGCCCTGGAGCAGGCCCTCGAGCAGGGCGGGCCAGGAGGGGGATGCGCTGGGCGTGGCGCTCATGCGGCGGAGGGGTGTGGCTGAGCGGCCAGGCTAGGGATTGCAGCCGCGCTCAGCCATCGGCGTTGGCGGTGTCGAAGCCGGAGCCCACCGCCTCCTCGGCGCCGGCCAGGGCGCCGGGGCGGAAGCCGGCGGCCCAGATCGCCCGGGTGCGGGCGAAGAGCCCCTCCTGGTCGAGCTCCCAGAGGCGCAGCAGCCGGGCCAGGTCGTCCTGGAGATCGTGGGCGCCGGGGAAGCCGCGGTAGCGCTGCAGCAGCCGGGCCAGGTCGACCAGGTGCTCATCGGCCGGGGTCTGCACCGCCAGCAGCCGGTCGATGCAGTCGCGGTCGATGGCGTGCAGGGGATGGCTCTGCTCGGCGACGTCCTGGGCTCCGTCGGAGTTGCCGGCAGAGCTGCCGGCAGAGCTGGCGGAGGCACCTGGGGGCTTGCTGGCGGCGTTGGCCATCGGTGGCGGCCCGATCAGGCGGCGGGGGCTGCGTAGGTTAGGCGCACCCCGCCGCCAGCCCCGGCATGAGCGCCCTGCGCCTCGATCTGATCCGGCGCTACCTGCGCCCGCACCGCCGCCAGGTGCTGCTCGGCATGGCGGCGCTGGTGGTGGTGAACCTGCTGAGCGTGTCGATCCCGCTGCTGGTTCGCAACGTGGTCGACGACCTGCAGGACGGCTTCCAGCTGGCTGATGTGCTGCGCCAGGCCGGGCTGCTGATCGCCCTGGCCACGGTGATGGGCGCGGTGCGGTTGATCTCGCGGATGCTGGTGTTCGGCGTGGGCCGGCAGGTGGAGGCCACGCTCAAGCAGCGGATCTTCGATCACCTGCTGCGCCAGGAGCCGGGCTGGCTCACCACGATCGGCAGCGGCGAGGTGATCAGCCGCGCCACCAGCGATGTGGAGAACGTGCGGCGGCTGCTCGGCTTCGCCGTGCTCAGCCTCACCAACACAGCCCTGGCCTATGCCCTCACCCTGCCGGCGATGCTGGCGATCGACCCCTGGCTGAGCCTGGCGGCGGTGGGGCTCTACCCGCTGATGCTGGTGATCGTGCGGCTGTTCGGCGGCCGCATGATGAAGCAACAGCGGCGCCAGCAGGAGGCCCTGGCCCAGCTGAGCGACCTGATCCAGGAGGACCTCTCCGGCATCAGCGCCATCAAGATCTACGGCCAGGAAACCACCGAACGGCAGGCCTTCGCCGCGCGCAACCGCCGCTACCGGGATGACGCCCTGCAGCTGGCCCGCACCCGCAGCACCCTGTTTCCGCTGCTGGAGGGCATCTCATCGGTGAGCCTGCTGCTGCTGCTGGCGCTGGGCAGCGGGCAGCTGGAAACCGGCCGGCTGAGCATCGGCGATCTGGTGGCGCTGATCCTCTACGTGGAGCGGCTGGTGTTCCCCACGGCGCTGCTCGGCTTCACGCTCAACACCTTCCAGACCGGCCAGGTGAGCCTGGAGCGGGTGGAGGAGTTGCTGCGGCGCAAACCGCTGGTCACCTCACCCGCACAGCCGCTGGCGATCGCGACCCCAGGCGCAGGCCAGCGCCGGGCTGCCGCTGTGGAAGCGCGCGACCTGTGCCTGCGCTACCCGAATGCCGAACGCCTGGCGCTGGAGCATGTGAGCTTCCGGCTCGAGCCGGGCGAACTGGTGGCGGTGGTGGGGCCGGTGGGCTGCGGCAAAACCACCCTGGCCCGGGCCCTGGGCCGGATGGTGGAAGTGCCGGAGGGGGCTCTGTACCTCAATGGCAGCGACATCACCCGCGTGGCCCTCGATGACCTGCGCCGCCAGGTGGCGCTGGTGCCCCAGGAGGGCTACCTGTTCACCGCCACCCTGGCCGACAACCTGCGCTACGGCGAACCGAGCGCCGACCAGAACGCGGTGGAAACGGCAGCGATCCAGGCCCGCCTGGAGGGCGACATCCGCGGCTTCCCCGATGGCTACGGCACCCTGGTGGGGGAGCGCGGCATCACCCTCAGCGGCGGCCAGCGCCAGCGCACCGCCCTCGGCCGCGCCCTGCTGCTGAGCGCCCCCCTGCTGGTGCTCGACGACGCCCTGGCCAGCGTGGACAACAGCACGGCCGCGGCGATCCTGGCCGGGGTGCGGGGCCAGAGCGACCGCACGGTGCTGATGATCAGCCACCAGCTCTCGGCCGCCGCCGCCTGCGACCGCATCCTGGTGCTCGAGAACGGCCGGCTGGTGCAGCAGGGCCGCCACAGCGAGCTGGTGGAGCAGCCCGGCACCTACCGGCGGCTGTGGGAGCGGGAGCAGGCAAGCGAGCGGCTGCAGGCGGCCTGAGGGCGGGAGGCCCGTGCCGGTGTGTTAAGGCCATGGCCGAGAACCGCCGGCCTGGCTTAGCTGGAGCAGCACCGCACGGCCGGCGATGGATTCGAGCAAGCCTTACAACCTCCGCTGCACGCTCACCTTCGGTGACATCTACGCCCAGATCCTGATCTGGATGGCGGTGATCTTCGTGAGCCTGGCGGCGGGCCTGGCGCTGATGGGCGCCAGCAAGCCGATCTACGCCCTGGTGGGCGTGGCCCTGATCCTGGTGCTGTCGCTGCCGTTCCTGCTGTTCGCCTTCACCACCACGCTGCTCAACCACATCGCCCTGGAGCCCGCCGCGGAGGGCGAGCGCGCCGCCTAGCCTGCCGGCCTCCAGGGCCCAACGCGTGTTTGATCTCCTCGGCCGGCTGAGCGCCGGCAGCAGCCCCTCCAGCCTCAGCCACGCCGTGCTGGGCACACCGCTCAACCCACCGCTCGAGGGCGGCCTGCGGGCGGTGCAGTTTGGCTGCGGCTGCTTCTGGGGGGCGGAGAAGGGCTTCTGGCGCCTGCCCGGGGTGGTGACCACGGCCGTGGGCTACGCCGGCGGCGCCTCGGCCAACCCCAGCTACCAGGAGGTGTGCGGCGGCCGCACGGGCCACGCCGAGGTGGTGCGGGTGGTGTTCGATCCGCAGCGGATCGGCTTCGCCGACCTGCTCAAGCTGTTCTGGGAATGCCACGACCCCACCCAGGGCGACCGCCAGGGCAACGACCGCGGCAGCCAGTACCGATCGGCGATCTACGTGGACGGGGCAGAGGATCTGGCCCTGGCGGAGGCCAGCCGGGAGGCCTACGCCGAAGCGCTGCGCCAGGCCGGTTTCGGGCCGATCACCACCGAGATTCGCGCCGATGTGCCCTTCCACTTCGCCGAGCCCTACCACCAGCAGTACCTGGCCAAGCCCGGCAGCCGGCCCTACTGCTCGGCCATGCCCAGCGGCGTGCGGCTGGGGGCCTTCCCCGGGGCCGCCTACCTGCTGCCCGAGGCGGTGTGGCAGCACTACGACTGGTCGGTGAGCCACTGCGTGCTGCGGGGCGACAATGCCCCCATCGCCCTGCCCTGAGCCCCAGCCGATGACCGCCCCGCCGCAGCTCCCCCGGTGCGGAACCGGCGCCGGCCTCGCCGCCGCGGCGCTGGGCCTGGGGCTGGCCTTCGGGCTGATGCCCACGACCCTGCGGGCCCAGGCCCCCTGGTGGGAGCAGTACGAGCAGAAGGAGCGCTACCTCTGCCCCGGCCGGGGGGTGCTGCAGCTGGAGCGCAATGCAGACCAGGCGGCCCTGATCAGCGGCCGGCATCGCTCCACCCTGTTCCGGGAGGCCTATGAAGGCCCGGATGTGCGCTATCGCGACGGCAGGCTGCTGCTGATCCTGCGCGGCGATGAGCTCACCCTGGAAGACTTGCCCCAGCGCTTCACCTGCCTGCGCACCGAACAGGTATGAACCCCCTGCCCGACCGGACCGTGATCCTCGGCCTGGTGGCCACGATCGGGCTGGTGTTCGCCCTGGCCTTCTGGCAGGTGCGCCTCAACCCGCCGGAGCCCATGCTCTGGCGCGACGCGCCGGCGCCGCTGCGGCAGGCGCCGGCCAGGCCTTCGAGCGGAGGCACGCTGCTGTGAACGCGCCGCGCCCCGATCAGCCGGTGGAGCTGGAGGCCGACGCGCCGCGCCAGCTGCACCCCCTGCCGCGGGGCCTGGTGGAGCTCTACGGGCTGCTGGCGGTGCTCGTGGTGCTGGTGCCGGAGTGGATGGCACTGGGGGCCCTGCTCGGTTTCCGCGAGGGCCGCGAAGGCTCGGAGCTGCCGGTGACCTCCGGGGCCTGGCAGCGGCTGCCCGAGCTGCGGCTGGCCACGATGGGCCTGGCGGGGCTGCGCCAGCTGGCGCGCGAGCTGGGCGTGGGCGGCTACGGGCGCTGCAACCGCGACCAGCTCACGGCGTTGCTGCTCAGGCGGCTGCGGCAACAGCTGCGGCGGCTGCAGGGCAGCCAGGGCGCCGGATCTGGCCAGCCCTGGCCACTGTGATAGTTTGCCTTTGCCGGGCCGAACGGCCGGGGCGTAGCGCAGCTTGGTAGCGCACCACTTTGGGGTAGTGGGGGTCGTGGGTTCAAATCCCGCCGCTCCGATTCCTGGCCCGGCACTCGATGCAAGAGCCGCCTCCTCCGGGGGGCGGCTTTTTCATTGCGGCGGCCCGGGCACTGCGGGCGGCTGGTCAATGCAGGCGCGTCGTCACGTGGAAGCGCTCGAGCCAGCGGTTCACGCGGCGGCGCAGCCGCGGCGGCACCTCCTGCACCAGCTGCACCAGCTCCTGGGCGGCCAGGCGGTGCAGCGAGCGCACATCCACATGCCAGAGGGATTCGGCCTCGCGGATCAGCCGGGCCCAGCTGCGGCAGGTCTGCCAGCGGTGCAGGCGCTCCTGCAGTGGATCCACGCCCTCGGGAGGCGCTGTCGCCGTGGGCGGCCTGTTCCCCATGGGCCTGAACGACGCAACTGATCCAGGCTGACCACGGAAAGGCCCGGGGTCAGTGCCGAAGCCGACCACAGCCGCCAACCGTAAGGAAGACCACAGCTTCAGGCGCTGGCGGGCAGGGGATCGAGGGCCTGCACCGGGAAGGGAAGGGCCTCCACCTCGCGGCGGGTGAGCCGGCGGCACCAGGCCCCCTGCACGGGCTCGTTCCAGCGGAAGCCGGCCTCCCGGGCCAGGTGGCGCTGGTCGTACGACACGTTGGCGCGGTAGAGCTGGCGCGGCTCGAGGGCGGCCCGCAGCAGCGGCTCCAGCTCGGGGCAGCGCTCGAACACCTGCACCAGGTAGGTGCAGTCGGTGAGGGCGCGGTGGGCGGCCCACACGGGCACGCCGTAGCTGAGGGCCAGATCCCGCACCGAGGGGTTGGGGCGCAGGCCCCGCTCCGCCGGCCAGCGGATGTCGTCCATCGAGCAGATCCAGGGGAGCTCCAGGGCCGGCAGGGGGCCATGGCCGAACCACTGGCGGTCGAAGGCCGCGTTGTGGGCCAGCAGCGCGTCGGCGCTCGCCACCAGGGCCTGGAAGCAGGCCAGGGCGGCCTCGCGGGGCTGGGGCAGGGTGGTGACGGCCGGATCGATGCCGTTCACGTGGTGGGCCGGGTTCTGCTCACAGGGCAGCAGGAAGGAGAGCTGGTTGAGCACGGCCCGGCTGGGCACGTGGAAGAGCACCGCCCCCACCTCGATGCAGCGGCCATGGCGGGGGGAGAGGCCGGTGGTTTCGGTGTCGAGGATCAGCAGCCGCTCGGGGCAGGCAGGCAGGGCATCGGGCTCATGCGCGGGCGCGCTGGCGGGCTCCCTTGCGGACTCCTTGGCGGCTTCGCTGGAGGGCTCGCTGGAGGGCTCGCTGGCGGGCTTCGGCGTTGGGGCGGGGTTGGGATCAGGAATGGTGGCGACGCGGCTGCGGGATTCCGGGGCGGTGGCTGCTGCGGGCTCTGCGGGAACCGCCTCCAAGGAGCCGAGCAGATCGATCTGCTCCCAGCGGTTGGGGGAGGGCGGCATCGGCTCCCATCAGGGGATCCCATGCTCTCAGCCGGAGCCCGGGACGGCAAACCGGCCCGCCACGGGCGCCACGCCAGGCAGGGCGCTGCCTATGGTCTGCTTCCATCCCTGCGACCCCCCGCGTGGCCCCAGCCCCAGCCGTCGGCGACCGTGCCCCGTTGATCGCCCTGCGCGATGCCGCCGGCGTGGAGCGCCGCAGCGACCAGCTCGATGGCCGCCCCCTGGTGCTGTTCTTCTACCCGAAGGACGACACGCCGGGCTGCACAGCGGAGGCCTGCGCCTTCCGCGACAGTTACGCCGAACTCCAGGCCCTCGGGGCGGAGGTGTGGGGCGTGAGCGGCGATGACGCCGCCAGCCACCAGCGCTTCGCCACGCGCCACAACCTGCCCTACCCGCTGCTGGTGGATGCGGGCAACGGCCTGCGCAAGGCCTTCGGCGTGCCCGCGGTGCTGGGCCTGCTGCCGGGCCGGGTCACCTACGTGATCGATGGCCAGGGGGTGATCCGCCACATGTTCAACAACTTGCTCGATGGGGCGGCCCACCGGCGCGAGGCCCTGGCCGCCCTGCGGGCCCTCGGCGGCGGTGCCGGCTGAGGTGGCCCCCTCCTGGCGGCAGCGGGGTGATCTGTGGTGCCTGGAGCCGGCCGGCGGGAGTGCGGCGGCCGGCCTGGTGGAGTTCATCGGCGGCAGCTACCTGGCCACCACACCGCAGCTGAGCTACCGGCGGCTGCTGGAAACACTGGCGCAGCAGGGCTGGGCGGTGCGGGCCTGGAGCTACGTGCCCGGCTTTGATCACCAGAGCCAGGCCAACGCCGCCTGGCGCGCCTTCCGCCAGGTCCGCGGCGAGGGCGCCGGCCCGGGGCCGCTGCTGCGGCTGGGCCACAGCCTGGGCTGCAAGCTGCACCTGCTGGCACCGGATGCGGGCCGGGGCTGCACGGGCCTGGTGGCCATGAGTTTCAATAATTTTTCAGCTGAACGTTCCGTGCCGCTGCTCGCCGGGCTGGGGGAGCAGCTGGGTTTCCGCAGTGAATTCAGCCCCTCTCCGCGGCAGACACTTCAACTGGTGCAGGACATGTACCGCCAACCCAGGAATCTGCTGATACGGTTCGGCGATGACTCCCTCGATCAGAGCGGCCGTCTGCTGGCCGCCCTTCGCAGCCGCCCGGATGACCGCAGCCGCCTGCTCTCGCTGCCCGGCGACCACCTCTCCCCGGCCAGCGCAGGGCTGCGGCGCAGCCTGCTGGGGGCCTGGGCCGATGACCCGCAGCGACCGCGCCGCATCGCTGAGCTGGTGAGCCGGATCCAGCAGTGGGCCTGCGGCGGCGAGGTCGCTGACCAGGCCGGCTTCCTGCAATCCTGATCAATCGTCCACGCCGCACCGGCCTCCGTGCAACCACCCCACGGTCCCAATTCAATCCCTGAATCCCCCTACCCCCAGGACCTGGACGATGCGCCCGGGCCTGTGATTCTCAACGCCCTGCCCAGCTCGCTGGTGATCATCTTCCAGTGGGCGGGCTATACGCTCATCGCCCTGTTTGCCCTGCATGGGGTGGTGGCGATGTTCCCCCAGGTGCTGGGGGCGGGGGAGCCGAGGCTGGCGGCCTTCGCCACCCTGCTGGAGCGGGCGCCGCTGCTGCTGATCGGCGTGGTGTTCACGGCCGTGGGCGGCATCCGCCGCGAGGTGGACCTCGACCAGGACGAATCATGGCGGCCGCGCCGGGCGGTGCAACCGCGCCAGGTGCTGCTCGCTCTTGCGGTTGCGTTCCTGGTGCTGCCGCTGGCGATCCTGTTCAGCTCCATGGATGTGGAGAAGACGGCCGTGCGGGTGGCCGGCGAGCAGAGCACCGCCGCCATCACCGAAATCAGCCGCATCCGCAGCAGCCTCAGGGAAGGCAGCTACAGCGAGGGGCAGGTGCAGCAGCTGTTCCGCGAGCGGCCCGCCCTGCTGCGCGTGATCGAAGCGGAGAAGGAGCGGGAGCCGGGTTCACCGCCGCTGGAAACGGTCACCACCCAGCAGATCATTCAGGCCCTGAATGTGTCGGAGCGGCAGGTGCGCGAGCAGAAGCGCCGGGCGATCGCCGATGTGCAGACGGGCCTGCTGGCCCGCCAGATCCGCATGGACCTGACGGCCCTGCTCTATGCATTGGTGTACGGCCTCTTCTGGCTGGTGTGGCCGGTGGCCTACAGCGATGAAGGCCCCGGCCTGGGCACCCACGCCGGCGGCGGCTTCCCCGACCCCGAGGCATGACCCCGCCGGCAGGGCCACCCACCGCTGGGGCGCTTGGGCGGATCAGCGAGCGCCAGCTCTGGCTGGTGGCCCTCTCCGCCCTCGCCACCGCCCAGACCACGCTCTGCTGGCGGGCCGACGTGCTGGCCCTGGCGATCCCCTCCTGCCTGGCCTGGATGTTCGGCCTGCTGGTGCTGGATGAGGCCTTTCAGCGGCCGGTGGGCTCCACAGTGAGCGCCGCGCCGTCGCCCCTGCCCTGGCGCCTGCTGGGGGGTGCCCTGCTGCTCTGGTGCCTGGCGGTGCTCACGCTGGCCTCCCAGTTCTACGACCCGCTGCAGCAGTTCCTGCCGCTGGCGGCGCTGCTGGGCACGGCGCTGGTGTGCTGGGGGCCCGGCCGGCGGCGGCTGCTCCTGCTGCTGGCGGCCTACGGCGCCCTGGTGCCGCTGCAGGTGTGGGGCGTGCCCTACCTGCCGGATGGGCTGTACCGCTGGGTGGGGGTGGCCACGGCGCGCACGGCAGGGCTGGGGCTGTCGCTGATCGGCCGCTACGGCGCCAGCGATGGCATCTATCTCGCCCTGCCGGAGCGCACGGTGGCGGTGGCGGGCACCTGCACCGGCCTCACGGTGCTGGCGCTGTGCCTGGCCACGGTGCTGTGCTTTCAGATCACCTTCCGTCTGTTCCGGCCGCTGAAGCTGGCGGCGGTGCTGCTGGGCTCGGCGGCAGCCTGCTTCCTGGTGAACAGCGGCCGGGTGGCCCTGCTGGCCCTCACCGATCGGCGCTGTGATGGCAGCGATCGGCTGTTCTGGTGTCAGCTCAACTTCTGGCACGACGGCCTCGGCTCGCTGGTGTTCTCGCTGGTGGCGGTGTGGGCCACCTGCTGGTTGATCGGGGCGGCCCACGAGGTGAACATCAGCGCCGAGCTGGCACGGCTGCAACGGCTGGGGCGCGGCGGGAGGGGGCGATGAACCGGGCGCCCCTGCTGCTGCTGGCGGCGGGTGCATCGGCCGTGGCCGTGGCGGCCCTGGTGCGGCCACCGCAAGCGTTCGTGGCGGAGCCGCCGCCGCAGCTGAGATTGCCCATCGAGGGGCGAACCCTGGAGCTGGAGCGCCTGGGGCCCGTGCCGCCGGGCTGGCCCGGCCTGGGCCGGCGCGACAATGGCGCCGTGACGGTGGCGGCCTGGCGCTACCGCGAGCGGGGGGCGACGGCGGCCGCCGAACCGGTGATTCTCTGGCTGAAGCTCGCCACCTCCAGCGCCCGCAGCAACCGCACCTACCTGCGGCCGGCGCCGCTGCCGGGCAGCGAACCGGGCGACACCCAGGGCTGCCTGGCGCTGGGCGGTGATGGTGTGGACCCGGGCGGAATGCTGCGGGCCGCCCCGGCCACGCGGCTGCAGCGGCTGCAGTGGCTGCTGGGGCTGCGGCCCTACAACCAGCAGGCCTGCTGGACGCTGAAGCCGTAGGGGGTTCAATGCCCGTGCCGGCGCAGGCGAGCGATCAGCTGGGCCGCCGGGCCCAGGGCCAGCAGGGCGGGCGACAGCGGGATGAAATCGGCCTGGGCGGCGAGGGTGGTGCCGAGGCGGGTGGCGGTGAGGCCGTTGTAGGTGAGCGATTCCATCGGCGCTGCGCGCACGCTGCCGCCGATGGAATCGCCGATGAAGGTGTTGAAGTCGGCCGCGAAGGCGAGGGTGAGGGTGTTGCCTGCGGTGCAGATCGGCGTGGCCGAGGTGTCGGTGCAGGTAAGGGTGAACTGGCGGGCGCCCTCGCCGCTCTTGCTGGAGTTGTCGGCCAGGCCGCCCATCACCGGCGCGCTGTAGCCCGCCACAAAGCGATCGAGCAGGGTGGCGCCGTTCTTCACGCTGATGTTCCAGGCCTGCAGCTCCGTGCCCGGCTCATTCACCACGTTGCCGTCCTTGTCGCGGTGGTTGGTGAGCACGCTGAACTCACCGCTGATGCGGCCATTGGCCAGGCCCGCCACCGAAAAGGTGCCGTCGGCCGAGGTTGTGGCGCCCTGAAGCCGGAACTTGGCCGCCTGGGCCTCAGCAGCACAAAGCAAGCACCCCAGCGCGAGCGCTGGAGCGAAAACGCGTGGCAGCACGGGATGGAGTCCCCTCTGCCGTCAACGTAGCCATGGGGCGCCGGGTGGCAAGCAAGGCGGTTGGATCCGGCTGGCACTGTCAAGTCGCCTCTGGAGAGAGAAACCGGCTCCGCCCGGAAGCCGAAAGGGAAGATGAAAACAAAATAGATATCAGCTCTAACTGCCATTCTTGACAGTTATACAACATGCGCACACCAGCAAAACCATGACAAAACGGGGCGCCACTTAGCCAGAAAGGCAAACAATTGCGAAGAAAGATCGTTTCTTGCAAGCACAAAGAAGGATAGATGAGATACTATCAACAGGAACGAGTTGGCAAAACATGCTCATACGAAAACCACAGATGGCGATATATTGACGAATGACTCTGTAGAAACGTATAGAAGGAACTAAGGCTAGAGAATCATCTCCAAAGAAGCCCCAACGAAACCTGAAATTAACTAAGCAAGCTCAAGATAAGGGCTTAGCCGTGCGCAATTTTAGCAGGAGGGAGGCTACTGGCAGCACCAAAAACATTCCTGGCGCAAAAGGAACAAAATCAGCTTGACCAGCCGGTGCATTATCAGTAAAGGTAGTGCCAGCATCACCTATCTTGAGACTAACAGACTGGATAGTATTCTCAATAGGCAGACCAGTATTGAGGGAATTACCAATTCTGGAATTGAAGAGATTTAAAAAGTCAAATGTAACAGATCCGCCATTTCCACCGCAGTCACCGTCTGTACAGTTAAGGGTAAATTTGTCAACATCAGCGGTACCAGTCGATGTATTAGTTAACCCGCCCATGACTGCCGAGGTGTACCCATTGGTGTAACGATAGTTTGTACCCCCAGATGTAATATTCAAGTTCCAGGCCTGAATGGCTCCAGAGCCCGTGACGGTGTTGCCTGATGTGTTCAGATAATCAGTTTCGATTCGAAATTCTCCCGTAACTTCGTAATTGATGGAGTTAGCAGAAAATGTCAGCTTGCCGTAGTTGTAGGTAGGTGGAGTTCCGTTGTCATCTGCTGATGACTGGAGACGAAAAATTGCCGCCTTCGACTCACTGGAGCATGCGAGGAAGCATGCTAGAGCGGCAATACAAGCCCCAGTAAGTTTCATCTTTTGCAAAACCGGATGCATAACCCTAGCACATAGGCCCCAGCTTGGCAACCTAAGGCGTTCTGTCAGGGGATGAGCATAGGGACTTGAGGCCAGGTGGCCAAAAGAGATCGGGTCAGCCAAGCCACGACCAATCAAAACGGGTCGGAAAACTGAACGCACGGAGAATGTCAAGTAGCAACCGGGAAATCAACTTTCGCCGCCCTCCCAAAGCAAATCAACAAGTGAGACCAGATTGGGACTGAGCTCATCTTGCTCACTTTGCACCATTAAAAGATAATGGGCCATTTCGCTAACCCTGAAACAGAGGGTAGTTGCGTAGAATATGGACCGGTCCAAAAGCCAAGGCGACAATCCTACTCGCCTAGGCTCGCCAAACTCGTCTAAGGCAGTCTCGCAAATAGTAATGCAAGGGCTTACTGGATGCATGGATCCAGTTCCTGGCACAGCTCAAACCCGCAACGCATCCAACACACTGCGGTCTTCCAGGGTGCTGGTGTCGCCCGATACTTCCTGGCCGGCGGCGAGGGCACGCAGGATGCGACGCATGATCTTGCCGCTGCGGGTCTTGGGGAGGTGGTCGGTGAAGCGGATCTCATCCGGTTTGGCGATCGCACCGATCTCCTTGGCCACATGGCTGCGCAGCTCGGCGATCAGGGCGGCATCGCCGCTGCGGCCGGCCTCCAGGGTGACAAACGCGGCGATCGCCTCGCCCTTCAGATCATCGGGCCGGCCCACCACGGCCGACTCCACCACCGCGATGTGGCTGTTGAGTGCGGCCTCGATCTCCATCGTGCCGAGGCGGTGGCCGCTCACGTTGATCACGTCGTCGACCCGGCCCATCACCCAGAAATAGCCATCGCCATCGCGGCGGGCGCCATCACCGGCGAAATACAGGGGAGCGCCATCGGCGGGGCGGATCTCCTCCCAGTAGCTCCGGCGGAAGCGCTCCGGATCGCCATGCACGGTGCGCATCATCCCCGGCCAGGGCCGACGCACCACCAGATAGCCGCCGTGGTTCGCCTCCTGCGACACCCCTTCGTGATCCACCACATCGGCGGCGATGCCGGGCAGCGGCAGGGTGGCGGAGCCCGGCTTGGTGGGGGTTGCACCAGGCAGCGGTGCGATCATCACGCCGCCGGTTTCGGTCTGCCACCAGGTGTCGACCACCGGGCAGCGGTTGCCGCCGATCACCTCCCGGTACCACATCCAGGCCTCGGGGTTGATCGGTTCACCCACGGTGCCCAGGATCCGCAGGGAGCTCTTGTCGTACTGATCGGGCACAGCCCTGCCGAACTTCTCGAACGCCCGGATCGCCGTGGGGGCCGTGTAGAAGATCGTGACGCCGTGCTTCTGGATCACCTCCCAGAACGCCCCGGGCTTGGAGGGCCTGGGCGCCCCCTCGTACATCACCGTGGTGGCGCCGTTCGAGAGCGGGCCGTAGACGATGTAGCTGTGGCCGGTGATCCAGCCCACATCCGCCGTGCACCAGTGGATGTCGGTCTCCCTGATGTCGAAGATCCACTGGAAGGTGAGGTGGGTCCAGAGGTTGTAGCCGGCGGTGGTGTGCACCACGCCCTTCGGTTTGCCGGTGGAGCCGGAGGTGTAGAGCACGAACAGCCGGTCTTCGCTGGCCATCGGCTCGGCCGGGCACTCGGTGCTCTGGCCGTCCACCAGCTCATGCCACCACTGGTCGCGTCCGGCCTCGAAGCCCACCTCCTGGCCGGTGCGGCGCACCATCAGCACATGGGCCACCGTGGGGCAGGCGCCGCCGGCCAGGGCCGCATCCACCGCCGGCTTGAGGGAAACGGCGCTGTCCTTGCGGAAGCCGCCATCGGCGGTGATCACCAGCTTCGCCTCGCCATCGATCAGGCGGTCGCGCAGGGCCTCGGCCGAGAAGCCGCCGAACACCACCGAGTGGGGGGCGCCGATGCGGGCGCAGGCCAGCATCGCGATCGCCGCCTCGGGGATCATCGGCATGTAGAGGGCCACCAGGTCGCCCTTGCCGATGCCCAGCGCCTTGAGGGCATTGGCCGCCTTGCACACCTCGGCGTGCAGCTCGCGGTAGGTGAAGCGGCGGCCATCGCCCGGTTCCCCTTCCCAGATCAGGGCTGTCTTGTCGGCGCGGGGGCCATCGAGATGGCGGTCGAGGCAGTTGTAGGAGAGGTTGGTGGTGCCGCCTTCAAACCAGCGGGCGAAGGGCGGGTTGCTCCAATCGAGCACGGTGTGGAACGGCGTGAACCAGTGCAGCTGCTGGCGCGCCTGCTCGCCCCAGAAGCCATCGGGATCGGCCTCCACCTTCGCCACCAGCTCGCGGTAGGCCTCGAGCGAACCGATGCGGGCGGACGCCGACAGCTCGGCCGGCGGCGGGAACAGGCGCTGCTCCTGCAGCACCGATTCGATCGTGTCGCCGTTGGAGCTGGTGGGGGCCTGGGCCATGAAGGGGCGCGAGCGGCGGGGAGGCTGGCGCCATTCAATCGCAGAGATCCGGCGCTGTCAGCGCCGATGACACGCACGGCAGCGCATGTGGTCGCAACGGCGAACGGGGCTAGCGTGCGTCCATCGGCCGTCTGCAGGTGGTGCTGAGCTGGACCCAGCGACAACTGCAGCGGCTGGCGGGGGAGCGAGCCGAACCCCTGCCCCCCACCCCGGAGCGGGCCACTCCAGAGGCGGTGGAGGAGGCCTCCCGCCGCGTGCATCGCGCCCAGCTGCGTTTTGAGCCGATCGGCGCCAAGGAGGCTCCCGAGCCCCCAGACCTGGCCGCAACGCCACCAGCGGCTGGTCCCACCAAGCCGGAAGCCACACTGCCGGATCCGTGGTTCAGCGACCGGGGAGCCAGCCAGCCGCGCAGGCCGAAGACGGTGGTGTTCGCCGCCGTGCCGCCGGTTGGATCCCGAAACGTCGCCACCAAGGCGCCGGTCGTGACGCCGGAGCCCGTTGGTCCGCCCGAGCCCGTTGGTCCGCCGGAGCCCGTTGGCCCGCAGGAGCCCGCCGAGCCGCCAGCGACAGCAGAGCGCGCCAAACCCGCAACGCCGCAGTTTGAGGGCGCGGCGGAACCGGAACAGCAGCCCCCCACCAGGCCGAACGAAGCAGCTGTCGAGCGCGAAGACCCCCCGCAGGCAACCACCCGTGGCCCGGGGCTGAGCTCAGGCGTGTTTCCACCCCTGCCGGTGGCGGCCGCCCGGCCCCCAGCGGCGGCCAGTCCGGCAGCGGCAACACCGTGGATCACCGCGGTGGAGGCTCCAGTGGCGGCGCCCGCGCAGCCAGCCGCAACGGTGGCTCCGGTGCCGCAATCCCCCGTTGCGCCGCCGGCTCCTGCAGCGCCGCCACCGCCGCCACCGCCGCCACCTCCTCCGCCGCCGCCGGCGCCACCCAGCCCGGCGCCACCCAGCCCGGCGCCTCAGCCACAACCACAGCCACAGCCGCCTGCTGCGCCAGAGCTGGCCGGGGCTGTAGAGGCTGCAACGGCTGCAGTGGAAACAGCGGCGGCTGCAGAACCTGCAGCTGCCGGGGACGTGGCAGACGTGGCGGTGGATTCAGCGCCGTCACAGCCCGAACCCGAACCGGTGCTGGACCTCGAACCAGAGCCAGAACCGGAAACCGAGGCGGAGCCGGGGCTGGAGAGAGAAACGGAAACAGCGCCGGAGCAGGAGCCCGAACCCGCGCCAGAGCCGCAGCCCGAAGCCGAGCCAGAACCCGAACCAGAGCTGGAGCCCGAACCCGAACCAGAGCTGGAGCCCGAACCCGAACCCGCGCTGGATCTCGAACCGGAGCCCGCCCCCGCAACCGCGGAGGTGATGCCGTCGGCGACGCCACCGCTGCCTCCATGGCCTGCCCGGGATCTCTGCAGCCTGCCGGCACCGCTGGCCTTCGCGGGGCGCGAGCAGGAGCTGGCGGAGCTCGATCGGCTGCTTGCAGCGCCCCAGTCACGGCTGGAACTGCGGGGAGAGCCCGGCAGTGGCCGCAGCAGCCTGGCCCTGGCCTGGGCCGCGAGCCGCAGGGAGACGCTGGCGGGCGGTGCGGTGTGGCTCGATGGGCGCGGCGACCTGCGCAGCCAGGTGCTGGCGCTGCTCGGCTGGCTGCAGCGCCGGCAACCCCAGCTCGCGCTGCCCTGCGATCAGCCGCCCGAGGCGCTGCTCGCCGAGCTCTGGTGGCACTGGCCCCACAGCGCGGGGCCGGACGACCCGGTGCTGCTCGTGCTCGACGACCTGCCGGACGACGACGCCGGACGACGGCTCGAACAGCAGCTCTGCGCCGACCTGCCGCCGCGGGTGCGGCGCCTGGTGATCCGCGCTGCGGGGGCGGGAGACCTCACCCTGGCGCGGGCCTCCCTGGCCGATCCCACCCCGCCAGCGCAGCGGCTGGAGCGGCTCTGGCAGCACTGGAGCGGGGCGGAGCGCAGCCTGGCCCTGCGCCTGGCGGCCCTGGCGCCTGCCCCGCTGCCCGCAGCCCTGCTGCAGGCCCTGGGCGACGGCGAGGCCAGCGAGGGGCTGCAGCGGCAGGGGCTGCTGCAGCCCGATGGCGAGGGCGCCCTGCGGCTGGCCCCGGCCCTGGCGGATGCCCTGAAAGATCGGATCGACGCCGCCGGGGAATCGGCCGAGCGGGAGAAGCTGGCCGTGGCTCGGGCCTTGCTCGCCCTGCTGGAACGCAGCGCCGCCGGCCTTGAGGTGCGCTCCGTTGCGCTTGAGCAGGCCCCCCTGCTGCCCCATGGCGCCGCGGCGCTGCTCAACGCCGGCGCCCTGCTGGGCCCGGAGGAGCGGCTGCGGCTGGCGGTGGCCCTGGGCCGCCTCTGGGACGCCTGCCGCTGCGGCGGCGAGGCCGACGAAGGCCAGCGCACCCTGCTGCGCCGCTGCCTCGACCTCTGCCGCAGCGGCCTCGGCGAGCACCACCCCGACACCGCGACGGCGCGGCTCAACCTGGCCGCAGCCGTGGCGGCCCAGGAGCCCGCGCGGGCCCTGGAGCTGGTGGAGCGGGCCCACGCCACGCGCCTCGACAGCCTGGGCGCCGGGCACCCGCTCAGCGGCCGCAGCGCGGCGGTGCTCGGCCGGCTGCTGGCCGCCAACGGCGAAGGTGCCCGGGCGGCCTCGCTGCTGGAGGAAGCCCTGGCCTGCCTGCAGGCCGAGGGGCATGGGGAGGAGGACATCTGCTCCTTGCTGCTGGATGATCTGGCCCTGCTGCAACTGGCACAGGGGTACCGGGCCCGGGCGGAGGCCCTGCTGCAGCAGGCGCTGGCGAGCCGGCTGCAGCGCTTCGGCGCCGGCCACCCGGCCGTGGCCACCACGGCCGAGCGCCTGGCCGACCTGCTGGAGCAGCAGAACCGGCCGGCCCAGGCCGAACCCCTGCGCCAGCAGGCCCTCAGCGCCCGCCGCGGCTGCCTCGGCACCGGCCATCCGGCCACCCTGGCGGCCCAGCGTCGCCTGGCCGAGCTGGCCCTGCGCAACGGGGCGCCAGAGCGGGCCGAAGCCATCCTGCGGGAGGCGGAGCGCACGGTGGCCGCCTTCCATGGGGCCGGGCACCCGGAGATGGGCCGCACGCTCGATGGCCTGGCCAACCTGCTGTGGACCACGGGCCGGCTGGAGGACGCCGTGGACACCTACCGGCGCGCCCTCAACCTGCTGGAGTCGAGCCTCGGGAGCGACCACGCCGACACGGCGGCCGTGCTCAACAACCTCGGCTTCGTCTGCGATGCGCTCGGCCGGGAGGAGGAGGCACGGCGGCTGCTGGAGCGGGCCGTGGCGATCCGGCAGCGCAGCCTCGGCCCCGACGCCCTCGAAACCGCCTCCAGCCTCAACAACCTGGCGGCCCACCATGCCCAACGCGGGGAGCCGGGGCTGGCCCTGCCCCTCTACCAGCGGGTGCTGGAGATCATCGAGGCCCGCCTCGGCGCCGATGATCCCGCCTGCGCCACGGTGCGGGCCAACCTGGAGGACTGCATCTCGCCGCTGCGACGCGACAACCTGGGCCGCGGCGGCTGAACCTGACCGGCTCAGTTCCAGGCGGCCATGGCCGCGCGCACCCGCTGCAGCGAGGTTTCCGCCGGAGTTTCCCCGGCGGGCAGGGGGGCCGGCAGCAGGCAGCGGTCGCCCACCTCGATGGCATGGCGCTCACCGCTGCGCAGATCGATCCGCTCCACGGGGGTGTGGTTCACCCAGCGGTAGGCGAAGGGGCCCTGGAAGGAGAACTGATCCATTCCAGCCTGCGTGGAGCATCCACCAGCCTGCACCCCCGCCGCACCCTGCCGGGGCTGCACGCATCGTTTCTTGAGCGCCCCTTGGCAGCGCAGCCCGGAGCGAGTAGCCAGAAGGGGCGCCCCCCGCCGGCCGATGCAGAAGCCCGACGACGACGGCCCCGATGACAGGGCCAACGACTCCGCCGCCGCCCGGGAACCGGCCCCGGTGACCCCCCACGCCGCGCCCAGCATCGATGCGGAGGGCACCCTCAGCTACGTGGGCGACGACGGCCGCCGCTACGTGGTGGCGCCGCCGCCGGACTGACCGGCGCTGCTGCAGGCTGGAGAGATGAACGCACCCGCCGCCTGTCTGTTCGACCTGGATGGTCTGCTGCTCGACACCGAGCCCTGCCACGCCCAGGCCTGGCGCGATGCGGCCCTGCACTTCGGGCTGCGGCTCGCCCACAGCCAGCTGCTCAGCCTGCGGGGCCGGCGCCGGCTCGACTGCGTGGCCCAGGTGCAGCAGTGGCTGGAGGAGGCCGGCCAGGTGGCGCCCAGCGCGGCGGATCTGCTGGCGGTGCAGCAACCGATCGCCCGCCGCCTGCTGCCCGATGCCCCGGCGATGGTGGGGGCGCCGCAGCTGATCGAGCGCTGCGCGGCCCTACGCCTGCCGATGGCCCTGGTGACCAGCAGCAGCAGCGAGGCGGTGGCGTTCAAGGCCGCCGGCCACCCCTGGCTGGAGCGGATCGGCCTGCGGGTGCATGGCGATGATCCGGAGTTGCCGGCGGGCAAGCCGGCGCCGGACCCCTTCCTGCTGGCGGCCGAGCGGCTGGGGGTGCCCGCCGAGGCCTGCTGGGCCTTCGAGGATTCACCCGCCGGCGCCCGGGCCGCGGGCCAGGCCGGCTGCCGCGTGCACGTGCTGCTGCCCCCGGAGCTGAACCAGGCAGACCGCGAACGGCTCTACGAACCCCACTGGCGCTTCCTGCGCAGCCTGGAGGAGGTGCTGGCCGAGCTGCCGGCACCCTGAAGGGCAGCGCAGCGGAGACGGCTCAGCGGAGGCGACTCAGTAGAGGCGACTCAGCACAAACTCGGGCAGGCCCCGCAGGGCGCGGCGACACTCGGAGGGGGGCAGCCACTCCAGGGCCTCGTGGGCATCGCGGGCGAAGCCCTCAGCCAGGGCGCGGGAACGGGGGATCGCCTCGCAGCCGCGCACCAGCTCGAGGGCCTGCTCCAGATCGCCCTCCTGGCTGAACTCGCGCTCGATCAGGCTGGCCAGGGCCGGCCGCTCCTCGAGGGCGTAGAGGGCCGGGGCGGTGAGGTAGCCGGAGGCCAGGTCGCTGGCGGCGGGTTTGCCGAGCTGCTGGTCGCTGCCGGTGAAATCAAGGATGTCGTCCACCACCTGGAAGGCCAGGCCGAGCTGGCGGCCGAAGCGGTAGAGGTCGTCGAGGCGGGCCTCCGGCAGCCGCGAGAGCACGCCAGCGGCCCGGGCGCTGTTGGCCACCAGGGAGGCCGTCTTGCAGTAGCTCTTCTCGAGGTAGGTCTCGAAGCTCTGGCCGGTGTCGTAGCGGAACAGGCTCTGGCGCACCTCGCCATCGGCCAGGTCCATGATCACGCGGGAGAGCAGCTTCACCACCTCGAGGTCGTCGAGGTTGGCGAGGTGCCAGCTGGCCTGGGCGAAGAGGAAATCGCCGGCAAGCACGGCCAGGCGGTTGTTGAAGCGGCTGTGCACCGTGTCCACGCCGCGGCGGGTGGCGGCCTCGTCCACCACGTCGTCGTGAACGAGCGAGGCGGTGTGGATCATCTCGGTGATCTCCGCCAGGCGCCGGTGCTGGGAGCTCAGGCCGCCATCGGGGGCGATGGCGCGCGAGAGCAGCAGCACGATCCCGGGCCGCAGGCGCTTGCCGCCGGCGGCGAAGAGGTGCTCTGCGGCGGCCTGCAGGATCGGGTGGCCGGCGCCGATCAGGCTGCGCAGATCGGCCAGGAGGGCATCGAGATCGGCCTCCACCGGCTGAAGAAGCTCTGCAACCGTGGCCACGATTCCTCCGCGTCGGCCTGATCCTAGAAGGCGCACTCAGAAGGCGCGGGCCGGCGACTGCAGGCTCACGGTGCGCACCTCGGGCCGCCAGCCGAGCCAGGCTGTGGCCGCCTCGGCGAAGGCCTCCGCCGGGCCGGTGACGCAGAAGCGGGCCCGGGCCTCCGCCGGGCCATCGCCGCCCGGGGCCTCGGCGGACGGCTGGGGCTCCTCGCCGAGGCTGGCCAGCAGCGGGCCGAGCCGCTGGGCCGTGGCCAGGGCCGGGTTCACCAGCTGCACATCGGGCGGCAGCAGATCCGCCAGCAGCGGCCGCAGCAGCGGGTAGTGGGTGCAGCCCAGCACCAGGGTGTCGATGCGGGCCTCGAGCAGGGGCTCCAGGTAGCCGCGGGCCGCCTCGCGCAGCTCCGGCGCATCGAGCCGGCCCGCCTCGATGAAGGGCACGAAGGCGGGGCATCCCACGGTGGTGACCGCCGCCGATGGCCGGCAGGCCTGGATGGCGCGGCGGTAGGCGCCGCTGGCGGCGGTGGCCGGGGTGCAGAGCACCCCCACCCGGTCGCTGGTGAGCTCGGCGGCCACGCTGTCGATCAGGCCCACCACGGGCACGCCCGCCTCCGCCACCGCCACATCCAGGGCCAGGGCGTTGGAGGTGTTGCAGGCCATCACCAGCACCCCCACCCCCTGCAGCCGCAGCCACTGCACCACTTCGGAGGCGATGGCGCGGATCTCCTCGGTGGAGCGCTGGCCGTAGGGCACCCGGGCCGTGTCGCCCAGGTAGAGGCAGGGGGAGTGGGGGTGGAGGGCCTGCACCTGGCGCAGCACCGTGAGGCCACCCAGGCCGCTGTCGAACAGGCCGATGAGAAGGCTCACGGGATCACTGCAGGTAGGAGAGGATGCCGGCGGAGATCGCCTGGGCGAGGCGGCGGCGGAAGGCCGGATCGGCCAGCCGCGGCGCATCGATCTCGCCGGTCACGAAGCCCATCTCGACGAGGGCCGAGGGCATCACGGTGCGGCGGATCACGAAGAAGCGCCCCGGCCGGGCGCCGCGGTCGGGCGTGCCGGGCGACACGGCCATCAGCTGGTCCTGGATGGCGGCCGCCAGCTCGCGCGAGCGCCCCCCCTCGAAGAAGAAGGTCTCGATGCCGTTCACATCGGGCCGATCCATGCTCAGGGCGTTGGCGTGGACGCTCACAAACACATCGGCGCCGCTGCTGTTGGCCAGCGCCACCCTGGGCGGCAGGTCCACGTCCACCTCGGTGGTGCGGGTGAGCAGCACCTGCACGCCGCGGGCCTGGAGCAGCTGGGCGATCTGCAGCGACACATCGAGCACCACGTCGGTCTCGCGCAGGCCGCCGATGCCCACGGCACCGGGATCGGGGCCGCCGTGGCCCGGATCGATCACCACCCGCCAGCGCCCGCGGGGCACCACCGGCAGCCCCTCGGTGGACACCGGCCGTCGCGACGGCCGGAAGGCCGGGGTCTGGGCCACCGTGGCCCGCTCCACATCGCCCTCGCCGAGGCTGGGCAGGCTGCGGGGCGGCAGGCCGGGCAGCTCCATGCGCCAGCGGTCGGGAGCCACCCCCACCAGGCGCAGGCTGCGGGGGCTCAGCCGGGTACCGGGCTGGAACTCGAGCACGAGCCGGGTGGTGCGGCCATCGGGCCGGCCGATGCGCACCTCCCGCAGGGCGCCGCCGGCCGGCAGGGTGCGGGGCCGCAGCGGGGCGCCGGGCAGATCCACCCACACCCGCGGCCCGCGGCCCCGGGTGCCCTCCTCGAAGAAGGCCTGGGGCATCACGTTGGGGGAGGTGCGCAGCTCCAGGCCCTGCTCGCGGCTGATCCGCCAGGCCGAGAGGGCACTGGCGGCCTGGGCGGGCAGGGCCGCCAGCCCGAGCAGGGCGGCGGCCAGCAGGGCGCGGAAACGGACCGGACGGCGCGACATCGGCCCGATCAGAAGAGGGCCGGCCGCCGGTGCTGCAGGCTCGGCATCTGGGTGCGCACGCGCCGGCCGTGGCCCGTGTCCACCGGGGCCATGGCCAGGCCCGGCGCCTGGCCCGCATCGGCCAGCACGGTGCCCCAGGGATCGATCACCAGGGCGTGGCCGTGGGTCTGGCGGCGGCCATGGTGCTGGCCGGTCTGGGCCGGGGCCAGCACGTAGGCGGTGTTCTCGATCGCCCGGGCCTGCAGCAGCACCTGCCAGTGGTCCTTGCCGGTGTAGGCGGTGAAGGCCGCAGGCACCATCAGCAGCTCGGCGCCGGCGGCCGCCAGGTGGCGGTAGAGCTCGGGAAAGCGCACGTCGTAACAGATGGAGAGGCCGATGCGGCACAGGCCCGGCACGTCCACCACCGGGGGCGGCTGCTGGCCGGGCTGCACCGTGGCCGACTCCCGGTAGGTGGCGCCGTCGGGGATGTCCACGTCGAAGAGGTGGATCTTGTCGTAGCGGGCCAGCAGCTGGCCCTCGGTGCCCACCAGCTCGGCGCGGTTGTAGGTGAGGTTCTCACCGGCCGGCACCGGGAAGCCGCCGCCCAGGAGCGTCACCTGGTAGCGGCGCGCCATGGTGACGAGGAAATTGCTGCAGCGCTCCGCCAGGGCCGGGGCCAGGGCCAGGCGCTGCTGGTCGTCGCCCATGAAAGCGAAGTTCTCCGGCAGGCCCACCAGCTCGGCGCCGCGCCGGGCCGCCAGATCGATCAGCTCCTCGGCGGCGGCGAGGTTCGCATCGGGATCGGCCGTGCTGGTGAGTTGCAGCGCCGCCGCCAGAAAACTGCTCACGTGCCACCGCTCCAGACGGCGCGAACTGTAGGGGACATGCCCCGGAGCGGCAGCCCCCCGCAGCAGCGTGGGGCCCGGCTCAGCCGAGCCGCAGCACCCCCGGCTCGGCCTGGGTGGGCACCACGGTGAGGCTGTCCACGGCGGCGCAGCACTGGAAGTCGGCGTCGTGGTTGCCCAGGCCGATCAGCCGCTGGCCGTGGCTGGCGGCCCGCAGGCAGGTTTCGCTGTCGTGGCGCCACTGCTGCCAGAGGGCCAGGGCCGCCAGCATCTCGTCGTTGCCGCAGGTCACACCGCGGTGCGGCGCCACCGCCAGCTCGATCGCCGCCGAGGCCACGGCGCCGGCCGCCAGGCTGTCTTCGAGGGAGTAATCGCCCTCCCAGCCGCTGCCCACGATCC
>VFQS010000867.1_pt1 | contig 30271 bp, 29 predicted proteins | sample 3512361 | NCBI WGS metagenome assembly VFQS01 (sample SAMN10412375, study PRJNA504923) | tailings metagenome | isolation source: Relicate 1 Philex TSF3 active mining | place: Philippines
CCCTGGCCCGCGCAAAAGCAATCGAGACCTTGGCCTGGATGAACAACACGGTTCACCCAACCTTTACCCATGTTTTCATGCCCCAAAAATTTTCCGACGCCCCCGATGTGCAAGCTCAATTGAAAACTTTCAACACTCAGACCTACAAAAACTTGATGGGTGAATTGCAAGACATCGTTGTGCAACATTCACACGCAACAGGCTGGCTGTCTGGCGCGCAAATTGGCCCACTCGACGCGTATGCCTTGACGTTGACGCGTTGGGGCTCAATTGCCGGCATTGATCCCACCACGTACACCGCCCTGTGGTCACATGTTCAAAAAGTGGCCGCCCATCCGGCAATTTCCGTGGTCATTGAACGCGAGCGTTTGCAATTGAACCTGTTCAAGGCAGCCTGATTCAGAGGCTGGTTTTGAATTTGTTGCTAGCGCGTGCAAAGCGAATGGTGAAGCAAGCGCCTGATGGCGTTTGACCTGGGTGTGCCACATCAACCGACACGGTGGCACCGTGACGCTGCGCAATCTCACGCACGATGGGCAAGCCCAAACCTGAACCATCGACGTTGCTGCCCAATGCCCGATAAAAAGGCTCAAAAATACGCTCACGCTCTGCCGGCGCAATGCCTGGGCCGTTGTCCTCTACTTGAACCGCCACAGCTTGGCTGTAAGGGTCGACCAGCAACCGTACCGTGATCACCCCCATGCGCTCTTGCGTGCTGGGCGTGTAGTGAATGGCGTTGTCGACCAAGTTGCGAATCATCTCTTTCAACAAAGTAGGGTTGCCTTGGATTTTTAAATAACGGCGTTTGGTGTCGGTATCGACACCGTCATAGCCCAAGTCCAAACCCTTGTCCATGGCATGCGGCAAAGAGTCATTCAAGACCTCGCTGATCAAGGCCTCCATGTCGCATGCTTGCATGTCGATGGCACCACCACCTTCGGCGCGGGCCAATGAAAGCAATTGATTGACGGTATGGGTAGCTTGCACACTGGCGCGTCCAATTTGTTTTAAGGAGTGCTTCAATTCATCTTCGCTGGCATCTTTGCGCTGTGCCAAATCGGCTTGCATGCGCAAGCCCGCCAAGGGTGTTTTCAATTGATGCGCCGCATCAGCTAAGAATCTTTTTTGTGTGGCAATGGAGTCCTTCAAACGCCGCAACAGATCGTTCACCGAGGACACCAAGGGTGCAACCTCCATGGGCACTGCCTTTTCGTCTAAGGGGCTGAGGTCATCCGATTTTCTGGCGCGAATTCGCTCTTCCAGTTCTGACAATGGTTTGATGCCGCGCACCAATGCAAGCCACACCAACAAGACCGCCAAAGGCAAAATTGCAAATTGCGGCAGCATCACCCCTTTGATAATTTCGGTTGCCAGCACCGATCTTTTTTCACGCGTTTCGGCCACTTGGACCAATACGGGGCCGATGCCAACAGGTGAATTCTCGGACGACAATTGAACCCATGTGTAGGCGACGCGCACTTCTAAGCTGCGCATTTCGTCGTCCCGAATTTTGACGTCGTAACTGCTCGATTTTTCTTCTTCCAAGGGCTGCGGTAAATCTCGGTCGCCACCCAGCAATTCACCCTTCGGGCCGATCACTTGGTAGTAAACCAAGTCGGCGTCATCGGCCCGCAAAAGCTCACTGGCAGGTTGCGGTAAATTGAACTGGATGCGTTGCTGATCTGGACTGAACTTGACCAATTGCGCCAAGGCTTGAACGTTGTAAATCAGTGCGCGGTCAAAGGGTTTGTTGGCAAGGCCTTGCGCCACCAACCACGTGAGCGCCAAACTGACTGGCCACAACAACAGCAATGGCGTGAGCATCCAGTCCAAAATTTCACCAAACAACGAGCGTTGCTCGCGGCGAAAGAATGACAACTGCCAATTTTTAGGATTCATGCAGCGAAGACTTCAGCTGGCATTGACCCAACATCACCCGGGGATTTTCTCAAGGCAATAACCCAAGCCTCGCACCGTTGCAATGCGGATGGGGCCTTTTTCAATTTTCTTGCGCAGGCGGTGGATGTACACCTCAATGGCATTGTTGCTAACCTCTTCGCCCCACTCGCACAAACGCTCGACGAGTTGGTCTTTGCTGACCAAGCGGCCTGCGCGTTGCAATAAAACTTCCAACAATCCCAATTCGCGTGCAGACAATTCCACCATCTTGCCGTCGATGGTGGCCACACGGCCTGATTGGTCGTATATCAAAGGGCCGTGTTTGATCTGCGATGTGGCACCGCCCATGCCGCGCCTTGTCAATGCGCGAACGCGTGCTTCGAGCTCTTGCAGACTGAATGGCTTGGCCATGTAGTCGTCTGCGCCATAGTCCAAACCTTTGACGCGTTCTTCGACGCCATCTGCCGCAGTCAAGATGAGTACCGGCAAGGTTGAGCCGCGCGCTCGAAGTTTTTTGAGTACTTCGAGGCCGTGCAATTTGGGCAGCCCCAAATCGAGGATCAGCAAATCAAACTCATTGTTGGTCATGAGTGCGGCATCGGCCTCGGTGCCGCTGGCCACATGATCAACGGCAGCACCTGCACTGCGCAAACTGCGCAACAAACCATCTGCCAACACCTGATCGTCTTCGGCTATCAAAATGCGCATGCTTGTCTCCCGCTTCATTGCCGACTTACGGCTGTTTCTTTTTGCCACAGAGGCGTGTGCTGTAAATTTTAGGCGACTCTGAGCCTATCGCGGTGAAAGTTTCTGATCGGATGGTCATCCCTTGTGCACTACATGCAATAGGCTTCCAAGCCCAAAGCAACCACTGTGGCAATTTCATCGCCGACCGATGCCTTGAATTCTGCTTCGGCTTGTGCCACTGCGTTCTGGAATGCGGCAAGCCACGCCAAGCCGTCTTCCGTAAACACCACTTGGCGTACCCGAGCATCGCGCGAGTCGTTTTCACGCTTGATCAAACCCCATGCCTCGCACTGATCGACCAAATTTCCCATGGCTTGCTTGCTCATGCCGGCGGCTTGGGCCAGATCTGTGAGCCTGGAACCCTGTAGCGACAAATGCCGAGTGATGTGGATGTGCGCTGCACTGATTTGATTGCGTGCGGCCAAATTGGAAAGGGCCAGCGGCACCTGATCGTTGTTGGCCATGAGGTTTAAAACCCGCGCATCAAACTGGCGCATGGCATGTCCCAACAAGCGGCCCAGATGTGTTTCTCGCCAACGATCGTCTTTGACCGATTGCACGCGCGTATTGGTCTCGCTCCGAAGGTTCAAACTGTCATTGACTGGCATTTGCAAATAGTAAAGCAAACTGACTAAAAAATCTATTGAATCGTTGAGACAATGCCGTTACAGTACTGTTCAAGCATCCAGTCTTTCATCAACTTTCTAGGTGCGCCATTTTTAACCCGTTGATTTTCAAGGAGATTTTCATGAGCGACCAAAATAGCGACAAAACCAAAGCCCTGCAAGCAGCACTGGCCCAAATCGAAAAACAATTCGGCAAAGGCACCATCATGCGTCTGGGCGAGGGTGAAGTCATCGAAGACATTCAAGTCGTCTCCACAGGCTCCTTGGGTCTCGACATTGCGCTGGGCGTAGGCGGCTTGCCCCGCGGCCGCGTGGTAGAAATATACGGCCCTGAGTCCTCTGGCAAAACCACCCTCACCTTGCAAGTGATTGCCGAAATGCAAAAAATTGGCGGTCAATGCGCCTTTGTCGACGCCGAACACGCCTTAGACATTCAGTACGCTCAAAAACTGGGCGTTAACCTGCAAGACCTGCTGATCAGCCAGCCCGATACCGGCGAGCAAGCCCTTGAAATTGTCGACAGCCTGGTTCGCTCGGGCGCCGTCGACTTGGTCGTCGTCGACTCCGTCGCCGCGCTCACCCCCAAAGCCGAGCTCGAAGGCGACATGGGCGACTCTCTGCCCGGCCTCCAAGCCCGCCTCATGAGCCAAGCCTTGCGCAAGCTCACCGCCACCATCAAGAAAACCAACTGCATGGTCATCTTCATCAACCAAATTCGCATGAAGATTGGCGTCATGTTCGGCTCACCCGAAACCACCACGGGTGGCAATGCGCTTAAGTTCTACGCTTCTGTGCGCTTAGACATCCGCCGTACCGGCACCATCAAACGTGGCGACGATGCCATCGGCAACGAAACCAAAGTCAAGGTGGTCAAAAACAAAGTCTCACCACCCTTCAAAACTGCCGAGTTCGACATTCTGTTTGGCGAAGGCATCAGCCGCCAAGGCGAAATCATCGACATGGGCGTCGAAGCCAAAATCATCGACAAGTCTGGCGCTTGGTATGCCTACCAAGGCGAAAAAATCGGCCAAGGTCGCGACAACGCCCGCGAGTTCTTGCGCGAAAACCCCGAATTGGCTGCCGAAATCGAAAACAAAGTGCGTGAGTCTTTGGGCATCCCACTGTTGGCAGAGGCCGTCGCAGCGGCCTAACGCCATGCCTTTCTCCAGTTGCGTTCCTTGATCAATGGCTCAGTCCGGGTTTAAGTTGTCCCTCAAAGGACGTGCGCTGCGGCTTTTGTCGCAGCGCGAACACTCTCGGGCTGAGCTGGTTCGCAAACTGTCCCCCCACGAGGAAGTGCCAGGCGAGTTGGCACAAGCCCTTGACGAACTCCAAGCCAAAGGCTTCATCGACGAAACCCGCGTCTTGGAGTCCGTTCTCAATCACCGCGCACCCAAACTGGGCAATGGGCGCATCAAACAAGAGCTTCAAGCCAAGGGCCTCGCGCCCGGCGTTATATCTCAAGCCCTGCTGGACCTCAAAGACTCTGAATTTGAACGCGCCCAAGGGGTTTGGCAAAAGAAGTTTGGCGCGCCAGCCGCAGATGCCACCGAACGCGCCAAGCATTACCGCTTTTTACTCACCCGTGGTTTTTCATCCGAAGTCGTCCGCAAAGTGGTGAAGTTGTCTGGCGCCCCAGACGATGACTTCGAGCAATAACATTCGAACGCCCTAGATCACCCGCATACCCGCCCCCTCTCATTGAAGCCAGAGTATCTGGGTGGGCGTGATGTCAGCGATTTGGCGAGCGCAGCGAGTATGAGTCGACAGCGCGTCCGCCCAGGTACTTTGGCTTCAATGACGGCGCGCAAAATATCTTGAGTCGCTGCACTTTGAGTCAAGCGCTGGGTGGGGCGAAATGTCGACTCATACTCGCTTCGCTCGCCAAATCGCTGACATTCCACCCCACCCAGCACTCGCCCCAAAGCGCGAATGCCTTCAGGGGAAGTTTCGTTAAGTCAAACCCAGCATCAGCTTTAGGTTTTGGACGGCGGCACCGCTGGCGCCTTTGCCCAAGTTGTCCAGGCGTGCAATCACCACGGCTTGGCGGTGGGCTTCGTTGCCGAACACGCGAATTTCCAGTTTGTTGGAGTCGTTGTTGCCTGTGGCCCCCAACTTGCCGCTTTCTTCTGCCGGTACCACGCTGACCCAACCACCTTCGTTTTGGCTGCTTGCGTAATGCGCGCGCAAAGCTTCATACAGATCGGACACTTTCGGCTTGCCAGGCAAATCGTCCAAAAACAGCGGCAGCTCCACCAACATGCCTTGCCGGAAATTGCCAACAGCAGGTAAAAAAATAGGGCGGCGTGTCAAACGGGTGTACTTCATGATTTCGGGCACATGCTTGTGTTGCAGCCCCAAAGCGTAGGCTTCGTGCAAAGGTGCGCGGCCCACTTCATAGTCTTCAATCATGGTGCGACCGCCACCGGAGTAACCACTTACTGAAGGCAAAGTTACCGGAAAATCTGGGGGCAAGATGCCAGCACTGATCAAGGGGGCCAGGATGGCAATGGCACCCGAGGCATAGCAACCTGGGTTGCTGACGCGTTGTGCGTTCACCACCGCTTCGCGTTGACCGGCGCGCATTTCAGGGAAACCGAACACCCATTGGTCGTTCACACGGTGGGCTGTAGAGGCGTCAATGATTCGGGGTTTGTGGCCAGACAATGCATCCATCATGGCCACGGATTCTTTGGCGGCATCATCGTGGAGGCACAAAATGACCAGGTCCACCTGGGCCATCAACTCGCGCTTGGCCTCGGGGTCCTTGCGCTTTTCTGGAGCAATGCTGAGCAATTCGACCTCCGGCATGGACAGCAAACGCTCGCGAATCAACAGGCCTGTGGTACCAGCTTCGCCGTCGATGAATATTTTTTTGGCCATTCAGGGCTCTCCCAAGAAATTTTTTAACCGCGTCATGTCAATGTAAGTGACTCCACTCAAGATTGGTGCGTTGCAACATGATACAGTCGCCGGCTGCAGTGTCCAGTGCTTGTTTAGGGCAATTCACCCTGACTGGCTGGTGAGAATAACCACCCTCTGAGAGAAACCTCATGAAGATCCACGAGTACCAAGGCAAGGAAATCTTGCGTCAATTTGGTGTGCCAGTGCCCCGCGGCATTCCGGCCTTTACAGTGCAAGAAGCGGTGGAAGCCGCTCAAAAATTGGGCGGCCCAGTCTGGGTGGTCAAAGCACAAATCCACGCGGGGGGTCGCGGCAAAGGCGGCGGCGTCAAGCTGGCCCGCTCCATCGACGAGGTCAAACAACTCGCCGGTGAAATTTTGGGCATGCAGTTGGTCACACACCAAACCGGCCCAGAAGGTCAAAAAGTTCGTCGCCTCCTCATTGAAGACGGCGCTGACATCAAAAAAGAATATTACATCTCCGCTGTCACAGACCGCGCCTCACAACGTGTGGCCATGATCGTGTCCAGCGAAGGCGGTATGGACATTGAAGGTGTGGCCCACGACACGCCCGAGAAAATCATCACTGAAATCGTTGACCCCGCTTTGGGCCTCACCGATGCACAAGCCAAGAAATTGTCTGACGCCATTGGCGTGCCTGCTGGCTCCACAGCCCAAGCCGCGGACGTGCTGCAGAAGGTTTACAAGTGCTACATGGAAACCGACGCGTCTTTGGTCGAGATCAATCCTTTGATCTTGGAAGGCAACGGCGGCATCCGCGCTTTGGACGCCAAGTTCAACTTTGATTCCAACGCTTTGTTCCGTCACCCTGAAATTGTGGCTTACCGCGATTTGGACGAAGAAGATCCCGCAGAAATCGAAGCTTCTAAATTCGACTTGGCCTACATCAGCTTGGATGGCAACATTGGTTGCTTGGTCAACGGTGCGGGCTTGGCCATGGCCACCATGGACACCATCAAGTTGTTTGGCGCCGAACCCGCCAACTTCTTGGACGTGGGCGGCGGCGCCACCCCCGAGAAAGTCACTGAAGCTTTCAAGATCATGTTGAAGAACCCCAAAGTGAAAGCCATTTTGGTCAACATCTTCGGCGGCATCATGAAGTGCGACACCATCGCCACGGGCGTGATCACCGCTTGCAAGGCCACTAACTTGAACGTGCCTTTGGTCGTTCGCATGAAGGGCACCAACGAAGATCTGGGCAAGAAGATGCTCAAAGAAAGCGGTTTGCCCATCATTTCCGTGGACACCATGGCAGAAGCAGCACAAGCTGCCGTTAAAGCGGTGAAAGGTTAATTACATGTCTATCTTTATCAACAAAGACACCAAAGTCATTACCCAAGGTATCACCGGCAAGACCGGTCAGTTCCACACTGAAAAATGCCAAGAGTACGCCAACGGTAAAAACTGCTTCGTTGCAGGTGTGAACCCCAAAAAAGCGGGCGAGTCCATCTTCAACATCCCCATTTACGCCTCTGTCAAAGAAGCGGCATCCGACACAGGCGCTACTGTGTCTGTGATCTACGTGCCCCCAGCAGGCGCCGCCGCAGCCATTTGGGAAGCCGTTGAAGCCGACCTCGACTTGGCCATCTGCATTACCGAAGGCATTCCTGTCCGTGACATGCTCGAAGTGCGCAATCGCATGCGCGCCAAAGAAGCGGCTGGCGGCAAGAAAACTTTGCTGCTCGGCCCCAACTGCCCAGGTTTGATCACCCCCGATGAAATCAAGATCGGCATCATGCCCGGTCACATTCACCGCAAGGGTCGCATTGGCGTGGTGTCACGTTCAGGCACATTGACTTATGAAGCAGTGGCGCAATTGACTGAAATCGGTCTGGGCCAGTCTTCTGCGGTCGGTATTGGTGGTGACCCCATCAACGGCTTGAAGCACATCGACGTGATGCGCGCTTTCAACGACGATCCCGACACCGATGCCGTGATCATGATCGGTGAAATTGGCGGTCCCGACGAAGCCGAAGCCGCTCGTTGGTGCAAAGACAACATGAAAAAACCAATCGTGGGCTTTATTGCTGGTGTGACTGCACCCGCAGGCAAGCGCATGGGCCACGCCGGTGCCTTGATCTCTGGCGGCGCCGACACAGCCGATGCCAAATTGGCCATCATGGAAGAGTGCGGTTTCAAAATTACCCGCAACCCATCCGAAATGGGCCGTTTGCTAAAGGCCATGCTGTAATTGCCATAAGCAGTTTTACGCATCACACGGCCCAGTCGGGCCGTTAAAATTCAAGTCCCGACAAAAGAATTGGCCCCTAGGGGCCTTTTCTTATTCCTACTAAAAATGCAAAGGGACTCACATGGAAATGTTTCAAAACGCCGATTTCTGGATCGGCTTGATGAAGATCATCTGGATCAACATCATCTTATCGGGCGACAACGCCGTGGTCATTGCCTTGGCGGCACGTTCGCTACCTGAGCACCAACAACGTCAAGCTATTTTGTTTGGCTCTGGTGCGGCCGTGGTGCTCCGCATCGCCTTGACTGTGGTGGCCGCTGCGCTGCTTGAGCTGTCTTACTTGCAAATCATTGGCGGCATCTTGCTCTTGTACATTGGGGCCCAACTCCTCAGTGAAGATGGCGACGAAGATGAAGGTGAGGTTGAAAAAGCCAGTTTGATGGTGGCCATTCGCACCATCTTGATTGCCGACGTGGTCATGAGTTTGGACAATGTGATTGCGGTGGCTGCTGCGGCCAAAGGCAACACCACACTCCTCATCTTGGGCTTGGCCATCAGTATTCCCATGGTGATTTTTGGCAGTGCCATCATGATCAAACTCATGACTCGCTTTCCCATCATCGTCACCTTTGGTGCTTGTTTGATTGGCTGGGTAGGGGGCGAAACCATTGCCAGCGATGTGGCGCTTCGTGAATTTTCTGCAGAGAATCCTTGGCTGCACTATGCCGCGGCAACTGCAGGCGCATTGTCTGTTTTGGCCATTGGCAAGTACTTCCAGGCCAAACACGCGCACCAAGAAACGCCCGACGCTAACGCTTGATTCAAAGCAAGCTTTTGTCGCCAAGCCGACCCACTGTGGTCGGCTTTTTTACGGCCTAATGCCTGCGGCAAGATTAAAATTATTGTTTACCAAGGACCTCATATGACAGCGCCTCGCTCCAACTACTTTCGCGGATTTACCTTGATCGAACTGATGGTGGTCATTGCCATCATTGGTGTCCTAGGCTCCTTGGCATTGCCAGCGTACCAAGACTATGCCGTGCGTGCCAAAGTTTCCGAAATGCTGTTGGCCGCCACACAATGCAAAACTGCTGTGTCAGAAGTGGTCAGCACCGCTTCGCAAGCAGATGTGAGCACCGCCCTGCCTGCTGCATGCCAAACCCAAACTTCACAATACGTTTCCAGCCTGTCTGTCAGTGCCAATGGCGTGATCACGGTGGTTGGCAACGCCAGCACTTTGCGCGGCAACACCAGCGACACCAGCAACGCACTGTCACTGACCCCCGTTCAATCAGGTACCACAGCCTTGGTCGGCACCACCGATGGTGGCAAGCCAATCAGCGCATGGACATGTGGGCCTGCCGCTACCAACCCGCTGGCTGCCAAATACTTGCCAAGTTCATGCAAAGGCGCTTAAGCCTTGGGGCAAGTCCTTTAAGAGGCCACCCAATGCCCCGTCTTGCCGCCTTGCTTCTCTAACAACTTCACATCGGTGATGGTCATGCCGCGGTCCGCTGCTTTGCACATGTCGTAGATGGTGAGGAGGGCCACTTGCACGGCGGTCAGGGCTTCCATTTCTACACCGGTCTGGCCCACCGTCTCGGCGGTTGCACGGCAAACAATGGTTGGCTCAGCAACTGATGTTGGTATTTCAAATTCCACGGCCACGCGAGTCAAGGCCAAAGGATGGCAAAGTGGAATCAAATCAGACGTACGTTTGGCCCCTTGAATGCCTGCAATTCTGGCAATGCCCAGCACATCGCCTTTTTTAGCGGTGCCCGACTGCACCAAAGCAAGTGTGGCCGGTAACATTTGGATGGCGCCTGTGGCCACCGCGACGCGGTGCGTCGAGGCCTTGGCACCAACGTCCACCATGTGCGCTTGACCTTGCGCATCAAAGTGAGTCAAGGGCGACGAGTTGTTGGATGAGGATTGGGACATGACTTAATTAAAAAAACTGGTGAAAACCATTTACAAACGGTTGACTTAGATCGAGCATGATACGGTGTTCAGATTCACCTGCGTAGTTGGTGACCCTAATTGAAGCTTGCGACGCCCAAATCTAAACCACTGATGGTCCTCTTGGCCATGTCCATGCTGCTGACGCCGGTCTGGTCACAGCTGCCTGGCAGTGCGCCCAACTTACCGGCCTTGGGCGACGGCTCTGACATCACACTTTCTGCAGAGCGTAAATTGGGCGACCGCATTGCACGCGAACTTTACCGTGACCCCGACTATCTAGAAGACCCCGTTCTAGACGAGTATCTGCAAAATATTTGGCAACCGCTCGTCAAAGGCGCACTGGCGCGAGGCGAAATGTCGGCAGAGTTACAAGAGCGCTTTGCTTGGAAAATTTTGATTGGCCGCGACAGATCGGTCAACGCCTTCGCCTTGCCAGGCGGTTATTTGGGCATTCACCTAGGCTTGATCAGTGTGGTGACCACGCGAGATGAACTGGCCTCCGTCATGGCCCACGAACTTAGTCACGTCACGCAACGGCATATCGCTCGTTCCATGGGTGATCAGGCGCGCACGACCCCATGGCTGATAGGCGCCATGATTTTGGGCATGTTGGCGGCCAGTAAAAGTGCGCAAGGCGCACAAGCCATGATTGTGGGTGGCCAGGCCATGGCTGCACAATCGCAACTGAATTTTTCACGCGACATGGAGCGCGAAGCAGACCGCATTGGGTACAGCGTGATGTCTGAAGCGGGTTTTGACACGCAAGGTTTTGTCACGATGTTTGGCAAATTGCAACAAGCTGCAGGCTTGAATGACAACGGTGCGTTTCCCTATTTGCGAAGTCATCCCCTCAGCACCGAACGCATGGCCGATATGCAGGCACGGCAACAACTTCAAACACCACGTACAGCGAATGCAGCGCAAGACCTTGTTCAAGCCATGATGTCGGCCAGAGCACGTGTTTTTGCACAGCCCGGCGTCGATGCATTGCGTGCATGGTCACAAGAAGCCGCCGATGCCAGTGTTGCAACACAAACGCCAACCAAACAAGTGGGTATTTTGTACGGCGCGTGCTTGTCTTGGATGCAATTGCGCGGCATGGCCCAAGCACGCGCTTTGTTGCCTCGGCTTCAGCTTGCCGTGGCAAAACATGCGCCGGCACAACGCCTGGTGACCCTGCTAGAAGCTGAGTTGGCTTTTAAAGAGGATGACATGCGGGGCGTCCTGAAATCTTTGTCTCATCCTTCAGGCTCAAATCAAGCGCAATTACAAAGACCGGAGCTGATTCTGACGGCACAAGCGAGTGCCCGTTTACAAGCTGCAGCACCCAACGCCGAGACACTTCAAGTCTTGTCACGAAGCATTTCTATGCTGCAGGCTTGGGTGCTTCAAAACCCACACGATGCACAAGCGTGGCAAGTTTTGGCAACAGCCTTGTCGGCACAAGGCCGGCCATTGGCATCCTTAAGGGCCGAAGGGGAGGCACAACTTGCGCGCATGGACTTTGGTGCAGCTGTTGACCGATTGCGGGCTGCACAAGACGCCTCTCGCAAACTAAGCCCAGCCATGGGGGATCACATTGAAGCATCGATTGTGGATGCGCGCTTGAGATTTGCGCAAGGCTTGCTGCGTGAGCAAATGATGGAGCGTCAGGAAAGATAAAAAGTGCTCTTTGGCTTGAGCTTGAGCCTCATCCAGCGCCAGGGCTAATGTGTCATGGGACAAACCCACACCGCATTGACGAATTGACAAGTTACTTTGCCAATGGGGGTATCTTGGGGATGGCCACTGAAATGCCAACCTGAGTCTGCAGCAAAATTAGATTCATGAACAGAACCAGCGTTAAGGCCTGCACCATCATTTGGGTCTGTCAATGTCAAGGCATAACGGTCTCTGTAAATTTCGGGCGCATTGCCAATTCGGCTTGGCATGTAATAGTCCACATCAAATTGAATGTGATGGGCGCTTATTTTCCAATGGTGAATTTGTTTAACGGCCAGTCCTGCGTGACGGTCAACGCCCGAAGCGAACAACGCATTTCTCAATGGAATAGTTTGGGCGGGCGTGTTTTGTCGCCAAGACGGACGCGCTTGAAGTGATGCTGAATGCGCTTCATTGACGGTGGCGGCAATTCGCGCCATGGCCTGCGCAACGATTTGTGTCTGTTGCGGCGTGATGGCGCCGTGCAATTGCATGGCACGTTTTTCATGCAAAAAGGGCGGTGCAATTTCAAGCGGCACGCCATTGAACACCTCGATTGCACAAACACCCATTGGTGAACTGAGAGCGGCCATGATCACGTAATTAAAAAGGCCCAAAAGGGGCGCCGTCTTTGCCACTTTGGCCGTGGTGCTGCTGAATTGCAAAGACGGCGTCATGTCAGTAAGGGTTGAGGCACGCATTTTCTTGAGATGTAGCGTAAGCCTTGGCGCCACCCAGGCTTACGCCAAGGCCATAGGCCGTCGCAATGACAGTGCACAACAAACCATTTGCACCTTGGGATTCGCATGAGACCAAGATATCGCTGCGAAACAACCTGTCAGCTTCGGCTTTTTCAAAGTTACAAGTGTTGTATCGGTTGTCGTGCGCGGCGCAAGAGGACTGTAGGTTGACGCCAAACATGACGTCTGGCACAAAGCCATCTAGCAGGGCTGTGCCGCAACCAGACCCAAGCGGTTGGCCATCGTTTCGGACACCACCGCTTGTGCCTGAGTCAAAATTTAAAAAATCCCAAAAGCCTTGGCCCCAGACTTGTTGGGTTTCGGCGATGCTGCAAACTTGCATGGTGTGTTCCATTCAAAAGATATTAAAAATAATCAACGCTCAGGAAAGTGGGAGGCGGTGGAACACCGATCCATTCAATCGCTGGATTGAGCTGAAGTGTCTGTAAAAGTTGGAGCTCGGTGGATTCAAATTCACGAACAAAATAGTCTTTAAAGAGGCTGTCTGTTTCTGCTGACATGCCTAGGTTGAACAGGCTCCACAGACTCTCTTGCGTTAGTGCCAAGCCGACATCCAAAGACCGGTTTGCATGAAGGCTGTGCCCAAAGTCTATTTGCAGCGCGTTTGAATGATGAGTTGTTTTGTACATTAAATTTCCTGTTTTGAATACCAAAGCGGTACTCACAGGCTCATCTTATGACTCAAGACGGGCCGCACAACCTGCATTGCCTTGCAATTCAACTTTGGCACCGTGTGCATCTACAAACAGCTATGATCTCGATCCCTCTCCTAAGACCTTATGGCTGGCATTCACATCACAGACATCGAAGCGGCGATCAATTATTGGCGCCAAAAAAACCCATCTCCCGATGGCGTGGCGTTGCCGCGCGAGCTTCGTGCGTTGGCCGAGGTGTATGCCTTGATGGTGTATTACAAAGAGGAAGAAGCTGACGAGTACACCTTGCCTTTAGCCGCCGCCGAAGCTTGGCAAGCTTGGTATGCCAGCACCCCTGACACGCCGTGCATTGCCATTTGCTCAACATTCCAAGGCGACCCCGAATGCAAAGGCTGCGGCAGAAGCTTTGAAGAAGTTCAACTCTGGACAGAAATGAGCCCAGGCGAAAAACGCAGCGTCTGGCGCCGCATCACGGTCATCGGAACCTCATGGCGCTTCAATCGCTACGCTGAGCGAGCCGCAGAAGACCGGCAATTGGCACGTGAGGCTGCAGAGGCACAAGTACCATTGGGCTTTCAAAGCCCCGCCTGATCTGGGCAAACGCAAGACCCGTTTATTTCCAGCGCACCACTTCCAAATGCACACTGTCGTGGCTGTTGCTTAAGGTGAGCTCACCTTCTTGCACCGTGGCTTGAATTTGCATGCTGCGCTCGGCCAATTTGGCCAAGGCTTGGCTGGCCTCGGTCGGTACGCGCCACACTTGTAGCTTGTCCATGCGTGAGAGTTTGCTCTCAATGCCACGCCACCACACCTCTGCTGCATGGTTAAAGCAATACACCATGACCGCATCCGATTTTTGACAGGCTTTGTTCAAAGGCTTGTCTTCGGGTTGCCCGACTTCCACCCACAAACGCGTTTGGCCTGTGAAATCGCGCAGTGACAAATCAGGATCGTCAGGGTCAGACAAACCAGCACCGAAAGCCAACACGCCATCTCCATTCAAATCGCTTTGTAATTTGTAGGCATTGAGTGACAAAGCCAACAAGCGAATCATCATGCGCTCGTCGGTTTCGCTGGGATGCCGCGCTAAGGTGAGGGCGTGATCGGCATAGTAACTGTGGTCAATGTCCGCAATCGAAAGATTGACTTTGTAGATGGTGGATTTGAGGGCCATTCTGAGATGACTCGCTCAGACCCGTTTGGCCAGCTCAATGGCTTTGCCAATGTAGCTGCCAGGTGTCATGTCCAACAAGCGTTCTTTTTCGGCTTGGGGAATATCGAGCTCTCTGATCAAGCCATGCAAAGCTGCTGCCGTGACGGTTTTACCGCGAGTCACTTCTTTCAATTTTTCGTATGCACCTTGGACGCCATAACGTCGCATCACGGTTTGAATCGGTTCGGCCAAAACTTCCCAGGCGGCATCCAAATCTTGCGCCAATGCCTCTTCGTTCAATTCCAACTTTTTCAGACCGGTCATGAGGGACGAATACGCCAACGTGGAATAACCCAAGGCCACCCCCATGTTGCGCAAGACAGTGGAGTCGGTGAGGTCGCGCTGCCAACGGCTGATGGGCAACTTCTCTGACAAATGTTTAAGAACGGCATTTGCCAAACCCAAATTGCCCTCTGCATTTTCAAAGTCAATCGGGTTGACTTTGTGCGGCATGGTGGAAGAGCCAATCTCACCCGCTTTTAAGCGCTGTTTGAAATACCCTAGGCTGACATAGCCCCAAATGTCACGCGACAAGTCGATCAAGATGGTATTGGTGCGGGCCACAGCGTCAAACAATTCGGCCATGTAATCGTGCGGCTCAATTTGAATGCTGTAAGGTTGAAAAGACAAGCCCAAGCCCCAATGCTCGCTTGAGGCGCCTGCTTCGTGGGCTTCTGGCGTTTCCACAACAGACTTGGAAAAATTTTCCCAATCGAAGTGGGGCCATGCAGAAAGGTGTGCGTTGTAATTGCCTACTGCGCCATTCATCTTGGCTTTCAGGGGCACTGCTGCAATTTTTTCGCGCGTGTTGCGCAACCTGACAAGCACATTGGCAAGCTCTTTGCCAACCGTGGTAGGGCTGGCAGTTTGACCGTGCGTGCGGCTCAGCATCGGAATGGCGGCATACGCATGGGCCATGCTGCGCAATTGTTCAATGACTTCATCGATGGCTGGCAAGATCACTTGCTGGCGCGCACCTTTCAGTTGCAAGGCGTGGCTGGTGTTGTTGATATCTTCGCTGGTGCAAGCGAAGTGCACAAACTCCGCAGCCTGCTCAAGTTCGGGGCGGTCATTGAATTTGGACTTGATCCAATACTCGACCGCTTTGACATCGTGATTGGTGGTCTTCTCAATTTCCTTGATGGCCAGTGCGTCTTGCTCTGAAAACTGCGTCACCAAACCGGTGAGGTATCGACGCGCACCCAAAGAAAGCGGCTTGAACTCTTCAAAGCCCGCATCAGACAAAGCAATGAACCAAGCAATTTCGACTTGCACGCGGCGGTGCATGTACCCAAGCTCGCTCATGAGTGGACGCAGGGCGTTGAGTTTGTTGGCGTAACGGCCATCCAAAGGCGAAAGGGCTGAAATAGGAGAAGAAGTCATACGCTGATTGTAAGTTCTGACCCTGACAGTCGACTGAGCCCGTGATTCATCTAGAATGCAATTGACTTTGCCCTGTTTTGGCGATTTTTGACAAGAACAAACACATGAAATTGATCGGCTCCCCCACAAGCCCTTACGTCCGCAAGGTTTGCATCGTGATGGCTGAAAAGAAACTGGACTACCAAATGGTGGTCGAAGATGTTTGGTCGGCAAACACCACCATCCACGCCTCCAATCCTCTGGGCAAGGTGCCTTGCTTGGTTTTGGAAGGCGGGGAAGCGGTATTTGATTCACGCGTCATCGTGGAGTATTTGGACACCTTGTCACCCGTTGGCAAATTGATACCTGCTAACGGCCGTGAGCGCGCCGAGGTCAAAACTTGGGAAGCATTGGCCGATGGCTTGCTCGACGCCGCCTTGTTGGCCCGCATGGAAGCCGTTTGGCCGCATCGCCCCGCTGAACAGCGCAGCCAGCCGTGGATTGATCGACAACTGCACAAAATTGATCAAGCGCTTCGCGCCATGTCTCAAGGCTTGGCAGACAAGCCTTACTGCTCGGGCTCTCAATTGAGCCTGTCTGACATTGCGGTGGGGTGCGCGGTGGGTTATTTGGATTTCCGCTTTCCCAACATTCAATGGCGAGAGACTTACCCCAACCTCGACAAGCTCTACGCTAAGTTGATGCTGCGTTCCAGCTTCGTTGACAGCTTGCCTGCTTAATTCAGGCAAGGTGGATGGCGTGGCCAACCGTGTTTAACTGTTGGCCCTTTTTTTGAGCCACCGCATCAGCGCCCCCACCCACGGAAGCTTCTCGTAAAGCTCTTCTGAGGCGTCCCAATAATCGCGGTGCATACGGATGCGTTGTTGCGCATCTAACACCAAGTGGCTGGTGCCCAGAACCACTTGCTCGGTTTGAGTGTCAAAACGCTTGAAACGAAAACGAAACTCCCACATTAAAAACGCTTGCTCGCCGTCGACCACTTGACCCGTGATGACAAATCGGGGCTGCTCAAGTGACACGTACATGTGTTGAAAAATTTTCTCAATGGCAGGGATTCCCTGCACATCGTTGAATGGGTCTTTGAAGCGCGCTGAAGCGCTGTAAAAATCTTTCAGAGCCGACACATTCTGGGGCGTAAGCGTTTCGAAATAGTCTGCGATCTGTTGAAAGCGTTCTCGAGTACTCATGATCAAAGTCCTGTAAAACGGCGCACCAAGGCAAAATACATTCGGTAGGGCAAGAGTCGCATCAATTTAAGCCACAACGTGAAACGTTTGGGAAAGTGAATGTCAAACAAACCCTCTGACCAGCCCTGCAGCATGGCTTTGGCGGCATCTTCGGGGGTCATCAAGGCCGGCATTTGAAAATTGTTTTGTGCTGTGAGCGGCGTAGCCACAAAGCCTGGGTTGATCAGGCTCACGCCAATGCCTTTGTCTTGTAAATCCATGTACAAGGTTTCTGCCAAGTGTGTCATGGCCGCTTTGGTCGGCCCATATGCCAGGCCATTGGGCAAGCCGCGCCAACCGGCCACACTGCTCACCAAACTGACGTGACCAAAGCCTTGTTGTAAAAACATTGGCAAGCACGAATCAAGCACCCGCAACAAACCGTTGTAGTTGACGTCTTGATGGCGCAACATGTCTGCGAGGTCAAAATCAGTGGCGCGTTGCGCACGGTAATGACCGGCACAATAAAGCAGCATGTCCAAGGACCCCATGGCTGCAACCTGACGCGTGGCATAGCGAACTTGCAAGTTATCTGTGACATCCAGCGGCAGCAATGCAATGGGCCGGCCCTCTTTTTGGCATTGCTCTGCCCAAGCCGAAACCACGCCCACGTCGCGCGCCGAAACGATCACCTCCGCACCTGCCGCATGCAAGGCTTTAGCACACGCCAAGCCAATGCCACTGGAAGCACCGACCAGCCAAACACGGCGGCCTTGCCACTGCACCATGGGTTGATTCAGGGGTGCGCCCCAGCGCCGTTTCAAGGGCATCGAGAGATTGACCAAGGGCAATTCGCCAGGGCCTGCTTTGACAGTTTCAAGGCTCATGACGTTTGGCCCAACGCCGTGTTTGAGCGGCGTTTGAATGACAAAGTCACTTCCCCCAAAGTCACGCCCCATTTGCGCATGACAGCTTTGTTCAGCATGACTTGGTCGTCCATCAAGTACATCCAATCATCGAATTGCACCTGCCATACCGTACCATCGACCGGCAAAGCCAAGGTGTATTGCCAGCGAAAAGCGTTGCCTTTGACTTCACCCTCTGCCAAGCCAATGACGTCGTCAGCACGCCCTTCATAGCGGCCTTGAGGCAAAGCTTTCAAGCGCCAAATGCGGCGCTGCTGTGTGCCATCAGAATAAGTGAAGGCTTCATCTAAAACGCCTTCGTCGCCTTGCCAACGGCAGTCCATGACCACTTTGAAGCGCTTGACCACACGGCCCGATCGATCAGTGAAAACGCCCCAAGCGTCAACCATGCCATTGAAGTAAGTGCGTAAATCAAGTGCTGGTTTTTCGGCAGCATAGTCAAGCACTTGCGGGCCCGCACATGCTGACAAAGCGCCAACACTGCCTGTGATGGCAGCCAGCCCTGCCGTGCGCATGATCAGGGGCGCTGTGAAGCTGTGTGAAATTCTTTGTAGGCAGTGGCGTCGGTTCATGAGGTGCTCCGGGGTGTCAGCAGGGCCGCTGAGGGTTGAATCCAAAAAAACACAAGTGCTGCCAGCGCCAAAGACTTCAGCACACAAGGCAACACACCGTAGGCCAATGAAAGGGCGTTCAAGCCCGCCTCACTTTGCACGCCAGGTGCATAGCCCCAACTGGCCAGCAATGGCAAACACAAACCAGCCGCCAAAGCCAAATTAAATTTGGTGATGAGGTTCCACCAACCCAAATACAAACCTTCAGCGTGGCCACGATGGCTTAGGTGATCAATGACACGATTGAGCATGGCGCTTGGCACCACCATGTCGGCGCCTAGGGCCACACCAGATGCCAAACAAACAGCAAGAAACCAGTACTCGTCACCTGGCCCCAATTTGCTCACGGATGCAAAACTCAAAATGGCCAGCAACATGCCTGCCGCCCATGTTTTGGCCAAACCCCAGCGGCGAACCAGCACGAGCCAAAACGGTAACGACAACACGCCTGCTACAAAGTAAAGACCTAAGAACAAGGGTGCCATGCGCGCAGAAGCTTGTATTTGATCCTCGACAAAGAACATCACCAAGCTGGCAGGAACGGCACTGGCGATGCCATTCAGCATAAAGACACACAACAGTTTTAAAAACAAACTTTGCTGAACAGGCAACAGCATGCCCAACGAACTGGTCTGAGTCTTTTCTGCGACCAAGGGCGCATAAGCTGCGTCAAAAACACCTTGCCATGACCATAGGCCCACCATCAGCAAAATACCCAAGAGCACAGTGGTGGAAGACCAGCCTGCCAGTGCTGGCAAAAGCGAGGCCAAGACCACGCCCATCAAACCGGCACCTTCACGCCAAGCAATGACGCGGCCTTGTTGCACAGCATCACCGCCTAAACGCGTGGCCCATGCCTGGTGAAGAATGCTCAAGCCACTGAAGGTCAAATGACACAAGCTGACAAATACAGCGACCCAAGCCACATAACTGGCTGTTGCAGAAAAACGGGGTGGAAAAAAGAGCGCCGCAAAAGACAAGAGCAGCAGCAATGCCAACGCACCGGCCGCCCAAGCAAAGCTTTGTTTTGATCGGTCATACAACACATCGCTGATGCGCCCCATCCATGGATCAATGAAAGCATCCAACAAACGGCTGAGCAACAAGACCAGGCCCAAGGTGGTAAGGGGAACCGCAAATTGCGTTGCGTACACATGCGGTAAGTTGACATACATCGGCAATGCCACAAAAGACAAAGGCAATGCCAGCAAGCCATAAGAGGCACCTACCGCATGAGGTCGCGTCAATTCAAATTTCATAAACCATTGACCCAAGCCTGGCGAATACCGGGCGCTGGTGTGGCTTCATGCAGCCAAATGCCAAAAAACAACTTGGCAAAATCTGGATCGGGTACGGCACCAACCCTGCGCTGTTGAAACCAAAACTCTGCGCCTTCATTGGGTTTGTGAACACCCACCAAACGATCGCCCTGGCGAACATTGGGAAAAATGTCGGTCATGGCCTTGAGCCAATCTCTTTCTTGAGCCGCGCTGATGCGGCCCAATTTACGCATTTCGTCCAAAGAGCGTTTGGCAATGGCCGCGCCTTCAAAGCTTCGGAGGTATGACAGTTCCAACGCAAATGGATGCGCCGTGTATTTCTGAACCGAAAACCCTGGCTGCGTCCACAAGCGCGCATCGTAAATTTCAAAGCCCCACACTTGATAGCGTTGGCTGATCGAGGGTTTGGTGCCCGGCAAAATACGCTCATCAGACAGGGCCAAACATGGCAAGGCCACAAGCGCCACGGCGCAAACACTTTGTTTGAAACGCAAGAGTCGCGTGTTCATGTCAAGCAGGCTTTTGCAATGTGAACTGAATCACATCGGTGTTGGCTTCATCAAATGCTGCTTCACAGTAAGCCAGATAAAACTCCCACGTGCGCAGAAACTTGTTGTCAAAACCCAGCGTCAAGACCTGAGACTCTTGCGCCATGAATTCATGACGCCAGCGGCGCAAGGTCTCTGCGTAATCGGGGCCAAATTTCAACTCATCGATAACCTTCAAACCAGCCAGCTCGGCTTGCCTTCTAAATTCAGTGGGGCTGGGCAAACATCCACCAGGGAAAATGTATTGCTGGATAAAGTCAGTCGATTTGACATAGCGTTCAAACAAAGCATCGTCAATCACGATGCTCTGAACACAGGCTTTGCCGCCTGGTTTTAAAAGTTTGCTAATGGCCTGGAAATAAGTGGGCCAGTATTCTTGGCCAACGGCCTCAATCATTTCAATCGAGCACACGGCATCGTAGGGGCCATCGTCAATGTCGCGATAGTCTTGCAAGCGCAAATCTGCTTGGTCGGCTTTGCCGTTCCACTTCATGCGTGCGTTGGCAAATGCAAGTTGCTCAGTTGAAAGCGTCACGCCTGTGACGTGAGCACCCATTTCCAGGGTCGCCATTTCTGCCAAAGCGCCCCATCCACATCCAATTTCTAACACCCGTGAGCCTTGGGTCACGTCTGTGGTCTGAAGTGCACGCCTAACCTTGGCATGTTGTGCTTCTTGCATGCTGAGGCTGAAGTCACCTTGAAACAAAGCCGAGGAGTAGTTCATGGTGCCGTCCAACCACAACTCGTAAAAGGCATTGCCCAGGTCGTAATGTGCGTGGATATTTTTGCGACTGTTGGCTTTGTGATTGCGATTCAGCAAGTGACGTACGCGGTAAAACATGCGGCCCCACCATGAGCCATAAATCAAATCTTCCACCACCCGTCGATTTTGAATCATGACGCGCAACAACTCACTCAAAGAAGGCGTGCGCCAATCACCGGCAATGTACGACTCGGCAAAACCAATGTCGCCCGATTTCATGCTGGCCATGAACACATTCCAATTGCTCAGACTGAGGGCAGCATGCGGCAAAGCGCCGTTGCCATAAACCTTCAAGCTTCGATCTGGAAATTGAACGGTCAAGGTGCCATGCTCAATTTTCTCAAGCAGCTGAAGCACACGTCGTGCGGCCATGGGTGCCGATTGAATGGCCAAGGAGGTGCTAGATGATGTGGTGGAGTCCATGCTCAGCTGTTTTTAGAAATGACGGGGATATCAACATGTCCACGGGTGACAAATTGCGCGGGGGGCTGGGGCTTGTGGAAAAAGGGTACGCGTTTAAGCCACAACAACAACGCGTGCCAATGAATTCGCAACACAACGGCGAAAGTCCAAAGTGGGTAGTGCCAAAAGGTACGGCGAATTTCGGCTTGAGTTGCTGGCAACAACTTGCCGCTTTGGCTGGTTTGAATGAGCGGGCCATCGGCGTCGCTGTGATCAACGCGCGCCACAATTCTCTCTTTGCCATTGACATGTGTGCGCATGAACCTGAACTGGTAGTGACCCGCCACTTCGCAAAACGGTGACACATGAAATACTTTGTCGGCTTGCGCTGTAACGCCCCACTTGGGCTCATGCAACAGATAACAATGCCGCTCGCCAAATGTGTTGTGAACCTCCGCCACAATGGCGGCCAAACTTTGATCTTGTCGGTGGCAATACCAAAAACTCACTGGCTTGAAGGTGTAGCCCAAGACGCGCGGAAATGTCTGCAACCAAATTTCACCGTCGGCATCTTGAACGTGAGCCTCTTTCAACAAAGACTCTAGCCAGGCCAATGCACCACCTTGTTCTGGGGTGCGACCGTCCCCATGGTCAACATCGTAAAAAGACAATAAACCGGGTTGATTCACAGACAATGCAATTGACTTTGCTGTCGTCGGGTTGCACATCACGGACTGCAACTGCCGCATGGGCAGCATGACAAAATAGGCTGCATAGTCAAAGGCATGGTGAGCAGGACGCAAGCGCACATGCCTCACTTGGCCATGTCCAATGAGAATGCCGGCGCTTTTCATCCATGCACCTTCAGCAGCAACTCTCTGGCCACAGACAGGCCAGACTTCAAGCCATCTTCGTGAAAGCCATAACCAAGCCAAGCACCGGCATACCAAGTATTTTGCTGGCCTTGAATGCGGTGCATGTGTTGCTGTGCCTCGATGGCTGCCAAGTCAAACACAGGATGCGCATAGTCAAAGCGACGAATCACTTTGGCAGGGTCTATGGTTTGGGTTGGGTTCAGCGACACCACAACAGCTTGTGTGTAAGGCAAGGGTTGCAGTTTGTTCAGCAAATAATGCAAGCACACGCGCGAGCTTTCTTGATCTTCGCTTTCGGCGCGAGCGTAATTCCAAGCGGCCCAAGCTTTACGGCGGCTAGGCAGCACGCTTTCATCGGTGTGCAACACCGCGACGTTGTCTTGATAACGAATGGCTGACAAACATTGCGTCTCTGCATCCGAGGGGTCCCGCAGCATGCCCAAGGCTTGGTCGGAATGGGCGCAAATGACCACCTCGTCAAACCTCTCGGCAGCCCCTTGGGTGACAACTCTGACGCCTTGGTCATCTCGTTCAATCAGTTGTACGGGCGTGTTGAGACGCTTGTCACTGACGTCATTGACTATTTTTTGCACATAATTGCGAGAACCGCCAGTGACGGTGTACCAACGCGGTCGATTGCTCACCTGAAGCAAGCCATGGTTATGGCAAAAACGAATCATGGTGGCGACAGGAAAGGCCAGCATCTGATCGGTGGGGCAACTCCAGATACAGCCCATCATGGGCAAGAAATACCAATTTTGAAAGGCCATTCCAAATTGGTGCTGCTTCAAAAATTCAGACAACGGTTGGCGCATGGCCGTTTCGTTTTGTTGTACGGCGATTTCTGTACACAATTTATTGAAGCGCAATACATCCAGCAGCATTTTGTAAAACTGCGGCCTCAACAAATTGCGACGCTGCGCAAACACCGTGTCTAAATTGCTGCCACTCCACTCCAGTGCTTCGCTGCCCCAGGCACGTGGCGCTTGGACCGAGAAGGACATGTCAGACAAGGACGTTTCAACACCCAACTCGGCAAACAAATTGATCAGGTTGGGGTAGGTTCTTTCGTTGAAAACCAAAAAGCCAGTGTCCACACCGTGCGTGACCATGCCTTGCGCCGTTGGCAATGTGATGTCTACGGTATTGGCATGTCCCCCAAAATAATCACCTGCCTCAAACAAGGTGATGTCTGCTTGTCCTTTGAGACTGTGCGCGACCGCCAGGCCTGAAATGCCCGATCCCACAATGGCGATTTTTTTGTAATTCAAGATATCTTTCTTTCAGATGCTGCTTAAAGCGCTTTGGCCGCCAAGCTTTTTTCAATCGCCTGCACCAAACTTCTGCTTTCTGGACTGGTCATGCTGCTGTAGCTGTCTATCAATTTGCCGTCGCGGCCAATCAGGTATTTGTAGAAGTTCCACTTTGGACGCTGACCAGGGCTTTGCGACAGTTGTTTGAAGAATGGCGCGGCCGCATCGCCTGTGACGGCGGTTTTGGTGAACATCGGAAACTTCACACCAAACGTGCTTTCACAAAAGTCGGCAATCTCTTGGTTGGTGGCTTTTTCTTGAGCAAAGTCGTTAGAGGGAAATCCCAAGACCACCAAGCCGCGGTCTTTGTACTTGTCGTACAGGGCCTCTAAGCCTTTGTACTGCGACGTAAAACCGCAATAACTGGCGGTGTTGACCACCAAAATAAGCTTGCCGCTGTATTGGCACAGTGACTGCGGCTTTTCATCTTGCAAGCGCAGAAACGTGTGGTTCAACAAACTGGGGCAACTCGCACTGCTTGCTGAAGTGGCGGACTGGGCCCAAGCAGTAGGCACAGATAAGCCAACGAGCAAGAACGCTAAGCATTGAAGCACCTTGAATTGAGTCATTGAACTGTCCATTCTATTTTGTGACTGAACAGTTTACTTCCAAATTTCGCGCTTGTCACGCCCCTTGTGGCAAATTGGCCTCATCTGGAAAAACTGCACGCCACAAAGCCAAAACAGCGTCCTGTTGCACCTTCAGCATGGCGCCTTCAACTTGTGTCGGCTCCTCATTCAAACGAGCTTTGTGCTGTATACGCCTTAATTCTCGGTAAGCCGCCGAAGATGCAGCACCAACACCATGAGGCAACAGGCCAGCAAGTTCCGCGCGCTGTAACAGCGCGATGTTGCCCACGTTGTCTGCCAGTTCTGGATGCGCTTGGGTGTGCATCAAAACCAAATATTGAACCGCAAACTCAGCATCCACCATGGCGCCAGGACTGTGTTTCACATCAAAAAATCCGGGCTTGATGGGGTGCGCTGCGCGAACCCGATCGCGCATCGTGACGATCTCTTGCGAGAGCAATGCTGGGTCCCGTTGTGCACTGATCACAGCATGTCTAACCTGGTCAAAACGTGCCTTCATGTTCAAGTCACCCATCACAAAGCGCGCGCGGGTCATGGCCTGATGCTCCCAGGTCCACGCAGTATTGCTGCCGCGTTGTTGTTGATAATCGGCGTATGCATCGAAAGTGGTTACCAACAAACCTGAGCTGCCATTGGGCCTCAAGGCGGTGTCGATTTCAAACAAATCACCCTCTGCGGTCTTGACCGTGAACCAGTTGATCAGCTTGCGAACAAAGCTTGCATAGACCTCAGGCGCCCGCTCATCGGCATCTTCATAGACAAAAACGATGTCCAAATCGCTGCCATAGCCAAGCTCCTTGCCACCCAGCTTGCCGTAAGCAATGATGGCAAATTGCGGGGTCTCTCGGTGGCGGTTTTTAAGACAAGACCAACACCACTCGGCCGTCACACGAAGCACGGCATCGGCCATAGCGCTTAAATCGTCCGCCACTTGTTCAACCGTTAGCTGCCCCTCAACGTCTCGCGCCAAAGTCCGAAAGACCTCGGCATGATGGGCTCTGCGCAACAGGTTCAGCAAATTTTCTTCGTCGTCTTCACCCGTTCGCTTCAAGGCCTCGCGCCGAGCCTGTAACTCGGATTCAAAGTCGGCCGCTACAAAGCGTTGTCTCAAGACATCACCACCCGCCAACTCATCAATGACGCCTGGATGTTGAACAAGGTAACGGGCAGGCCATTTGGCAGCGCCCAACAACCTGAGCAATCTTTCATGAACCGCCGGCCGCTCAAGCATCATGGCCAAATAGCTTTCGCGTCGCATCAAGGGCTCCAACCAATCGACCATGCGAACAACAGCCAGCTCCTCAACACGACCTTCTTGCAGCCACTGGGCTGTTCGCTGGAGCAATCTCATCAAGCGCGCCCTGGCATCGTCTCGCAGGCTTTTGACTTTGGCACTGTCTTGCCAATGCGCCAAGCGCTTACGGGCGTCGCCTTTGAACAACTCTAAAATAGCCTCAAGTTCAGGACGATCGCGCGGGCTCTGGGTTTGGCAGCCTTTGCAGGCTTGATCTCCGCCCAACAAAATATCAAATTCGTGCGCCACAATTTCTCGGTGGGTGTCCAAATCGGTCAATAAATCACAACTGTCGGCATAGCCCATGGTGTGCGCAATCCAGTTGAGATCTTGATCTTGTGTGGGAAGTACATGGGTCTGCTGATCGTCCAAATATTGAATGCGGTGTTCTATTTGACGCAAAAAGACATAGGCCTTGGCCAATGCATCGGCCGTCTCCATCGGCATCAGGCCAGCCTTGGCCACCCGCTTCAGGGCATCTAAAGTTGGCCGGGTTCGCAGTTCTGGAAATTGACCACCGCGAACCACTTGCAACAGCTGCACGGTAAATTCAATTTCTCGAATGCCGCCACGCGACAGCTTGACATCATTGGCCCGTTCAGGATGACCCGCACTGCGTTTGGCCGCATGATCGCGAATTTGTTGGTGCAAGGTCCGCAAAGACTCAAACACGTTGTAGTCCAAATAACGTCTGAAGACAAAGGGCAAAATCACGCCTCGCAAGCTGGCTGCAGAGCCGTTGACAAGGCTGCTGCGCGGGGCAATGACGCGGCTCTTCATCCATGCAAAGCGTTCCCACTCGCGCCCCTGAACCAGCAAATACTCCTCCAATGCGCCCAATGACACCACACTGGGACCCGAGTTGCCGTTGGGCCTCAAGGCCAAATCGACTCGGAACACAAAGCCATGTTCGGTCGTGTCGCCAATCAGGGTGTAGATGGCCTTGACGGCCCGTGTGAAGTAAGACTGAACCGAAATCTTGCCCAATCCTTGTTCGTTGCCCGTGGTTTCGCCGTCTTCGTCATAGACATAAATCAGGTCAATGTCGCTAGACACATTCAACTCCCGAGCACCCAGCTTGCCCATGCCAATGACCCAAAACTCAGCTCGCTTTCCGGCTGCCGTCATGGGCATCCCGTGTCGAGCGTCCAAATCTCGAAAGGCCTGTTGACAGGCTTCGTCCAACGCCACTTCAGCCAACTGCGTTACGGCCAAGGTAATGGTTTCCAGAGGTGCTTGAGATTCACAATCCAGCGTCAACAGCCTGGCCATGGTCCATTGCCGCAAAATTCGCAAAGCCGCGCCCACATCATGGCCCTGTGTCCGCAATTGTTGATAGGCCTGCGTTAAAGACTCACGTTCCGGCACCACCTGAGGCAGGCCGGCAAATAAGTCGGCATAGCGTCTTTGGAGCCGCTGATAAAAACGAGACCCTTCTGAAAGGGGTGGGGGATGCTTTGAATCCATGGCTGTGCCTGTCTCAAATGGCTCTGCGGCAGTCATAATTCCCTGCCTGAGTCTTTATGTCTGTATTGCGATTCGAATGCTGAAGTTTTCCACCCTGTCCCTGTTGCTGAGCAACATCCTGCGCGTCGCCGCTTGGTCGATGCTCGTAGCAGGCATGATCTTGGGCATGGGTTGGGCGGCATTGCATTTTTGGATTGTGCCAAGAATTGAAGATTTCAGACCTCGACTCGAAAACTTGGCCACGCAAACCATAGGCGTACCCGTCAGAATGGGCCAACTTGTGGGCGTCTCGTCGGGCTGGATGCCCACCTTTGAAGTTCACAACCTCAGTTTGTTGGACCCCGAAGGCAGAGTGGCGTTGACCTTGCCCAAAATAGTCTTTGCCATCAGTGTAAGGTCTGTCTTGAATTTGGGTGTAGAGCAACTGGTCATTGATTCACCCACGCTCGACATTCGCAGAACCACCAACGGCGAATGGCGCATTGCAGGTCTTTCACTTAAAAAAGACAACGCTCCCGACGCCGCAGCGGCAGACTGGGTTTTTGCGCAAAAAGAAATCGTGATCCAACAAGGATCAGTGGTTTGGACCGATGAGTTCAACCCAGAGCAACGTGACAGAACCTCGCTCCAATTGACAGATGTGAATTGGGTCTTGCGCAATTCCGCTCGCCATCACTTATGGCGCTTGGACGCCACTCCGCCCACGGGCTGGGGTGATCGGTTTGTGTTCATGGGCGATTTAAAACGAGGCCTGTTGTCCACGCACCCTGGCCGCGTGAAAGATTGGAGCGGGCAAGTGCATGTTGAGTTTCCAGATGTCGACTTGTCGCAACTGGGACCACACCTACCCTGGAAAGTCAACGCCACCCAAGGTCAAGGCGCGCTGCGCATGTGGGTTGATCTGAACCAAGGCAAGGTCAAACAAGCGACGGCCGATTTGGTATTGGAAAACGCCAAAGCGCAACTCAGCCCAGAACTTCAAGCGCTGTCTTTCAAAAACATCGCGGGTCGTGTCTCCATCAAGCCCTTGCATAAAGGCTTAGATTTTTCAACCGAGGGCTTGCGCTTTGACACCACCGACGGTCTGCATTGGCCTGGTGGCAATGTCAAGTTTTCATATGCCGAAGCCGAGAATGGACAAAATGCCAAAGGGCTTTTTCATGGTGACAAATTGGATTTACTGGCCCTTCGCAACATTGCATTGCAATTGCCTCTACCCGATACGGCACGCCTGCCATTGCTAGACCACAAGGTCTCAGGCCTGGTGAATGCTTTGCACATAGAGTGGACCGAGTTGCTGGGCGATCATGGCACCGCATTTCAAATCAATGCCGCCAACGGTCGCTTTGAAAACTTTTATTTTGAGGGTGGCAAGCCAGGTTCTCCTACAGCGCGTTGGCCTGGCATTGAAAATGCAAGCATCAGTTTTGAGATGACGAGCGAGGGCGGTCAACTCAAGGCCTCTGTTGACCGCGGCGCTTTCAGCTTGGAAGACATTTTTGAAGACCCGCGGATTCCCCTTGACAAGATGCAAGCTTCCATCAAATGGGTCAAACAAAAAGGTCAATTGTCTGTGCCTGACTGGCAACTGAGTCTGAGCAACGCAGACCTCAGCGGTGAGTGGCGCGGCAATTGGAAGCCGAGCACACTGCTCAACAGTTTGGGGGTTTTGGATTTGCAAGGCAGCGTTTCAAAAGCCTCTGCGGCTCGCGTTCACCGCTATCTGCCAAGCACCTTGCCACAAAATGTGCGGCATTACGTACGCGATGCCGTACTCAAAGGCGAGGTTCAAAATTTGGCCGTCAGAATCAAGGGTGACTTACAACGACTGCCATTTGCCAACCCCAAAGACGGTGAGTTTCGTTTTGCTGGCAAAGTTAAGGATGTTCAATATGCGTATGTTCCCGCGAGCAACGCCGGGCCTTCTCGCAACACAATGATCACCCCACCCAGTGCCATGTGGCCCGTGATGAATGCTGTGAACGGTGACATTGTGTTTGACCGTCTCAACTTCAAGATCCACAATGCTTCGGGCAAATGGGGACATGTGCCGTTCACGCAAATCAAGGCAGAAATTCCTAACTTAAACAACAAAGTCGTGGTACAGGTTCAAGGTGAGTCCAGAACAAACGCGCAACTTCTTTTGAACGAGTTACGGCCGTCGCCCGTGAATAACATGCTAGGTGGCTTGTTCACGCAAACCCAAAGCACCGGCTCTTTGAACACGCGTCTCAAACTCAGCTTGCCTTTGGATGAGCTAGACAAAACAAGCGTTCAAGGCAGCGTTGTCTTGAACAACAACGATGTGCGCCTTCAAACCAGCCTGCCCGTCTTTGAAAAAGCGGTGGGTGCAGTCAACTTCAACGAGTCGGGCTTCACTTTGGCGGGTGTCAATGCGCAGTTCTTAGGTGGCCCTCTTAAATTAGAGGGCGGCTCTCGCAAATTGCCAAGCCACAGCACAGACGCGAACCCTGTGATTCGCGCCCAAGGTCAAGCCACAGCAAGCGGCATGCGCCTTGCCAAAGAGATTCCCATGCTCAGCGCCATTGCACAACAAGCGACAGGCAGTACCCATTACACCGCCATCTTGGGTTTCAAGGGTGGTCAAAGTGAATTGAACATTCAGTCGCAACTGCAAGGCTTGGGCTTGAATTTACCGGCGCCACTTTACAAACGAAGCGATGACCTTGTGGCATTGAAATATGAAAACATCATTCAAAACCTGAGTCAAAATTTGGCGCAACGCGACCAGCTACAAATTTCTTGGGGCAAAGCTTTGTCTGCGTCTTACCTGAGAGACTTGACGGGTACGGAGCCCAAGGTGATCAGCGGCAAATGGCTCATTGGGGATGGTGTTACAAGCCCCAGCATGCCAAGCAACACGCAAGACAGCGGCGTCGTTGCTGTTGTAAATTTACCGACATTCTCGGTGGACGACTGGCTGCAGATCATGGCACCCTCCAAAGGCCGAGC